>Ga0326727_10000158_pt1 | contig 290203 bp, 250 predicted proteins | sample MB2enrmetagenome_FD_207643 | JGI IMG/M metagenome (GOLD analysis project Ga0326727, IMG submission 207643) | Lab enriched peat soil microbial communities from McLean, Ithaca, NY, United States - MB29MY | ecosystem: Environmental > Terrestrial > Soil > Wetlands > Peat | place: USA: New York... | reverse complement strand
GGTCACGCCCGAACAAGCGGCCTCTTTTTCGGCGCAAAGTTCGTTACACGTAGGCGGCACGGAACCGTGTAAGGGCGCAGGCGTGACCGTGAAGCAGATCATCCCGCCTTGGGTGACGGGCGGCGAGATTTCCGGTGCACCGTTTGCAAAAGCAGGCGCGTGACAAAGAAGCGCGTAAAAAAGAAAACAGGTAAAAAGGAGGACAGGAACAAGCTTGCGCACTTTGATACTCCCCAACTTGTGGACGAGCCACCAAGGCTCCGGCCTTGGTGGTCGGGGAGTTCAAAAAACCCTGAGTACAAGGTTCACATTGGCCTTTAGGCGCGAGCACCTTCGGACATATGCCAATGTCTCCCCGACCGATGGTCGAGGAGCACTTTTCCGGTTGTGCAAACCGGTACTCAGAGGAGTTTTGAAGCCCCAAGAGCGTTCTTTTCCGCTCTCGGGATCAGGCTATGGGGAAAATCCTCAAAAAGCAAACGCGTTTTTTACATAGCTCGCTTTTAAGGGCGCCGCCATGGATCCTCCTTTACCAAGGCTTCGGAGGACGGGAGGGGGGGGGGGGAGACGCTTTCTGAATGACGGTACTTATTTGGTTCGGCTATGGCTAAACCAGAAACGCTCCATCACCTGTACCGGATTTCGGGACGGGGCGGGGGAGGCGGCGGCGGTTCCTTCAACATTTTATCGACCTGACGCCCTTGAAACATCACGATGCCGAGGTCGCGACCGACGGTGAGCGCTGTTTCGTCCTCGCAGCGGCACAAAATCGTATGGGCGATGCCGATTTCGCGCACGACCGACCGCAAAGCCGGAACGCCTGCATCCAGCATCGTGTCGAGGCTGTTGGGCGTCCAGTAAAGCTTGACGAGGTCGAAACCCAGTTTTTCGCGGTCGTAAAAAGGTATCGTTTGGTGCGTCAAGCCGTCGAGGCAAAGGCGAAAGCCGTGATCGCGCAGATAATCGCGGGCGAAGACGAAGGCGTTCATGTCCGAAAAAACGTCCAGCTTGTTCATTTCGATGACCAGCCTGCCGCGCAATTGGGGCGCGATGGCCGCCTCGAATTTCGGGAACGTGGTCGAAAGGATAGAGGCGACGTTCAGATTGATGCTGAAAGGCCTTCCCGTCGCCCCGATGCCGTCGCGTATCAGCATCGTCATCATGCGTTGATCGAGCGTCTGCGTCAGATAGCGGAAAAGCCAGACGTTCGATCCGAGATCGGTTCCGGGCGTCGCTATGTCCTGCAAATCTTCGATGGAGATATAGGTTTCGTCGAAAAGCGGCTGTGGCGGCTGGGTTTCGATCAATGTGCAGACCGTCTGACGGCGAACCACGGCCGAAACGTCGACTTTGTTAAGCGCCTGCTCAAGGCGCCCCAGAAGCTCCGGTTTGACGGGTTCGACAAGCTTCGCCTTATGCTGCGCGCTTGCGAGCCGCGCCTCGTCCGCTTTTCGCAGCATTTTGCGGGAATCTTCGAGAAGCGCGTTGTAATCCGTTTCCAGATTGTAAACGGTGCAAAATCCGTCAGCGTCGCGGCCCGTTTCTTCCGGAACCTCCCGTTGAAGGAGAGGATCCTGCGCAAAAAGCATTTGAAGCTTCGCAACCGGAACCTGAAGCATCGTCGGCGTCGCATCGCGCGCGATAAAAAAAAGATCGCCGTTGTGAAGCCCGAAAACCTGTCCGTCGAAGCCGCAGACGGTCGCGGCAAAGTTTTCCGTCGCGATGCGCAGGAAATCTTCCCGCCTGAATACGGAAGAAAGCCGCGAAAGATGAAGATGCACGCCAATCCGGCCTCTTCGATGGCGGTCAAGGCGCTCGACAAGATCCAGAAGCGCTATTTCCTGGGTCGGCGAACGAAGAGGCGATGAATCGGGCATGAGGCTCAGGCGGGATAAGGAAAAATTCGTTAACAAAATGGGGCAGGTTTGGTTAATTATTGGTAAGATTCCCGTTAACCACTGCTTGAGATTTGTCGCGTAGGTTCTTATGGCCTTTTGCCGAAAGTAGTCCGTTGCAGCCATGAGTCTTGATTCTTTGTCGCAAACCGAAAAAAAACGTCCCTCCGCCCCTGACGGGATGTCGGATGAAAAGCGGGCCTCGCTTATTCAATCGCTTTTAGGCGCGATCGGCGTCGTCCTTTTCGTGCTTTCCCTCATCGGCGTTCATCGCCTTGCGCAGAACGACACGAGCTTGTCGTCCTCGGTGACTTTTTCGATCGCCGTGGGGCTTGTCTTCATTCCGCTGCTTCTGCTTTCGATTGTCGTCGGAATCTGGACGCGCGGCGCCGAAGAACGCCGTCTTCAATCGCTTTTCAAGGCGCGCTACGACAAGCTTCAAAGCCATCTGAATTATCGCGAGGATCTTTTGCGCCTCGTTGCGGATCATCAACCCGGATCCATCGCTATTTTCGATCGCCATAACCGCTATTGGTTCGTGAACCGCGTCGCAGCCTCCTCCATCGGCAAAGAGGCCGAGGAAATCATCGGCCAGCCGCCCTTGAAAGTTCTCGGCAACGATCGCGCGAAAAAGCTCGAGGTTCGTTTGGCGGAAGCCCGCGCTTCGGACGTCCCCGTCACTTTTATGGACCAAGTCACGGACGAAAAAGGCGCGATGCGCTTTATTCAGGTTCATTACGAATCCATCACGCCCTATGAAGATATGACGGGTTGCGTCCTTGTCAGCGAAGAGGATTTGACGACCTTGATCGTCGAGCGCGAACGACGCGAACGCATGCTTCAACAAGTCATCGAGACGCTGGTCGCCGTTGTCGATCGGCGCGATCCTTACGCCGCCGGACACTCCTCGCGCGTGGGCCAGCTTTCCCGCGTTTTGGCCGAGGAAATGGGCCTCAGCCAGCAAGAGGTCGAAGCCGCCGGAATCTCCGGCTCCTTGATGAATTTCGGGAAAGTTCTCGTCTCGCGCCGCATTCTCACCAAGACGACGGCGCTGACCCCCGAAGAGCTTCAACGCGTCCGCGACGGCATTCTGACCTCCGCCGACATTCTGGCCATTATCGGTTTCGAAGGGCCCGTCGTTCCGACCTTGCGCCAGATCCTCGAGCGTTTCGACGGCACGGGCGCGCCCGAAGGGTTGAAGGGTGAGCAAATTCTTTTGACGGCGCGCATCGTCGCGGCCTCAAACGCCTTCGTGGCGCTTGTCAGCCCGCGCGCGCACCGCCCCGGGCTTTCTTTCCCCGAAGCCCTGAAACGGCTTACCGAGGACGCGGACAAGGCCTTCGATCATCGCGTGATCGTCGCCTTGACGCATTATATCGAAAACCGTCCGAACAAGCTTGACTGGCTGGCGTCAAACAAGCAGGGTTAAGCCTTCACCGAACCGCCCTTTGAAGGCGGAGTTGAGGGTTTCATGCCATCCGATCCATCCCCGTCTTTCCCTTCGAGCGATTCCTTCGTTTTGCGTTCTTTCGGGCGTTTCAACGCGCGCGGTTTTGCGACTTTGCTTTGGAAAGAGATCTATCGTTTTCTGAAGGTCTATCCGCAAACCGTTTTAGCGCCCGTCGTCGCGGCGTTGCTCTTCTTCACGACTTTTTCCTTCGCGCATCCGGAATCGCACGGCCCGATGCAGGCGGGAGGGGCGGTTGGCGGCGTTTCTTACAGCGTCTTTCTCGCCTCCGGTCTCGTGATGATGACAATCATCCAGAACGCTTTCTTTAACACGTCGGGTTCGCTTATTCTTTCCAAGCTTCAGGGCAATATCGTCGACCTTGTCATGGCGCCGCTTTCGCCCTTCGAATGGGTTCTGGCCTACGGGCTCGGCGGCGTGGCGCGCGGCCTTTTCGTCGGTCTTTTGACGCTGGCTGTGCTGGCGCTTGTCACCGATCTTCCCCTTTTGTCGCCTCTTTTCGCCTTGATCTATGCTGTCGGCGCTTCGCTTTTGATGTCGATTCTCGGTTTTATCGTCGGTCTTTGGGGCGACAGTTTTGATCATATCGGGACGGTTCAGAATTTCATCATCATGCCTGCGACCTTTTTGTCCGGCACTTTCTTTTCCATCGCGATTTTGCCCCCGCCCTGGGGGCTTGTCAGCCGCATGAATCCGTTTTTTTACATGATCGACGGATTCCGCTTCGGCTTTACGGGCGTCACCGAAGGGTCTTTGCTTTTCGGACTCGCCTTTATCGCCCTTATGAACGTTGTGCTTTTCTGGATCGCGTATAAGATGGTCGCAAGCGGCATGAAATTGAAAAACTGAGGACGCCTGATATGGCCGATACGTCTATTCCCGATCCTTTTCCGGCCTTGATGCCGGTCTATACGCAGGCCGATCTTTACTTCGAGCGCGGCGAGGGTTCTTACCTGTTCGACGACAAGGGCGAGCGCTATCTGGATTTCGTCGGCGGCATTGCCGTCGCCGGTCTCGGCCATGCGCATCCGCAAATCGTCGCGGCGCTGAAGGCGCAGGCCGAAAAACTTTGGTCCGCTTCGAACCTTTATAAATACCATCCGACGCAGCGCCTGGCCGAAAGGCTCGTTCATCTTTCCTTTGCGGACACGGTGTTCTTTCAAAACTCCGGCGTCGAGGCGTGGGAATGCGGCGTGAAGCTCGTCCGGAAATACTTTAGCGCCATTGGTAAACCGGAGCGGCACCGCATCATCACTTTCAAGGGATGCTTTCACGGGCGGACGATGACGGCGATGGCCGCCGCGAAGACCGAGAAAATGGTTGGCGGCTTCGGGCCTTTGATCGACGGTTTCGATCAGGTGGAATGGGGCGATCTCGACGCCGTGCGAGGCGCGATTACGCATGAAACCGCCGGACTATGCATTGAGCCGGTGCAGGGCGAGGGGGGCTTGCGCGTCGCCTCGGCCGAATATCTGCGCGGCCTTCGCCATATTTGCGACGAACACGGGCTGCTTCTTTATTTCGACGAAGTCCAATGCGGCATGGGGCGGACGGGGCGGCTTTTCGGCTATGAACTGACCGGCGTGAAGCCCGACGTCATGTGCATCGCCAAGGCGCTCGGCAATGGCTACCCCATCGGCGCATGCCTTGCTGTGGCCAAGGCGGCGCAGGGTATGGTCGCTGGCACGCACGGATCGACCTATGGCGGCAATCCGATGGCCACGACGATCGGGAACGCGGTTCTCGACGTCATGACGGCCCCGGGTTTTCTTGAGGACGTCGCGCAGAAAGGCGCTTTGTTCGAAACGAAGCTTCTTGAACTGGTCGCGCGGCATCCCAAAATTTTTTCCGGACGTCGCGGCACCGGCATGATGCAGGGGCTTGTCTGCAAACCTCCGAACGGCGATGTCGTCAAGGCCTTGCAGGCCGAAAAAATGCTTGCCGTCGCGGCAGGCGACAATGTCCTCCGTATGCTGCCGCCTCTGGTGACGACGGACGAACAAATCGAAGAGGCCGCCGCGATTTTGGATCGCGTCGCAAAGTCCATTGAAGGATAAAAAACATGAAAATTCGTTCGATAGCCCTTTTGATGTTGCCCTTCGCGCTTGCCGCTTGCGCCGACAAGAAGGAGGATGTGAAACCCGTCCGCCTTTGCCCGCAGGTCGCGATTTTGCGCGAGCTTGAACGCGCCAAGGATTTCGGATCCAGCACGCCCGATCCGGGCGAGCTTGTGGCCGTGGCCGCGATGAAGAACGTCGAAGGCGGCTGCGAATATAATGAGACGGGCGCGGATGTGCGCTTTACGCTGAACATGATCGCATCGCGCGGGCCGCGTCTCGGCGGCGATAGGGTCGCTTTTCCGTTCTTCGTTTCCCTTATCGGGCCGGATGACAAGATCGTTCGCAAGGAACTGATGACCGCCAACTTCACCTTCGGAAGCGGCGATAAAAGGGCCGAAGATCATGAAGATCTGCATGTTTTCGTTCCGGTGCCGCCCGACCTGACGGCGGAAGGCTATCGCGTTCTTCTGGGCTTCCAATTGACGGAAGACCAGTTGAAGGCGACTAGGGATGCCGAGCAACAAGGGCAACCCTGATGCCTTGCCTCACTTCAAGATTCTGGGATCAAATTTTCCCCTTAAAAACACGAGTCATTCCCGCGAAGGCGGGAATCCAGCCACCACGCGTCTGCGCGGCGCATGAGGCAAAATCGTCAAGAATGTACCTTCTTGTCGTTTTTGAGTCATGCGGCCCATGGACATGGGCCGCTGGATTCCCGCCTTCGCGGGAATGACACAGTATTTAATGGGTTCCCGTGATTCACAAAGTTGAAGGGTGATAAACCGCAATGCCCAAGGATTTTCATCGCATCGTTGTGCTGACGGGGGCGGGCATTTCCGCCGAATCCGGCGTGCCTGTTTTTCGCGGGCCCGACGGGCTTTGGGAAGGACGGCGCGTGGAGGAAGTCGCCACGGACGACGCGCTGCGCCGCGATCTTTGGGGCGTGAACGCGTTCTTCAACGGTCTTCGCGCCAAGATCAAGAGCATCAAGCCGAACGCCGCGCATGCGGCATTGGTGCGGCTTGAGGAAGTCTGGGGCTCCGATTTTCTTTTGGTCACGCAAAACGTCGATCCGCTTCACGTTTGGGCCGGAAGCAAAAACGTGATCCCCATGCACGGTGAATTACTGAGCATCGAATGCAAGGCTTGCGGTGCGATCTATCCCTTCGAGGGCGAGGCGAAAAAAGAGACGATTTGCAAAAAATGCGATCGGAACGCCTGTTTGCGCCCCGATATCGTTTTGTTCGGCGAAATGCCGAAGCGCATGGACGAAATCCAGCACGCGCTTGCGACCTGCGATCTGTTTATTGCTATCGGCACATCGGGCGTCGTTTATCCGGCCGCCGGTTTCGTGGATCTCGCGAACCACGCGGGCGCGCACACGATTGAGGTGAACACGGCAGAAACGGGCCGTTCGGACGCTTTCGCCGAGCATATCGTAGGTCCCGCGGGCGAGGCGGTTCCAGCGCTTGTGGAGAGGTTGATCGCGGCGCGGGCGGCATGATTACGGTAAGAGACAAAGAATTTGATCTCAGACCTGCCGATCCGAAGAAAGATCTGGACTGGGCTTATGGGTTATTCAAACAGTCCTTGCATGATTTTGTCGAAGAATTGGCGGGGGCGTGGCCGGAAACGGGGGCATACGAATTCTTCAGCGAGGGATTCTGCCATATGCCCATCAAGATGCTTATGCATGACGGCGATCCCATAGGTTTTTTTGGCATTATGGAAGAAGAAAAGCGCGTCACCGTCCAAAGAATGTACCTCGCCCCCGCATGGCGCGGCGCGGGCCTTGGGGGCTGGATTATCGGCGAGACGTTGAAGGTTGCGCACAGGGCGCAAAAGCCTTTTGAAACGGAGGTTCTTGTCAACAACAAACCCGCCATGGCTTTTTATGAGCATATGGGGTTTGCCATTGTCGGCGCGGATGATGATGGCTTGGTTAAGCTGCACGTCATTAGGCATCGCGACACGGAATCTTATGTCCTGCCGAGAAACATTTCTTCCCAATCTGCGCCTGTGGGCGATATTTTTGATCGATAACGATGGCGTGAAAAGCGCCGCCATACACCTTCGCCCCTTCGGGGCTACGGCGGGACAGGTGGAAGGCGGCGCCACCGCATTACTTCCTCTTAAACAGCCTTGCCTCGACCGGCGTGGGGTCTGTGGGGATTTGCTTGCGGGCGTGGCAGGCGAGGGCTTCTTCAATTAAATGATCAAGAAGCTCCGTGAAGAGGATCGGATTCTTGGCCGCTTCCCACAAGAAATAACCGAACGAGCCCGGGCAGGGGTTCGCTTCGTTGAACCAGATCTCGCGCGTTTTGCCGTTGCAGAGGAAATCGAGGCGCGGCGCGCCCGTCCCCGCGACATGCGTGAAAACGATCTCGGCCCATTTGCGAATTTTATCTTCAAATTCTTTGGGCAATTCCGGGTTGATGTCGCGCGTGAGCGACAGCATGCCTTGGCTGGCCTGCCCTTTGTGATCCGCCGATTTTGTCCCCTGCTTGCCGCCCATCTTTCCGCTGCCATTCGGCATATATTTCGTTTTGAAATCCAGAAGCTCCGCCGCGCATTTCGGGCGCTCGATGGCGGAGGTCAGAATTGCGCCGTCTTTTTCGCAGACCGCGACATTGTATTCCTCGAGATTTTCGACGAAAGGCTCCAAAAGCGCCGTGTCGTCGAAGCGGAAAGTTTCGGTCAGAACGTCCGAGATTTCCTGCATATTCTTGACCTGCGCCACACCGATGCTGCTTCCCAGATGCGCGGGTTTGAGGCAGCAAGGGAAGGCGACGTTGCCGAGCTGGGCTTCGAGTTCTTGCGCCGTGATAAGTCGCCCTTCGCGCGGTCTTTTGATTTCCTTGAACGGCAAAACGGGAACGCCCGTTTCCGCCAGCATGCGTTTCGTCGCAGCCTTGTCCATCAAAACCGCCGAAGCCAGAAGGCGCATGCCCGTATAGGGAACGTTCGCGGTCTCAAGCGCTCCCTGAATTCCGCCATCCTCGCCGATCAGGCCGTGAAAAGCCAAAAAAGCAACATCGAATTCGATGCGCTTCGGTTTTTGCCAGAAGGATTTTGGAACCGTCAAAAGCATCGGCTGATTGTTCGACCCCATGGCGAGCGTGACTTCCGTGAGGTCTTTCGCCGTTGCAAGATTGGGAATATAGGTCTCCCGGTTGCGGAGCGAGTCGCCGACCAGCCAGGCGCCGTTCGGCGCGATATAAAGAGCCTGCGCCTCGTAACGCGCGGGATCGAGGGCCTGAAGCGCCTGTAAGCCCGTGATAATGCTGACATCGTGCTCCGGCGAGCGACCGCCGATGAAGACGAGAATCCTTGTTTTTTTGCCGGTCATGTGGGTTAATCGCCCCCGTTTCGAAGTGGATCGCGCAACAATGATAGGCCTAGGCCCAAAATGTCAATGCAAGACGAGTTGAAATTCAAGATTCCGGTCTTCGGCTGGCCCGCGAACGCGGGCGACTATCACAATGTGCCGTTCGACGCCGCCGATCCGCGCGGGGCGGAGCCTTTGGTCAAGCTTGCGGATCACGGAATCGCGGGCGAAAATTATTACGCGCGGACGGACGGTCAAAACTGGCCTTACAACCAAGTGATCGAAGGCTCGTTGCCGGACATTTGGGCGCGCAGAAGCATTGCCGAAAAGCTGGTTTCCGTGAACCGGATTTTGCAGCCCTATGGCGTCGAGCTTTTCGTTTTCGACGCCTATCGCCCCGTCGAATGTCAAAAAGGGCTTTGGAAATTCTTTTGGGCGGAGGCCGCGCGTCTGAAGCCCAACGCCGACGAAGCCGAGCTGCGCGATTACGTTCTCAATTACGTTTCCGATCCAAGCCTGTTCGATGCGGCGAACGCGCGGACATGGCCCGTGCATGCCTGCGGCGGCGCGGTCGATCTGACTTTACGGAAAATTGGATCCGGCGATGTCCTCGACATGGGCGCGCGCTTCGACGAGATGGATCCCGTCGTTTACAGCGACGCGTTGGAGCGCAAGCTCGTCGCGCACACGATCGCGGCGGACGATCCGCGCCTTTGGAACCGCCGCCTTCTTCATTGGGCGATGACGCAGGAAGGTTTCATCAATTATCCATTCGAGTTCTGGCATTTCAATTTCGGCGATCAGATGTACGCGCTCCATGCGCGGCTTTTGGGCCGCGCCGACGCGCCCGAGGCCGCGTGGTACGGTTATATCCCGCCGCCGGAAGGCTGACGCATTTCATGGAATCTGCACCTAAAATTGCTTTTGAGTTTGCGGGGCTTCCGCTCGATGCCGCGCCTTGCCTTATTGTGTGGGGGCACGGATGGGGGCAGGACAGGGAAGCGTATCGCGCCTTTATTCAGCCTTTTCTCGGGCAGGCTGCGCATCTTATGCTGGATTTTCCTGGTTTTGGCGCGTCGGAAAGGCCCCCCGAAAGTTGGGGAGTCGCCGATTACGCCGATGCGGTCGCGGCGCTTTTAGCACCCTATCGCGCCGTTTCGAAAATCGTGTGGGTGGGGCATTCTTTCGGCGGCCGCGTGGGGCTTCGGCTTGCCGCGCGATATCCGGAGCTTGTGGACGGGCTTTTTCTGATCGCCTCTGCCGGTCTGCCGCGAAAGCGCGGCTTGTGGCGCGGTTTGAAATTCCATGCGCGGGTGCGGCTTTTTAAAATCCTGAAATTCTTCGCCGTTCTTTTGGGCCGCGATCTGGAAAAACTGCGCGCGCGTTTCGGAAGCGCCGATTACAAATCCGCCGGAAAAATGCGGCCCGTTTTTCTGCGCGTGATACGCGAAAACCTGCTCGCGGATGCGGAAAAAATCGCTTGCCCCGCTTGCCTCGTCTATGGCGCGGCGGATGCCGTCACGCCGCCGAATATCGGCGAACGTTTGGCAAAAGCGATCAAGCGTTCGCAGCTTTTCGTTTTGGAGGGGCAGGATCATTACACGGTGCTTGGGGACGGGCGCGCTTTGGTTCAAAAAAGATTTCTGGATTTTCTGCGGAGCCTGCAATGTCTTCCATAATGCCGTTTCTCGCCTGGGGAATTTTTTTCGTTCTGCTCGCGAGTTTCGGCGCGTTTCTCTTCCGTCGCCTGCTGCGTTATCTTCACATTTATCAGCAGGAGGAATATGACGGCCTCCGCTTTTTCAAATGGCTGATCCGGACAAGATCCTTCGATTTCTGGATTTCCTGCCTCTTGATCCTTGCGGGTCTTGCCATTTATAAGCTCGGTTTGCCGCGTTTTCTTCTGGCTCTTTTTCTTGTGCCTTTGTTCATTGCGGCGGCAATGTTCGAACCCGATCCGCGCAAGGCCGCCAAGAAAAAACTCGTCATGACGAACCGCGCGAAGCGCATTTTCGGGATCGCCTTCCTTCTGGGCCTGTGCGCCGCCTATTTTATATTGAGAAAAGGATCCTTTCTTTTTTGGGTGCTTCTCGTTCAGTTTTTGCCCGCGTGCCTCGTTCTCGCAAATCTGCTTCTCAAGCCCTATGAAAACGCCGTGCAGCTTCGTTTCAAGAACGAAGCCTCGGCAAAACTTGCGCGGATCGCGCCGAAAATCGTCGGCATAACGGGGTCGTTCGGCAAAACTTCCGTGAAGCATATTCTCGGCCATGTTTTAGAACTGAACGGCCCGACCCTTTTTACGCCCGGAAGCGTCAACACCCTGATGGGGATTGCGCGCGTCATTCGCGAAAGAATGACGTCCGATTGCCGCACTTTCATCGTGGAAATGGGCGCTTACGGCAAAGGATCGATCCGGAAATTGTGCGCTTTCACGCCGCCGCAATATGGCGTGATCACCGCGCTCGGCGCGGCGCATTACGAACGCTTCAAAAGCCTGAACGCCGTAGCCGAAGCGAAGTTCGAATTGGCCGAAGCGGTTCTTGCGAACGGGACGGGGCGGATTATCATCCATGAAAGCGTCCTTGCGCAAGATTATGCGCGGCGTTTTGTCGCGGCGCATCGCGATCGTTTCATCGTGTGCGGCGCGGGTGCGGAGGCCGACGCGCGGATGCTCGAGGCGAAACAGACGGAAGCGGGGATTGAACTTTCCTTGCTTTGGAAGGATAAGACTTACGATCTTTTCGCGCCTTTGTTCGGGCTTCATCACGCGGGGAATATCGCTCTGGCCTTCGTAAGCGCCGCGACGTTTGGCGTCGCGCCGGGGCGCGTTATTGCAGCCCTTCGCACAACGCCGCAAATCGCGCATAGGCTCGAAGTTAAGCCGCAAGCCGACGATACCTTGATTATCGACGACGCCTATAACGCGAATCCGATCGGCTTTGAAGCGGCGGTCGAGCTTCTTTCCGCGCTTGCTGTGAAAAAAGGCGGGCGTCGGATTTTGATTACGCCCGGCCTTGCCGAGCTTGGCGCGAAACACGACGAAGAGCACGCGCGTCTTGGAGCCCTTGCAGCCGCGCATACGGATATCGCGCTTGCCGTGAAGCCGGACAGAATCCCGACTTTTTGCGAGGCCTATAAAAACGCGAAGGGCGAAGATGGGCTTGTTCTCGTCGAAAATCTTGCGGCGGCGCAAGATTGGCTTCGGCTTCATGCGCGCCCAAAGGACATTGTTCTTTATGAAAACGATTTGCCGGATTTGTACGAACAAAAACTGCGGATGTAAGCCGCGGCCGCATGGATGCGGCCACGGCTTTCCCAACATCAGGCCGTTTTGATTTCTATTTTTTTCGCTTTCTCGATCGCTTTCGCCTGTTTCGGAAGCGCGATCGTCAAGACGCCTTTCGCGAACGTCGCTTCGATTTTATCGGCGCTGATCTCGGCCGGTATCGCAATCGAACGGCTGAAGCTCCCATAGGAACGTTCGACGAGATGGAGCGTTTCCGTTTTTTCGTCCTTTTCGAACTTTTTTTCGCCCTTGATGGTCAGGACGCCGTCGTTAAACGCCACGTCGATATCTTTTTCATCCACGCCCGCGCATTCCGCCGTCACCGTCACTTCTTTTTCGTTTTCGGTCACGTCGAGCTTTAAGCCCGCGCCGTAATCGGCCATGGGCGCGTTCGCCAGCGTTCTTCCGAAGGCTTCCTGCAACAGGCGATCCATATCGCGCGTGAAAAGCGCAAAAGGATCGCGGAAAGCGAGGCCCGTGGGCGAACCGCGCGCAATAAGAGAACGTAAAGCCATTTTCTCCTCCTTCCGTTAAAGCGACACTATCGTGCCTTCCCTATCGGATATTGGAAGGATGAAGCAGAAAGAAAGAGGTGCGAAAAATTTATTTTTTAAGGGTTGAAGGGGGGAGGGATCGACACCATTTATCACAGGTTCTTTTTTTAAAGAGTTGCGGGGCGGGATATGCTCGCTGCGCCTGCTTGCGCAGGCTCGCTGCGCGGCGCTTTCGTAGGTTCAAATCACATCGACCGTCTATTCTTTTAAAAATGGGGTAACCCCCCATTTTTAAAAGAATTGGCCGGGGTGGCCGCCGAAAAGAATCCGCACCCCATTGACAACAAAAGATACATGTTTTCTATTTAAAAAATCTACGCATATTTCTACACGCAGGCACCTTGGATCTGGTTCTACGTCTCAGGACATAAATAGACAATCCCCCAACACACAAACGGAGCCTATGCTGCCCGACTTGAGCACTTCTCCAAAGCAGATGCAAATTCATCTATGGGCAAACACGCCCAAATGGAAGACGTCAGCTCATCGAATCACGAGATCGTCTTTAACCATTTTAACGCCCTTCGTATTGCGCGCAAGTTCCTCGGCCTTGATTTTGCTCTGCCAGGAATCGACGAATCCGCTTAATTGGACGGTTCCCTGCATTGTTTCGACATTCACCTGAAACACCTTCAATTTAGGGTCTCCAAGAATGTCGGCTTTGACCTTACTTGTGATCGTTGCATCGTCGACATACTCGCCCGTTGTTTCACGCCCCTCGAACATAGAGCAGGCGCCAAGCGACATGGCAAGCGCGGCTATTGCAATGTATTTTTGGAGTGATTTGATGTTTTTCATGGTGTCCTTCTTTCTTTGGTGTTTACTTCGTATCTTCTTTTATTCTGTCACCGGCATCCTTGACGACATCGCCAAGTTTTTGACCCGGCGTGCGCGTTTCGAGTTGTTCCCCCGCCTTTTCGGAGCCTTGCGACATCGCATTGATGGCATCCGTAACTTTTTCACTTGGGCTCCGGCGATCCGGCATCGTCAATACGCCGTAGGCGACGATGGCGACGAAAATGACCGCAATCGCAGCGAAAAGCCAATTATACTTGTTCTTGCGCATCTTCACCTCCTCTGGCTTTTGGCCATCGTCGAATTTGTTCGTCATATCTGCCTCCCGAGCTCGATTTGTTTGTCGCTTTTTGCGGTCCCTGTTGTAAATATCCTGATTATTCTTCCCTGCATTGTTCGACTAAGGCGCGCCCGTCGTTGGCGCTTCGGGAAGAAGCTCAATTTCCACCTCGACACGACGATCATTTTGCAAGCAAGCAATCAATTCCGAACGCGCTTTTCCTGCCGGACAGCTTGTCGATGGCTCCGACTTTCCAACCCAGCGCGTTTCGGTGACGCGCGCATTCGTGTAGCCGTTTGCAATGAGGTAATTAAGCACGGTTGTAGCGCGTTTTTGAGAAAGACGCTGATTATAGGAAACGCTTCCAATACGGTCGGCATAGCCGACAATCTTTGCGTCTTTTACGCTTTGATCAGATTTAAGCACATTCACAAGCGTATCAAGGCGCTCTTTTCCAGCGGGCGACAAAATCGAGCGATCAAAATCGAAATATACCGTTCGTTCCTCGCGCGTGAGGGAGGCGGCTTTGCGCGCTTCCTGCTTTTTCTTAATCTCTTCTCGCTTGTCTTGTTGCTGAATCAAAAGTTCCGGCGCGCATAAATCGCGACTGTTCAACCATTTCGTGCGCACACAATTGCCATTTGTGCTGTGAACAATCTGGTCTTCCGTATCCCGCACAACGGCATGGTTATCGGCCTCGGCACGCGCGACGCTGACGGCGCCGATCAAGATTAGCCCGGCCAGCATTAAGATATTTCCATTAAGACGTGACATTTTTCTTCCCTTTATTCTGTTGTTTTGGTGCGCGTTATGGTCGTCGTTTCCGTGGTATCGCCCTGCGATGGCACAGTCGGAACCATATAAATGACGGTCGGAGAAGCAGGATAACCGCCGGGCACCATATAGCCGTCGGTGAAGACGGAAGAGGTGGGCGGCAAAGAGGTGCGATAGGTCGTGGTTGTCTGTTCGGTCACTATACCGGGAGCGACATCGACAACCGGCGGCATGCGAAACGGCGCCAGTTCCTGATTGCTGGCGATGACGCCATCAATCGGGTAAAGGCTGACTTCCTCGCCCTTATCTTGATAAAGTATTTTCCGGCCTTCTACGGCGAAGTCGCCTTTATAGGGCTCCTCGACATCGAGCTTGCGGCTGCCAAGCGTAGGAATGCCACCGCCCCATCTCGAAAAGCGGCTGACGCTTTCATTGATGGGCACAATGTGATTGCGCAAAAGCGCAGCGACTTGCGCGCGGCACGGCGTGGCGTAAAAGCACGGATACACGCGCGGCTGGATTTCGGCAAAAGCCGCGTTGGTCGGTGCGAAGATTGCGTATTCCGTATTTTCGTTCAGCTCACTGGCCACGCCCGTATTTAGGAGCGCTTGATAGAACAGCGAAAGCTGGCCTTGGTGCGCAAGCGCCCTTTCGACATGCACGTTGGCCGCGGCGGCTGGCGCTGCCATGCTGCCAAGAAGGCCTAACATGGCTATCGTCGTATATTGTAATTTCATGGGGTTTTCTCCTGTTGTTCAATAGTTGTGAAGAAGCCAACGCGCCTGAAGCGCGTCGAAATTCATGTAGTGCCTTCTATCGGCCTCGAGTTGGGCTTGATGTTCCATCTTTGCCAAAAGCCCTTGGGCGGCAGAATAATCCTGCTCCCTGGCTTCATCAGCGCCTTCGGAGGCCGGCTCAGGCATCTGCTTTACGCTTGTTTTTTGCATCGTCATGGGAACCCACAAAGAATGGATTTGGATGGCTGCTTTAGACTTATGAGGGTACGCCCGTCGTGCGGCGCAGCTTTGACATTCATCAAATGAATGGGGGTATTTTGAAAAAAATTATTTGTTTTTTAAGTGTTTCCAATGTCAGCCCCATAGGGAGCCATGTTTTATAAACCGAAAGCCAGATTGACCCCGCCGAACCGATCGGGATGACCTTGCTGGCCATAAAATTCTTTCGTGCGCTGGATAACGGTAAAATCAACACGCATTGCCGAAGACCAAAGCAACGACGCCCCGCCCGTAAAATCCGCCACCAAAGGTTTTTCATCGACACCGGGGCTATCGGCAATCGTGTTGCCTTCAAGAAACATATTGTGGCCGACGACACGGCCCTGCGTCCCCGCATACAAATACCAGCCGAAACGCCCATCCAATTGGGACGGATCGAACCAGCCGGTACCAGACAGGCTTGGCCGGATGCGATCGGGGCCGTAATCCGCGGCTAGATTCTGCCCAAAACGAACCATGCCTCCAGCTTCGCCATAAGTCAGAACATTGCCGACGCTGGCGCCGAGTTCAGGAATGGCATCGACCGCAAGATTGCCGATCAAGGGAGCTTGAAAACGCCATTTGCGTTCATAGGTCGCAACTATGCCGGGTTCGTTCGAAAGTTGGTTGTGCCAACCCAGCGCCGAATTAACGCCAATAAACTGATGAAAATCATTTTGCGTGACGCCGCCAAGCGCGGCTGGGCCTACAACACCAAGCAGCAACTCCGCATTTTCAAGCGTATGATGGTTTCCTTGGTTGGTTTCCTGAAGCAGGCCCGCGCCCGTGTAAAGCCACGCGGCATAAGGGCGATCTTTGTAATATGGATTGACCTGCGCCGTGTTTGTGGGCGTAAAAATGCTCTGCCCTAACGTTATTTCCATTTTTCGTTTGCGGTCGCCGCTCTCAAAAACGGGCAAATTGTCGTTGAGAAATCCATAGGGTTGATCCCACGTGCCGCCCGGCGTTATGGGCCCCGATAGATAGGAAAGCCGGGCGCCTTGTGTGTAATGCCGGTCATCGTCGGAAGCAAAATAATCATTTTCCTCCATCACCGTGATCCGCCCCGATGTTGAATCCAGGGGAGTCTGGTCATTATCGGCATGCACAGGGGGGCTGACGCCAACGACAAGCGCGAGCAAAACAAGCCGCGCCCCTATCCGTGCGACAGTCGCGTCTTTTGCGCCAACTTTGGAATTCTTTAAAAGCTTCATGCGAAAATCCTATTTTTAAGGAGGATATCTTCAAGGTGGATCGTCGTGAACAATGAAAAACACCGCCCCATGGAAAAAGGCGGCGTTTTCCAGACCGGCCAACTTATCCACGCCGTCCCCGGCGTAGATAAACCGGATCAACGCTTAGGCAGCTTTGTGCGTCGTGCCGCCGCAATTTTTTTCAAGTTCGGCAAGGCGCTTTTCGGCATCTTCTTTGGCAAGACCATAGGTTTCTTTCAACTTGCCAAAAAATTGATCCCGCTTGCCGTCGGCGAGAGCGATGTCGTCATCGCTCAGGCGGCCCCATGTTTCCTTGATTTTGCCGCGAAGCTGATCGAAAGCGCCTTTGATTTGATCTTGGTTCATTTTTTGTCTCCTCCTTATCGAGAGTTGAGGTGCGCCGGTCTTGTAAAGCCGGCTTACACCCTGATAGGCGTTCTACCTTCAATTTCACAATCCCAATTTGACATTCATCAAATGGAACCATTTTTCTCAAAAAAACAGTTTTCATTTCTTGCCATAATTTCAGTATATTTTTTTGTTTTGATAAAACCAATTTTTGTTTGTTTTTGCCTTGTTCGGCGTCTCCCGTCTATTAACTGACGTTTTATTATGCAGTGCGCGACTCTTCCCGAAATATATGATACGATGTTCTCCATGACGCCCTCATTAAAGATCGCGCCACAGGCGCTTGACGCTGAACAACCTGAGTTTTCTCTGTGTTGCTTGAGGAGCGCTTCGCTCTTTTCCTCGCTGAACGACGAAGAGATCGCGTGTTTTCATAATGCCGCCCAAACGCGATCCTACAAAAAAGGCAAGGTTCTTTATATTGAGGGCGAACTTGCAGAATTTTTCTATGTCGTTTGCTCAGGCTGGATAAAATTATTCCACACCATGCCCGAAGGCGAAGAAGTTATCGTCGATATGCTCACGACCGGCCAAATTGTCGGCGAAAGCGCCATTTTTGAGCACGACCACCATACAAGCAGCGCCCAAATTGTCGAGGATGTTCAACTTCTCAGCATCCCCGCCGCTATGCTGAAGGAAAAGATACGTGTGAGCCCAACGCTGGCGCTCAGCATGCTTTCTGCCATGTCCCGGCATCATCGACGCCATTACGGCGAGAGCGCTTTGAATGCCACGCAGAACGCGCCTCAACGCATCGGCTGTTTTCTGTTGCGGCTTTGTCCGGAGGGCAAAAAGACGGACGTCGCCTTTCATTTGCCATACGATAAAACGCTTATTGCCGACACGCTTGGCATGAAAAACGCAACCTTTTCGCGCGCGCTCAATATATTAAGAGAGAAAACGTCGGTTCGTATAAATGGAACATGCGTTGAGATCGCTGAAGTCAATCTCCTTGAAAATTTTGTTTATGGATCTTTCGCGCCCGAAGATAGCTCCAGGAACATCTAACCGAACATATCGGTCAGCCATCCCCAATCCAGATTGGCGGGGTGGTCGATATAGTCTTGGGGATTTTCAACCACATGTTTTAAATAGCTGTATTTAAAGGGCCATGCGGCTTCAGGCGCGACATGCGCCTTTTCAATGATTTTGATTTTCATGTCTTCCGTAAGCTGCAGCGTATAAACAATCTTCGGCCTGTCGTCATAGACGGCGCATTGAAGAGTGTTGTCATGCCCAAGGCTGTTCCAGCGCGCCTTCCAGATTTCCATATAAGGAAATTTTTCCTTGTTTTTTTCGATCGCCAGATTGCATATCTCAAGATAACGTTCAAAAACGCGTTCGTATTCCTCAACAGTGGCGTCATTTTTTACGGCATATAACACGGCAATTCTCCCTTGCTCGCCGATAAAAACATGTTTTCACAACGAACGATTTGACTTAAGTGAAATTCCCTCAATATTTTTTTGCCAATGTCATTTGTCATTCTCGTTTTTCAAACTCACCTGAAATTCAGGGGAAAGACGAGCGAAAGACCTGGAGACTGTTCCGGGGGCGCATAGACAACAGGCGGCGGGGCATAGACAACGCCATACTCAGGCTCTGGATGCCGACGATGTCTGGCGCGATTTTGCCGTTCATGGTCTTGCCATGAATTGCGTTCGTTTTGTTGCCGCCCGTTGCTCACATTCCTATTTTCGTTTGCCCTTGCTTCATTCGGGCGATCGGCAGCCATGGCCGTCATTGCAGCGCCGACAGCTATTACGATAACTACGGTCGACAAAGCTGTCCTTAGGCTGCGCCTTATGCAGCCATTAGTTTTCGCATTGATATTGTTCATGAGAAACTCCTTCATATAGGGAGAAAGTTATTTCGATTTATGAGACGCTTTGCCCTTCATGTGTTCATGTCCCTCGAATTTTCCGAACATAGTGTCGGCGTTTTTCTTCTGCTCGTCGGACATGGAATCGTAAAGCGGCTGGAACACAGCAACAAATTTGCCAAGACTATCCGCATGAGCGGCAGCGATCTTTTGATAGGATTCAAGATCTTCGATGGCCGTCCGCGCACTGCCATTTTCATGGCGTTCGCGGATAAGCGGTTCCATAATTTTTTCGTTCTCCCGCATCGTGTCAGCAACTTTGCCCCAAGCGTCGGTCTGATCCTCCGTTATCTTGAGCTTGTCGTGGAGTTCTTTAATGCGCTCTTCAACGCGCGCGTCAGAGGACATGGTTTTATGTCCTTTTTGTTCCTTCGCGGCGCTTTCTGCGGAGGGAAAAGGCGTCATCGGATCGTCGGATGGCGCCGCGTAAAGGGCCGGACCTACGGCAAGGCCCCCAACAAGCGTAGCGACAGCAAGTGTGCGGGCGAAAAGGTTTAATGGCCTGAGCATAGAAAGACTCCTTTGGCTCTTTGTTGGATGGGCATATATTTTTGATGGCATAATAAGTCGTACGCCCATTGCCTTGCTTCTCTTTGACTTTCGTCAAATGAGTCCGCCTTTTTTCTAAAAGTTTTTGAAGATCGTTGCCATCTTTTCTTTTTTTGATGGATGTCAAATTCGCAAAAATCAATTTGGCGTATATCTTAAGTTCTCGGCGAATTCTGCCAATTTACAAAGGAGGCACCTTCCATGAATCAAGCAAAAACAAATTACGTACTTATACTTGCCGGTCTGGCGATGATGGGCGCAATGCATCTTGTCGTGCCCGCCGAGGCGGAAAACGTTACGCAGACTGTTGAGATGGTCAGGGTCGACGTTCAAAAACTGTCAACCGGCTATCGCGCCTCTAAAATCATTGGGAGTAATGTCGTCAACGATGCGGGCGAAACGATCGGTAAGATCGATGATCTCATTGTCAGCCCCGACGACAATAAGTCCGCCTACGTCATTCTTTCGGTTGGCGGCTGGCTCGGCATGGGAACGCATCTTGTAGCCCTCCCCTATGATGCCTTGCATATCAGCACCGCAAAAATCCTTTTGCCCGGCGCAACCAGAGACAGCATGAAGTCTCTACCTGAATTTAAGTACAGCCCCGGCATGAATTAACCTTTTCCTCGTATCGTTAGCTCTCTCCCCCACAAGGGAGCTAACGACATGAGGCTAGAATACTTGCTTTATGTATTCCATTCTATATCTTAGGCGTATTCCTATGAAGTATCTCACTCCACACACCCACCAATTATTAGCCTTAAGTCTTGCCTTTTCCACAGGCCCCGCAGGCCCTCCATGCTTCGCTTTGTCTATGCCTTGCTCCTCCTCTTACTGCTGACCGCAACGGCGGCCGCAGCGCAAACCCCAACGCCCATTGGCATTTGGCAGGACGCAACCAATCGCATCATGGTTGAGATTGCCCCCTGCGACAGCCGCTTATGCGGGAAAATCGTTTGGTTTAAATGGCCCAACGACGATTTGGGTCTCCCTCTGGTCGATATAAATAATCCCGATCCAGCCTTGCGTTTGCGGCCACTTTTGGGGCTCACAATTCTCACAAATCTTCGTCAGACAGGCGAAAGCACATGGGGCGATGGCAGGATCTATTATCCCGACGATGGCGAGTTCTACCATGCCCGAATGTCGATTCAGGAAAACGGCACCTTGCGTGTTCGCATTTATGCGCTTTTTCCCTTGTTTGGCGAGACGCAAATCTGGACTCGGGTCCGATAAGGATATGCCCTCCCGTGAGAGCGGCCCCCCATCAAGAAAGCGCAAAGCGCGGCCCGACTTTGCCCTTACTGGCTTTGCGCGCTTTTGATGGACATATTATCGGTCACCATTTTGACGCCTTCAATTTGTTTGGCGACGATAACGGCATCGGCTTCCTGAGTCCTGGTGTCGACGCCGCCGCTTAACGTCACAACGCCTTTGATGGTATCGACCTTCACCTCCATAACCTTCAACTGAGGGTCGGCAAGGATCGCTTCCTTGACTTTGGCGGTGATCGTGACGTCGTCAATTAATTGTCCTGTCGTTTCGGCGAAGGCCGGCGCTGCCAGCCCTAGCGAAAGAGCAAGAGCGGACAGGGTTAGAAGTTTGATGGCAGGACGATGCTTGGTCATGGCGGATATCCTTTCATGTGGGGTTGCAGACACTTCACGCGCGCTCCGACGCATCGGAGGACGTCACAAAATCCTACCATCGGCGCCGACAAACGAATTGATCAATGTCAAATCGAAAGCGTGAAACGAGCGTATTTTCAGGTATGTGGATAACATGGGTTTTCCAAGAAAAGCTTTTGTAAATCCTGCGCGCTAAAAAAATGATAGGAGGCCGCCATGTCTTTAACCGCCATTCTTCTTATCGTTCTTATCGTCCTGTTGATCGGCGGCTTGCCGACTTGGCCGCACAGCCGAAACTGGGGCTATTACCCATCGGCTGGTTTTGGAACGGTTCTCATCATCGTCCTAATTTTAATGCTGCTTGGGCGCATCTAAGGGGCGTGTTCTGTGTCTCGGGTTCCGTTCAGCCGCTACGGGATACTTGCCTTCATAATCTTGTTGTCAGGATGCGCCACACGCCTGCCCGCGTCCCATTACCAACAGGACGCAACCTATGCCTTGGAAGACACTTCGAAGACACGCCTAGGCCTGGCCTACGAACAAGCCGCCTTAAAGCATCCGGAGGAATCCGGTTTCCACATTCTCTCTTCCGGTCCTGAAGCTTTGATGATGCGTATTGCCCTCATCGAAGCGAGTCAGCGAAGCCTCGACTTGCAATATTTCAGCACCCGCGAAGATACCACCGGCAAACTTTTGCTGGAGGCGATCGCGCGCGCGGCTGCGCGCGGCGTGCGCGTTCGCATGCTTTTGGACGACTGGGATCTTGAAGATTTTGAAGCAAGCGCCGTCTCCCTCGATACTCACCCCAATATCGAGATCCGCGTTTTCAACCCTTATTCGACGCGCGACGAATCTTTTTTTGCGCATATCGGGCATGTCTTTTCCGATGTGAGCCAGTTTACGCGGCGCATGCACAACAAGGCAATCATTGCGGATAACCAGATCTCCATCATGGGCGGACGAAATCTCGGCGATGAGTATTTTGATGCCAGCGCGGACAACAATTTTCAGGATGTCGATGTTTTCGCCAGCGGCCCCATCACACGGAAAATATCGAATAGTTTCGACGCCTATTGGAACAGCGTTGAATCATTCCCCATATCCGCGCTCAATCTTCCGCCGCCAGATCCGGAAACGATTGCAAAGCTTCATGACGCTATGAAGCTGCACTGGGAAGAGATGATGAAATCGCCGCTCGGAAAAAAGCTGAGCAGCATGCCGCTCCCCCGTGAGGTGAAAGGCGGGTATGTCCCTCTCATCTGGGCTCCTGCCGAACTTGCCGCGGACAGTCCCGGCAAGATTGATGAGCCAAGCGAAGACGTGCTGAGCGTCCCTGGAACGCGGATCGAACAAATGGTCAGCAAGGCGCAACATGAATTTATCATCTTCACGCCCTATTTTGTCCCGCTGGATGCCGGCGTAGAATGGTTGAATGCGCTGATTAAGCGCGGCGTTGCCGTACGTATCGTCACCAATTCGCTTGCGTCAACCGATATGGTCGCAGCGCAAGCCGGCTATACCCATTATCGCGCGGCTTTGGTGAATGAAGGCGTCGAGCTTTATGAAATCAAGTCGTCGCAGCCGAAACCTTCCTTCAAAGGCATGTTCAAGCCCTCGTCCCAGAATGGTTTGCACGCAAAAATCTACATGGTGGACAGGCGCGATTTAGCGATAGGCTCGTTCAACTTCGACCCAAGATCGATACGTCTGAACACGGAACAGGTGTTGATCATCCACAGCCCTGAACTCTGCGCAAAGATTGCAACGTTGTTTAGGGATGTAACCTCGCCCGCCTATAGCTATCACATCGTTCTCGCAAGCTCGGTGCCTGAGTCCAATCTATCGACCGAACAAGAGGATTCTCTCGTCTGGGTGACAGAAGAAAACGGTAAAGTCGAATATTACGACTTCAACCCGCACGCCGGATTTTGGCGAAACGTAACGGAACGTCTTTTTTCCATTCTTCCCATCGATGATGAATTGTAAAAAAATAAACATTGTGAAATTAGGGCCAGAACTCAGTGTGTTTCACATCCGCCCCCATTCAAGCGAAGGGAGCGAGAAAATCAAAACTGGCCCCAGATAGATGCCGCCCAATTGAACAATAATCGGGGCAATAACGCTTGGATTAAGCGTTAATATCGAGGGCTTGGCGAACAAATCGAAGGCTGAACTCAATATCACAGCCTGACGTTTCTTGATCCAGCCTCCATCAAGCAGCGACGTGATAACGGCAGTATGGTTTCCAAGCGGGCCTGAGAAAGCGGCTTCAGGTTGCAGCTGATCGTCCAGCCCCAGCGTGCCGGTTAAGGCGAGTGTCAACGGTCCCCATGTAAGATCAAGCGCGTCGCATTCCACGACACCGCTATCAGTATTCCATTTTTCCACGGAATCCTTGTTTTCAGGATCGGGGGGCGCGCCCATTACACGCAGGGCTATATGAAAACCTTCAATTCTAGCGCCAAAAGGCAAAGGTTTTTCCGTTTTCATCTTTAAGGTCACGCCCTGCGCTTTCCCTGAAAGACTAAGACCGACTTCGGCGTTATCCTTCGGCGCATGATCGGGGCGCTGAATTGTCAGCGCCATTTTATCTGCCGTAAACAAATCCTGGTCTGGACGACGAACCCGCGCATCTTTAAGGCGCAAGCCCACGAAACGCCAGCCAGCGTCGCTAAGCTCAATATGGGCGCCTCCGGCATCGCTCTGTACGGTCAGAATATCATTCAGAGGCAGTAACGGCATTGTTGCCTTTGCCCTTTGCCTGAATTCGACGTCAAAAGCGTTCCACGCCCAAAGGTAAGCGGTTAATGTGAGATCATCCGCCTGCGCCTTGGCGCCTGCTTTGTCCTGCCAGCGAAGATTGGAAAAATGTGAAGTAATGGCGAAGGGAAAACCGCCTTCGCTGCGCGTCTCATAAACGATTTCCTGACCTCGCGTAGCAGCGGTTGCGATGTCGCTATCGATCAGAGCGCGAAAATGGGCCGCCGCAATCATCCATAGGCCGCACCACAAAACCATCGCGCCTACAAACACGGCGAGAAGAGAGCAACGGAAGGTACGGGAGATAATCATATGGATTTAACCTCCATAACTTAAAAAATACTTCTTAAATCCGGTTGTTGTCAAACAGCCTCCCGCGCCTGTTCTTCGGTTAACACAACAACCGATAATGCCGATCGTAGATGGCTTTTTTGACATTAATCAAATCGGAGGCTTGGAATTTCGTGTAAAGATTGTAAGGAAAATCGAGATCCCTTTAATAGGTTGGACTGATCGGAGAATCCATATGCCTCTCATGAATGTCGTCATCGCCTTGCTCGTCGTCGGCGTACTGCTTTGGCTCGTCAACACCTATATCCCGATGGACGGGAAGATTAAAAGCATTCTAAACGGCGTTGTCGTCATTGTCGTCGTCGTATGGTTGCTGCAAGCCTTCGGGGTGATGGGAGCAATAAATGGCATCCACATCGGCCACTGATAAAAGCCAATAGCTTGATGACGGGATTCAAAGAATCGTTTGATTCGTGACGGGCTGATGCACCCCAAAGGGCCCACAGTGCCTGCTCCGCATGCTTCTTTTCAAGAAAAGGGTGAGCGGATTGATGCTGATATGATGGATGGGCATTATGGCCCTTGTCGCGCTTGCCACCGCCCACATGTTATGGAAGGCCTGATCCAGATTCTTGGCGTCCGGATCGCTTATCTCGACAAGGCGTGTCTGTTCATTCTTGCCCTGATCCTTGAGATAGTCGGCGGCGGCTCTGTAGCCGCCGCGCACATGGCTCTTGATGATCATGGGATCGGTTCCTCGGCTCCGCGTGACAGGGCTTTCCTGACGGAACCAAGGGCTCTTACCAAGGGCGCATAAATAACATCGAGCAAGAAGGCGCCTTGTTGCGGCGTCGCGCTTCCTTCGTTCAAACGCTTGGCGATTTGGTTCAGATTGTTGCCCTGCGCCGTTAACTCCCGATAAACCATAAGCAGGGTTTGCCGTAATCCCTGATCCATCGGCGGCTTGTAAGTCGAGCCGAGAGACGCCGAACGGATATATTCGTTGACCGACAAAGACGAGGCTTTTGCGTTTGCGATAACAGCCGCTCTTTCCAGTTTCGAGAACCGTCCCATAAGCCTATACGGCCTTCTTCGTCCGAGCTTCAGCTCGCATGACTTTGGGCTGACCACTTGTGGTCTGACCAAAGTCTCAACTTGCGTGAAACTTTTAGGCTTATTTCTGTCGGACAAATTTGTGGTTGCATTATGTGCGCCGGATTGAGCGGGCGGTTTGTCAGCCGAGACTGAGGCAACGTTTTGCAGCGCAACATCTTCAATCTGCGAAGCCGGTTTCGCAGCGCGGATTTGTTGATGAAGAGATTGTAAATCGGCGTAGTTGTTATGACGAGACATGGAAGCCCCCATTCAAAAACGTTAGGTCAATTTTTGTTTCAATCTTCCGGTAGCGGCGCGCCCCTTTTCCGAATTCGCGCTGCGAACCATGCGTCGATTTCGGTCTCGATCCACCCGACCGCGCGGGGGCCAAGCGGGATCTGGCGCGGGAACGTGCCTTCGGCTATGTGCTGATAGATGGAGGCTCGTTTTAACCCGACGCGGGTTATGACCTCCGGCAGGCGGAGGATTCGTAATGGCGGCGCGGCTGAAATGATTTCGTTTTTATCGTTAAACATAGGCTCCTCCTTTTGTGAACGATGGCAAATTTTGCGCGCAGAAAATCCGTCGCCATTGTCCAAAGACAAGACGTTTCGAACCACTGTGCGAAACTGTCGGGTTAAGTTGACTCAGTATGCCGAGAGAGGGCCGAGGCTAGGCTCTATGGGCCGCCCATTCTCCGGTCGGAAAATGGGCACAAAAAAACGCCGGAAAAACCTTTCCGACGTCACACAGATTCAAAGATTCTAACGCACACCGTCGTGCGCATCTCCCCTTAGCATACAAAAATAATAGCACTTTTTGCCTGAATTTGTCCGCTTCTAAAATGTCCGCGGACATTATTCTTCAAGGCCTTGTTTTTATGGCACTCTTTGAGCACATATGCGCGGACATTTTTTGGTGCAATCAGGTTTGCTTATCGTTTTGTGACCGCCGGATGCACCTCCTCCGAGCATATTCAAAATATACCATAAAACAGCGTTTTTTGCTCTCCTCAAAAATGCACAGGTGCATAATTTTTGGAAGTCTTTGATGTTAAAGGGCATATGATTGTTTTTTTTGCCCAAATGCACGCGTTCATTTTTTCTGTTGAAAAAAACTTCTGGACGTTCTTGGGCGCAAATACGAGGCTTATCTGATCTTTGCGAATCGCCAGACTCATAAAGTTCGGAGAGCCAAGTCTTTGGCCACCTTCCTATGATCTTTGAGATCAGAAATGTTCGGCGTTTCCGCCTTGGCCTTGTCCAAAAAATCCGCATAATCCTGCATCATCTTTTTGCGCTCCAAAAGATACTCGGCGCGATTGTAGGCGGAGCGGATTTTATCTTCGTCCTCGTGCGCCAACTGGCGCTTGATCACGTCGGGCGGATAATTCTTTTCATTTAGGATCGTTGACGCGAGCGCACGGAATCCATGTCCGGTCATGCGGCCCTGATAGCCCATGCGTCGCAGGGCCATCAACACAGCGCCGTTACTGATATGCTTGCTCTTGCCCCTCTGGCTATGAAATACGTGAAGTTTCGCGCCTGTGCTTGCGTGAAGTGCTTTGAGAATGTCTACGGCTTGCCGAGAAAGCGGCACAACATGCGGCCTTTTCATCTTCATGCGCTCTTTTGGGATGCGCCATTCTTCCCTATCTAAGTCGATTTCATCCCAAGTCGCGCCGATCAATTCCCCCGTGCGCACGAAAGTCAGGGCCAGCAAATGCATAGCGGCCTTGGTGAGTTTGTCCGTTTTACTTCCTTCCATATCCTGCAAAAGCTTGGGTAACTCGCTGGGATGGATGCATGGATAATGCTTTTCTTCCCTGCGCGGCAACAAATCCCGCATATCGGCGGCGGGGTTAAATTGGCAAAGGCCGCGCTGGGCGGCATAACGAAAAACTTGGCTAACGACCTGTTTCATGCGGTGAGCGGTTTCGACCGTGCCGCGCTTGCCGATTTTCTCGATCACACGCGCTACGTCTGGAATGGTGATTTCTGTAATCGGCAGCGCGCCAATCATCGGAAAAATATGTTGTTCCAAGCGGGCCAAAGACTGCTTGTGGTATTTTTCGTTGAGCTTGCCGCCCTTCATCTCCATCCATCTGCGCGCGATCTTCTCGAAGGTGTGTTCCCCCTCGACCATCTGGCGCAACTTTTTGGCGTCTTTCTCGCGCTTGGGGTGTTTTCCGGCATCGACCAGATCCCGCGCGGCGTCCCGTTTCTTTCGGGCTTGCTCCAGCGTCACGGTGGGATATTTACCGAGCGCCAGCATTTGAGGCTTGCCGTTGAAGTTATACCGCCAGCGCCAAAGTTTGCTGCCGGAAGGCGCAACCTCAATACACAGCCCCCCGCTATCGGCGAGTCGATAGAGCTTGGCCTTCGGTTTCATGTTTTTGACGGCTAAAGCGGTCAGCGTCATTTCGAATCCCTCCCTCAAATCTACTCACAAATCTACTCATATTTTGAGTAGATTGTAAAGAATCGCTTTGGAAGGCCTCGGATGGAGGTTGGCCAATTTTACCTTATTTTGAGCCAATTTCCGGATGTTATTGGATCTTGCTGGAAAGTTAAATGGCGGACGGGGTGGGATTCGAACCCACGGTGGAGTTACCCCCACGCCGGTTTTCAAGACCGGAGCCTTCAACCGCTCGACCACCCGTCCGCAGAGTGCCGTTTATAATGGGATTCAAAGGGAAAAGAAAGGCCGTAGCCTGTCTTTCCCGAATCTACTTCTTATCCCCGTCCGCCAGCGTGGCCTCGCTTTCGATATCGAGGCGCACGTCGTCGCTGAGGCCCGGAAGATAGGCGTTCATGCCGAAATCCGAACGCTTGATCGTCGCGGAGGCCGTAAATCCCGCCGTCATTTTCTTGAAAAAGTTTTCGCCCAGCTTGTTCAGCTTCACGTTCAGCGCGACCGGCTTCGCGACGCCGTGCAGGGTCAATGTTCCATGAACGATCGCCGTATCCTTGCCCGTGACGTCCACCTTGTCGCTGACGAAGCTCGCCGTCGGAAACGTTGCGGCGTCGAAGAATTCCTTGCTCTTCAGGTGCTCGTCAAGCTGGGGCACGCCGCTTTCAACGGTGGCGATGGGGATCGTAACTTCAACCTTGCTCGCCGCGGGATTTTTCTCATCCAGCGTCAGAGCTCCGTCCACATGCATGAATTTTCCAGAGGGATGCGAAAAGCCGAAATGATCGACGTGCCAAAGGATGGCCGTGTGCATCGGATCGAGTTTGTAAATATCCGCTGCCAATGCGGGCAGGGCCGCCGCAAGCGAGAAAAAAGCCCCCATGGCGAGGCGCATGAGAAAAGCGGGTTTAGTCATGTTTGGCTCCTTTCCGGATTACAGGGATTTTATGAATGGGATGTATTATAGACCCAAAAGGGAATGAAGCCAAAGGTTGAGGGAAGATCTCAGCCGCCATCGACAAAGGCAGGGCGATTTGCGACAGTTTCGTTCATGCACGATTCGACGCCCAAACCCTTCACAGAGCTTTCTCCGGAGCTTTCCATTGTCATTCCCTGCCTGAACGAGGCGGCGACCTTGCCGCGCTGTCTTGCCAAGGCGCGCGCGTTTCTGGATGCGCACAAGGTCAAGGGCGAGATCATCGTCGCCGACAACGGAAGCACGGACGGTTCGCTGAAGATCGCGGCGGAAGCCGAAGCGCGCGTCGTGATGGTTCCCGAAAAGGGCTATGGCGCGGCCTTGGCGGGCGGCAATGCGGCCGCGCGCGGGCGCTTCATCATTATGGGCGACGCCGACGACAGCTATGATTTCTCGGATCTCATGCCGCTTCTGGAAAAGTTGCGCGAAGGGTTTGATCTTGTCGTCGGCAACCGCTTCAAAGGCGGGATCAAATCCGGCGCGATGCCGTTTCTGAACCGGTATCTCGGCAATCCGGTTCTTAGTTTTATGGGGCGTCTTTTCTTTCATATTCCGCTCGGGGATTTTCATTGCGGCCTGCGCGGCCTTTCGAAGTCCGCCTTCGAAAAGCTGGAACTGCGCACCACCGGCATGGAATATGCGAGCGAGATGATCGTTCAGGCGTCGCTTTCCGGATTGCGCATGGCCGAAGTGCCCGTGACGCTTTGGCCCGACGGGCGGGGGCGCGCGCCGCATTTGAAACCCTGGCGCGACGGATGGCGGCATTTGCGCTTTCTTCTTCTTTACTCGCCGCGCTGGCTTTACCTTTATCCGGGCCTCGCGATGATTTTTTTCGGCGTTCTTGTCAGCGGGCTTTTGCTGCCCGGGCCGATGGTGATCGCGGACGGCGTGGGGCTCGACGTTCATACGCTTCTCGTCGCCGCGATGAGCATTCTGATCGGCACGCAAAGCATCACCTTCGGCTTTATGGCGCGCACCTATGCGATGCGGAACGGCATCATTCCGAAAGAGACGCGCTACGCGAAATATCTTTTGGGGATTACGCTTGAGAAGCTTCTTGTTTTATCCGTTTTCCTGATTTTCATCGGATTTTGCGCGATGGGGCTCGCCCTGCATCGCTGGTCGGCGGTGGATTTCGGCGCGCTCGATTACCGGAACGCGATGCGCATTTTGATTTTTGCGCTGACCACCATCGTGGCCGGATTCCAGCTCGGTTTCGCCGCATTTTTAACGGGCGTCATGCAGATCAAGCACAAATAGGCCCGTTCGCCGATTATTCGCCCGGAGCTTCGTAGTGGCGTTCAAGATCGCTGAAGCGCGTGAACTGGCCGTCGAAATGGAGCGGCACGATGCCGATGGGGCCGTGGCGTTGCTTGGCGACGATGCATTCCGCGACGTTACGGACTTCCTCGCCGCGCTCCATCCAGCGTTGATGGCGCGCGTTGTATTTGTCGTCGCCTTCGTCCTGACGCCGCGCGGGTTCGGCGCGGGCGTGGTAGTATTCCTCGCGATAGACGAACATCACGACGTCGGCGTCCTGTTCGATGGAGCCGGATTCGCGGAGATCCGAAAGCATCGGCCTTTTATCTTCGCGGGCTTCGACGGCGCGCGAAAGCTGCGAGAGGGCGAGGACGGGAAGCTCAAGCTCTTTCGCCAGGGCCTTCAGGCCGCGCGTGATTTCCGAGACTTCCTGAACGCGGTTATCGTCGCGCCGCGACGTGCCGCGCAAAAGCTGGAGATAGTCGATGACGATCATGCCGAGATTGGGCACAAGGCGCTTCAGGCGCCTTGCGCGCGTGCGCAGCGCGGATACGGTAAGGCCCGGCGTGTCGTCGATGTAAAGCGGCGCTTTGGACAGCATCCGCGTGGCGTCGAGGAATTTATTGAAATCCTCCTTCTTGATTTCGCCGCGCCGGATTTTATCCGAAGGCACGCTCGAAAAATCGCCCAAAAGACGCGTGGCGAGCTGTTCGCACGACATTTCAAGCGAGAAAAACCCGACGGCGGCGCCCTCCTTGCGCGTAGTGTCGCAGGCCGCGCGCGCCGCGTTGATCGCAATGTTCGTGGCAAGCGCCGTTTTGCCCATCGAAGGACGGCCCGCAAGGATCACGAGATCCGATTTTTGAAGCCCGCCCATTTTGCGGTCGAGATCGCGCAGACCCGTCGTGACGCCCGTGATGTGGCTGTCGCGTTTGTAAGCCTCGTTCGCGAGCGTGTTTGAAAGTGTAAGCGCGCGGTTGAGCGGCATGAAGCCGCGATCCATCTCCCCCGTTTGCGCAAGATCGAAAAGGCGCTGCTCGGTCACCTCGATCTGGCGGATCGGCGGGTCTTCGAGATCCTGTTGAAAGGCGTTGTTCACGACCTCCTCGCCGAGCGCGATCAGCTGGCGGCGCAGATAAAGATCCTGAATAAGGAGGGCGTAATCGCCGACATTGATGATGCTGACGACGTTGCCCGCAAGCTCGGCGAGATAGCTCGCCCCGCCCGAGGCGGCAAGCGCGGGATCGTTTTCGAAAAGCCCGCGCAGCGTTTGCGGATCCGCGATCTGGCCGCGGTTCGAAAGCGTGACGATCGAATCGTAGATTCTTTGATGGACGGGATCGTAGAAACTTTCCGGCTTCAGCCTGTCGCCGACTTTTTCAAGAAGGCCGTTATTGACCAGAAGCGCGCCCAAAAGGGCCTGTTCCGCTTCGATGTTGTGCGGCAATGCGCGCGGCAACGCGATTTCAGTTGCGCTTGCGCTGCGAAGGGCAAGGGGGTGATAGGCGACGGTTTCGGACATGAGGGGGATGTTAGCAAAGTCCGGCGTAAAGTGCAGCACAGCTTATTTGCCCTGTGGGAAAAGAAGCTGTGAAAACTGGGGATAAGCCGAATTACGGCTGCGCGGGCGCGACCTTGCGCTTCAGGCAGTTTTTCATAAAGTCCTTATAGCCGTTTTTAGGGATCTGCCTTGCATGGTATTCTTCGGCGCAGGCTTTCATTTTGGCCTGCGAGGGCGATTTCTTGGCATTGACCGCCGGCGTCAAGGCGAAGCTCGGCGAGGCCAGCGCAGCGAAGAGTCCGCAAAGCGCAAGGGTCAGAAAAAAACGTTTCATGGGGAAGTCCTTGAACAAAGGCGGGTTTATTCGCCGGGTTTATCGCTGAAATGGGCCGGATATTTGCCTTCCTTGCCCTTCCATTCGTCGGCATCCGCCGGCGCCGGTTTCTTGTGCGTCGCGTTCGGCCATTTGGCGGCGTATTCGCGGTTCAGCTCGGCATATTTCTCGCCGCGCGGTTCGGAATCGGGCGAAATGGCCTCGGCCGGGCATTCGGGTTCGCACACGCCGCAATCGATACATTCGTCCGGATTGATGACGAGCATCGTCTCGCCTTCATAGAAACAATCCACGGGGCAAACCTCGACGCAATCCATGTATTTGCAGCGGATGCAGGCGTCAGAGACGACATAAGGCATAGGGAATCTCCGTAACGGTCAAAAGAGAGAAGATGATCTTCTTTCCTTTATAACGCCTTGTCAAATTAGGCTAGGATTTTCTTGTTGGCGGGGCGGGGCAACAAGAGGCATGCTTTTTAGCCCTTTTTGGTGTTAATCTGCCCGCCGAAATCCGAATGAACGGGATATGAAGATGAATCTGCGTCAGTTGTTATCCGAAAAAGTCGCGCGTTTGATGGGCGGGCTTCACAGCGAGCTTGGAGAGATCGGGCTTTCGCCTGCCGCGTTGGAGGTGCTGCCGTCCGACAGGCCGGATCTTGCCGATTATCAATGCAATGCCGCCATGGCGCTTGGCAAGGCCTTGCGCAAAAACCCGCGCGCGGTTGCCGAGGAATTGAAGGCTGCGCTTGAAAAGGATTTGGGCGCGGATGCGACCGTTTCCATCGCGGGGCCGGGCTTTGTGAATATCGTTCTGTCGGATGCTTTTCTTTTGCGCGCGGGACGGGAAAATCTCGACGACCCGAAGCAAGGCTATGCGCTGCGTGGAAGTCCGCGCGAGATAATGATCGATTTCGGCGGGCCGAATATCGCGAAGGAACTCCATATCGGCCATTTGCGCCCGCATTTGATCGGCGACAGTCTGCAGCGTCTTTTACGCTTCGCGGGCGAACGCGTGACGAGCGACATTCATATGGGCGATTGGGGTACGCCCATCGGCATGATTATCGCGCAGCTATCCGAGGAACAGCCGGAACTCGGGTTTTTTGCGGAGGGCGGCGAAGGCGATCCTTTCTTTTCGCTGGATATCGAAGAACTCGGGGCGCTTTACCGGCGCTCGAAAGAAAGCTGGGACAATCGCGACGATTTTAAAGACAAGGCGCGCCTTGCGACCGAGGCTTTGCAATCGGGGAAAAAGCCCGCCTATCGCGCTTTGTGGAAATGCTTGCGCGAGACTTCGCTGAACGACGTGAAGGAAATCTATCGGCGGCTCGGTATTTCTTTCGACCTTTGGCTCGGTGAAAGCGACGTGAACGACGTTCTTCCCGATATGCTGAAAGAGCTTATCGCCAAAGGGTTCGCGCGGGAAGATGCGGGCGCGATTATCATTCCGGCGGTCGCTCTCGGGTTCGTCGAAGACGCCGCGCCGATGATCCTTCAAAAAGGCGATGGGGGTTATACTTATGCCGCGACGGATCTCGCGACCATCAAGGAACGCGTTTTGACGCTGGGCGCGGATACCATCCTCTATGTCGTCGATAATCGCCAGAAGCAGCATTTCGAGCAGGTTTTTGCGGCTGCCAAGCTTGTTGGCTATGCAGGTAGTCCTACGGAAGGGGGGGGCGTGACGCTCGTTCATGTCGGGCACGGCACAATCAACGGCAAGGATGGGAGGCCCTTCAAAACGCGCGACGGCAAAACTGTGCGCATGAAAGACGTTCTCGATATCGCCTATGAAAAGGCGCGCGCCGAATTGCCCGATCCTTCGGAGGAAATCGGCATCGACGAGATTGAGGAAGCCGCGAACCAGATCGGCATGGCCGCCGTGAAATTCCAGGAATACATCAACAGCCGTATCTCGGATTATGTGTTCGATATGGACAATTTCACCGGCTTCGAAGGCAAGACGGGGCCTTATCTGCAATATGCCGCGGCGCGGTGCGGCGCGATCTTGGCGAAGGCGGCGGAAGCGGGCTTTGCCTCCGGCGCTCTTTGTTTGACGGGGAAGGCCGAGCGCGATTTGCTGATCCATCTTTTGCGTTTTCCGGAAGCCGTGGTTGCGGCTGCGGCCAAATATGAGCCGAGCTTGCTTGCCGCGCATGCCTATAAACTGGCGCAGCTTTTTAGCAGCTTTTACGCGGCCTCGCCCGTGATGCAGGAAACGGACGAAGGCGTGCGGGCCTCGCGCTTGCGTTTTGTCGAGGCGGTTTCGGAACAAATGGGGCTTTGCTTCAAGCTTTTGAACATGAAGGCCCCGCCGCGGATGTTGCGGAAAGAGACACCCAAGGAATCAGAGGGTTAAGATCTTTTCTTTAAAGATGGGGTGAGGGATCGCCGGTTGAAAAGCTTCTGGCCCTTGACCCGTTTTTCCATTAAGGTGCGCCATCTTTAAGACCAAATGGACCCGTAGCTCAGCTGGATAGAGCGTCGCCCTCCGAAGGCGAAGGCCGGAAGTTCGAATCTTCTCGGGTCCGCCAATTTGGCATGAAACCGGGCACGGATTTATCCGTGTGGATCGGGCCGTTCAGGCGCCCCGTCGCGCTAAGTTTCGCATCCCTTCGCGCTCAATCCATCGGACCTTGAGCGCCGTAAAAAAATAGCCGGAAAAAACGATGTTTTTCCAGCTATTTTGAAACGCGAAGGATCCAGAAGACGGCTTACATGTCTCCGGCGGAGACGGCCCATTTCATAAGGGCTTGGGTCAGCTGCGTCGAAAGCTTTCCGAAATCGCTCGAAGAACTCATGGCCGCAGCAGCCTCTGTTTTTTTGCCTTCAAGCGCCATTTTGAGGACGCCGCTTGCGATCGTGTGGAACTTGGCGTGCAACTGGCGGCAATCTTCGTATTCTTTCATGCTCTTGGCTGCCGCCGGAATTGTGGTTCCATAAAGCCATTTTCCGAAATCGCAGTTGTTGTCCTTGCTGACGCCTTCCGGATTGAAATCCGACTTGCCGGTCTCAATCGCGTCCAAAATGCGTTTTTTCCACATGCCGTGAGCGCCGACGGCTTTCTTGATTTCTTCTTGAAGAGACATGCTCCATCTCCTTTTGTTGTTGGTTGGTGCGAATCCAGGAAAATTGTTAGATTATCCGGATTAAGTTTAAATGAAGATCAGGAATTCCTTGACGCTGCTTTTAAGCGCCGTCGATTTGTCGGAGATTTGTTCGGAAGCTTCGCGAACCTGATTCGCGATAGAGCCCGTTTCTTCGGAAGAGCGTTTGACGGCGTCGATGTTTCTGGCGATTTCCTTGCTGCCTCCGGTGGCCTCCGACACGCTGCGCGCGATTTCGCGCGTCGCCGCGCCTTGTTCTTCGACAGCGGCGGCTATTTGCGTTGTAACCATGTTGATTCCGATGATCGTATGGTGAATCTCATCAATGGCCGCGACGGCCGATCCCGTGGCCGCTTGCATGGCGGTGATTTGCTTTGTGATGTCGTCGGTTGCCTTGGCCGTTTGGTTGGCAAGCGATTTGACCTCGGACGCGACAACCGCGAAACCTTTGCCCATTTCGCCCGCGCGCGCGGCTTCGATGGTGGCGTTGAGCGCCAACAGATTCGTTTGGTTCGCAATTTCACTGATCATGTTGACGACTTGGCCGATTTTTTCCGCGGTGTCCGAAAGGGTTCGAACCATTTGATTTGTGGAATCGGCCTGATCGACGGCTTTATGCGTGATGGTCGAGGAATCGGCTACCTGGCGGCTGATTTCGCCGATCGAGGCCGTCAACTCTTCCGTTGCCGTCGCCACCGTTTGCATGTTGACGGACGTTTCCTCTGCCGCCGCAGCAAGAACCCCGGCCCTTTCGCTGGTCTCGCTGGCCATGGCGATAAGGCAATCGGACGACGTTGTCATGTCGATCGCGTGGCCCGACATGTCGTGCACGAGGCTGTTGACGTTGCTTTGGAACGCGTTGCCCAATTCGACCAATTCCTGTTGGTGCGATTCCCTCATAAAGGATTCGTCCTCGAAATCTTTTTGGGCCCGCGCGATTTTTTCGTCCGCCGTCTTTTTAAGGGAATCGATAGCGTGCGCAAGGCATTCGATTTCGCCGCCATAGCGGGAGAAATCCCGATCCGCGCCGTCCATTTGTTCGAGCAACGCGGCGATGGGGCGTTTAACGAAGGTTGCGATAGACCAAAGCGAGGCAGTCAGAAAAAGAAGAAAAACAGGAAGTTCAATCGACAGCCGATCTTGCAGGCCTGTGACGAACGCGAAAACGAGATAAAGCGCAACGAAAGCGAACTGGGGCAAAAGAAGTTTTGCTGCGAGTCCTTTGGGGTTCCATATGTGCATAGAGTCTTCCCTTAATGGACGTTCTTATGATGAGACGGGGGCGCGCGGAAAAATACTTCCTATGTAGCTAGCCATAATTGAACATGGTTAACAAGAGATTTAGACGGCCCATAGAAGCCCTAAGAATCAAGGCTTATTTACCTGAAATCATTGCCAGAAGACCCTTGCGTGGAGGATTGCATCGCCATGTGTGCGCCCCTCCGGTGTGGCTTCTTGGCGGGGCCATAGCGCGACGCTTGAAACGGATCCGGGGTTTCGAACGATCTTGCCTTTTGCCGGTCGCCGCATGGTCGGCTTACGACGCCTTTTTTGTACGCGGAAAATCTGCTATTTTAGGATCTTGACCCTAAGCCTCTTTTTCTTTCTGCATTTGACTATTATCAACGCGGCAAAAATCAGAAATTCTAAGTTCCAAGTGTTCGTTCCGCATCCAAATGATGAAAGGAGGCTGCCATGCTGTTTCAGCTTCTTCTTAAGTCGGTCGTTCGCAAGGGTTCGTTGAAGTTGATCACGGCCGACGGAAAAGAGTTCGCTTTTGGAGACGGCGCGCCGCCTCAGATCGTCGTCAAGCTTCACGGAAAAGGGCTTGAATGGACGCTCGGCCTGAATCCGGATTTGAAAATTGGCGAAGCCTATATGGAGGGATCGCTGACCGTCGAAAAAGGGACGCTTTACGATTTTCTATATTTGCTTCTCTTCAATTACGTCGAGACGGGCGATAAATCGCCGTTTCATTGGCCCGAACATCTTTATGGGCTTCTCGGGCGGTTCGGGCGCATGAATCCGCTTTCACGCGCGCGGCGCAACGCCGCCTATCACTACGACATGCCGGATCAACTCTATAGATTTTTTCTTGATTCCGACCGCCAATACTCCTGCGGCTATTTCACGGATCTCGGCAACGGGCTTGAGGAAGCGCAACGCGATAAAAAACGGCATATTGCGTCGAAGCTTTTGCTGAACCGCACGGGGCTTAAAGTGCTCGATATCGGTTCCGGCTGGGGCGGGCTCGATCTTTATCTGGCGGGCGAAAACGGCTGTCGGGTTACGGGCATTACGCTGAGCGTCAATCAATATAAAATCAGCCGCGACCGCGCTTTGACCGCCGGTTTGGGCGGTGTTTGCGATTTTGTCTTGCGCGATTACAGGCAGGAAAAAGGGCTGTATGATCGCATTGTCTCGGTCGGCATGTTCGAACATGTCGGCAAAAAAAATTACGACGAATTCTTTACACAAATCCGGCGCTTGCTTGCCGATGACGGCGTCTGCCTTCTTCATTCCATCGGTCGGTACGGTGAGCCGAAGCCCGTCAGCTCCTTTATGCGCAAACATATTTTTCCAGGGGCGGACGTTCCGACTTTATCCGAGGTTCTGGAATCCGTCGATCGCGTCGGATTGTTCGCGACGGATATCGAGATTTTACGTTTGCACTATGCCGAGACTTTAAAGTTGTGGGCCGAGCGTTTTCGCAAACATCGCGATGAAATCGTCGCTCTTTACGGCGAGCGTCTCTACAGGAAGTGGGAATTTTATTTTATTGGGTGCGAGATCGGTTTTCGCCTTGGGAGCCTTATGGTCTTCCAGATTCAGCTGAGCAAAAAGCTGACCGCCGTTCCGCTGACGCGGGATTACATGGTCGATTGGGAGCGGTCTTCCGGAACCGAAGCCCGCCGTCGTTCGGGCATGGAAGAGATCCTCTCTTTCCTGCAGGAAGAGCCTCAATGCGACAAAGGGGCCGAAAAAAAAGAGCGTCACATGACTTATCGTGAAGCGCAAAAGCCGTAAAACGGCATTTGACCCCGATTTTTACGACGCCTTTTTTGTACGCAGAAAATCGACCAGCTTGCGATCCTGATGGCCGATATGGTCTTTCAGCCATTCGGCGACGAACGCGAGCAGCTTGGGGCCGCCATCGGGCGCGCCGCGTTCGACTTCGCGCCGCATGTGTTGATAGGTCGCCCAACCGTCTTGATGCTCTTTGCGATGCCTTTGAAGATCGGGATAGTTTTGCGCGTTCATCAGGGCTTCTTCATCGGCGAAATGCTGTTGGAGGGTTCTTCCCAAGGTATCGAGCATTTCCATGGCGCCTTTGATTCCTTCGCCGGTCATCATGCGCCCGAAGAACAGATTGACCTGATCGAAGATGCGCTTGTGGTGGTTGTCCAGAACGCCTTTGTCGATGGACAGGGAATCGTCCCAGGCCATGATTTTCAATTGATCCGTGCCGTCGGAGCGCACCATGTCGAGGAATTTGTGGACTTCCTGCTTAAGAAGGTCGGCTTGTTGCGAAAGTTCGTTCGCCGCGTCGCTGATCTGGGTCGCGGCTGCGCCCGTTTCATGCGAAGCCGTTTCGACCATGCCGATATTCGCGGACACTTCCTTCGTTCCGGCGGCGGCTTGTTCGACGTTGCGCGAGATTTCCGCCGTCGCGGCGCCTTGCTGTTCGACGGCCGCCGCGACCGAGCCGCTGATCGAGCTCATTTCGGCGATCACTTTCGTGATCTCGGCAATGGCTTTCACGGCGTCGGCCGTGCCGCCCTGAATGGCATTGATGCGGGTCGCGACTTCGTCCGTCGCCTTGCCCGTTTGCGCCGCGAGGTTTTTGACTTCGCTCGCGACGACCGCGAAGCCTTTGCCCGCGTCGCCCGCGCGCGCCGCCTCGATCGTGGCGTTGAGCGCGAGCAGATTGGTTTGGTTCGCAATATCCGTGATCATTGAAACGATTTCGCCGATGCCCGTGACATGCGCGGACAATTTCTTGATAAGATCCGTCGTCTTTTCGGCTTCGCCGTTGGCTTGCGTCGCCACGGTGCGCGTCCGCTCCACCTGCTGGGCGATTTCGCGAATGGACATGCTGAGTTCTTCGCTCGCTGAGGCCACGGCCTGTACATTGCTCGACGATTCTTCCGCCGATCCGGCCACCGTCGTCGCCTGCGCGCTCGTCTCTGTCGCGGTCGCCGCCATCTGCCGCGCCGAGGCTTGAAGCTCGACCGTCGCCGACGTGACGGCTTGAATGACGCCGCCCACCTGCGCTTCGAAAGAATCCGCCATTTCGCGCATCGCGGCTTTTCTTTCCTCCTCGACGCGCTTTTTCTGTTCGGCCTGTTCAAGCTCAAGCCGCTCTTTTTCGATCGCGTTGTTCTTGAAGACCTGGACGGCCTTGGCCATCGAACCCATTTCATCCTTGTTGTCCATGGCCGGAATGACAACCGTTTTGTCGCCATCCGCGAGACGCGTCATGGCGTCCGTCATGCCGAGGATCGGGCGCGTGATGCCCATGCCCAGAACGTAGGCAATACCCAGGCCGAGCAATAAAGCCAGCACGGAGAAAAATTCGCCCATGGTATTCGCGCTGTCGATATCATAGAACATCCCGCGCTGGGTCTCGGACAAGGAGGCTTTTTGAGAGTCGAGCGTTTGGCTCGTCAGGTCCGAAAACTCCCGCCCCAGCGCGAGGAGGTCTGTGTTAACCACATGATCGATTTCCCGGGTGCTTGAGGAAACGCGTTGGAAACTTTCCGCGTATTTGTCGGCAAGCTCCTGCGTTTCAAGCGCAAGCTTCTTGCTTGCGGGATTGTTCAGGTGTTCCGGCAGATCTTTGGCCTTGGCAACAAAAACGGGAATGCGTTCCTGAACCTGCGCGAAATTTTCGTCATCCGGGTTTGCGATAAAGCGCAGGGCCGAAAGACGCATCATCATCAAGGCTTCCTGCGCGCTTCCCGCTTCCGCTTCCGCTTCGGGATTGCCGTTGCGTTCCGCGTTGCCCATGATTTCGGACAGATTTTTGCGGGCCTGCGCGCCATAGACGTTCATTTCCTTATTGAGGCTTTTCTCTTTTTCTGCATAAAGCGCAGGCACTTTATCGAAGCGGTTCGCGTAATCATCGACGATCTCCTTCATGCGCTTCAGATTCGCGAGCCGTTGCGAATTCTTTGAGACCGAAATCGCAAGCGGAATGGATTCCTTCAAACTGCTCTCGAGATCTTTGATGTTCTTTAAATTGCTTTCCGAACCTGATTCGGCGTAACGGGTCACATTGCGGCGCATTTCGCTGACATTCCCGTCGATCACCGAAACGCGCAGTGCGTTCGAAGCGACGACATCGTAATTCGCTATGTTTGACCGTACGCTTCTCAAAGAACCGACGCCAATGAAGGCGACAAGAAAAAGAAGGGCAAGAACGAAACCGAAGCCAGCATAAACGCGGGTGCTGACTTTAACATCCGACATGTGCATCTTTTTTCCTTATCGAGACTTAAGCAAAATCGCCGCCACCAACCTGTATGCGCCGGCTTAAGTATTTATTTACCCATGACACACATGAGCATGAAAAAAGCATACATTGGGCCGAATCTTGAATTTGGAGGATAAATTTGCCCGCGCCTCGCTAAATATGAGGATATGTACCCATTATAATTTCATTTTTCGAAGAAAGGACGACAAAGAAACGCGCGTGCGCGGAGCCGCAATCCGACAATTTAGGTGACGCAGGCCTCTAGCCGCACAATTTGTGCGCGGCCTTGCCGAGGCGGCGGATGCCTTCCTCAATCGTCGGTTCGTCCACGCAGGAAAAGCTGAGGCGCAGCGTCGCGACGTCCTCTTTTCCGATATAGAAGGGGTGTCCGGGCACGATGCAAACGCGATCCTTTGCCGCTTCCTCAAAAAGGCGCATCGCCGAAAGGCCATTTGGCAGCGTGGCCCAAAGGAACATCCCGCCCTCAGGCGTTGTGTGCGCGACCGATTTTGGAAAATGCCGTTCGATCGCCGCGACCATCGCTTTTTGATGTTTCGAATAGAGCGCGACAATTTTCGCGATGTGCGCTTCGGCGTCGTTGTTGGCGAGATAATGATGCAAGATCCGTTGCGTGAAGGGGCTTGTGTGGAGATCCGCAGCCTGTTTCGCGATAAGGAGCTTTTCCATCAAGGCGGGCGGGGCCACGATCCAGCCGAGGCGGAGGCCCGGAACGATGGTTTTCGAAAAAGTCCCCAAAAGAACCGTGTTTTTGGGCGCAAGATTCATAAAGGAGGATTTGTGCGTCCCGGCGAAGCGAAGCTCGCCATAGGGATCGTCCTCCACAAGATAGGTGTTCGTGCCGATCACGGCTTCGGCGACGGCGCGGCGGTTTTCTTCCGAATAGGAAAGGCCCGATGGATTTTGGAAGTTGGGAATCAGATACATAAGCTTGGCGCCTTTGGCCAAGGCTTGCCGGAGGCTTTCGACTTCAAGGCCGCGATCCGTAAGCGGCACCGTCACGAAATGCGGTTGAAAGATCGACAAGGCTTGAATCGCGCCGAGATAGGACGGTTCTTCCAATATCACGCGGTCGTCTTTGTCGATCAGCGCCTTGCCGAGAAGATCCAAAGCCTGCTGCGAACCGTTCGTGATAAGAATGTTTTCCGGCGCTATGTTCGGCGTGCCGCGCTTTTTATAATGATCCGCGATGTACTGGCGCAGTTCCCAAACGCCCTCGGAACTCGTGTATTGAAGAACGTCGCTTCCGAAAGCGTCAAAAACCTTATTGCACGCGTCGCGAAGCTCGGTCGTGGGAAAAAGATCCTGATTGGGAAGGCCGCCCGCGAACGAGATCATGCCGGGTTCGCGCGCGACCTGAAGAATCTCGCGAAGGAACGAACGCGGAATGTTATTCATGCGGTTTGCAAAAACAGATTCGAATTGATTGGCCAACATAGCGGTTCCGTTCATTGTTTTTTCTCTTTTTCCAAGCGCTTATCCTAGGGTGTTCTTTCGCCGCGTGGCAAGAAGAGCCGTTCTTCAGGCGAGATGAAAATTCTCGGAATTTCAATCTGCGTACGGAACAGCGCGGTCGCCTTGCCGATCGACGAAGATCTTTCTTTGACGCAAAGAAAACCGGCCGCAGCGTTTATTTTTCCCGAGCCTTAAATGCGGATCGTTTTCTCGCCCGGGCGCCAGTTGCAGGGGCAAAGCTCGCCCGTTTGCAGGGCGTCGAGGACGCGCAAAACTTCGTTCACGTTGCGTCCGATGCCAAGATCCGTGACCATCGCGAAGCGAATGATGCCTTCGGGATCGACGATATAGGTCGCGCGTTGCGCCACGCCTTCCTTCGGATCGAGGATGCCAAGCGCCGCCGTCAGCTCGCGCTTCAAATCCGCCATCATGGGAAAGGGAAGCGCTTTAAGATCGGGGTGCTGATTGCGCCAGGCAAGGTGGACGAACTCGGAATCCGTGCTCGCGCCCAGAATCTGCGCGCCGCGCTTTTTGAATTCCTCGTTCATGTCGCCGAAGGCCGTGATTTCCGTCGGGCAGACGAAGGTGAAATCCTTCGGCCAGAAAAAGACGACGAGCCATTTGCCCTTATAGGTCGCTTCCGTGATGTCGGCGAACGCCTTGTCCATCGTGAGATCGACGGTCGATTTCAGTTTGAAAGACGGGAATTTTTGACCGACGCCGAGCATGGAAGCCTCCTCAAGGGGTGAATAAACAGGAAAGCGGAGCGTACAATGATCGCCGCCCTTTGGCAAGTTTAGAATAACTCTAAATTATGAAACCTTCGCCTTGTCCGGCGCAGGCCCGTTTTCGTTGAACGCGAGTTTTGTCGCCTGCGCGTAGTCGACTTTGCCCGCGCCGAGAAGGGGGACGGCTTCGATGTGGATGACGCGGCGCGGAAGCGCGATTTCGGGAAAGCCGAGGGCGCGGAAATCGGCGATGAGGTCGCCGGTTTCAATGTTTTCCTGTTCCGTCAAAAGGACGATGCTCTCGCCTTTTCGCGCGTGCGGAACGCTGACGACCGCGTGGGTTTTTTCGGGCCAAAGGCCGCTTATGGCGTTTTCAATAGCGGTGAGCGAGATCATTTCGCCGCCGATTTTCGCGAAGCGTTTCAAACGGCCCCGAATGGAAAGAAAACCTTCTTCGTCGAGACTCGCGATGTCGCCCGTGTCGTACCATCCGTCTTGCGGCGGCTGGATAATGCCGGGCGCGTCCTGTTTCATATAGCCCAGCATGATGTTCGGCCCTTTCACGCAAAGGCTGCCCGCGTTTTCGATGCCCGGGACGGGTTTAAGACGCGCTTCGATGCCGCTGAGAAGCTGGCCTACCGCGCCTTCTTTGTAATGATCCGGCGTGTTGACGCTGAGAACCGGCGCCGTTTCCGTCGCGCCGTAACCTTCGAATACCCGCTTGCCGAAACGTGACATCCAAAGCGCGCGCGTTGAGTCTTTCAGTTTTTCCGCGCCAGCCACGATATAACGCAGCGTCGCCAGATCGTCCGCGCTGGCCGTGCGCGCATAGCCGTTGAGGAAGGTGTCGGTTGTCAAAAGGATGGTGGCCCCGCTTTCGCGGATATGCTGCGGCACAAGGTGGTAATGAAGGGGCGAGGGGTAGAAATAAAGATTCATCCCCGTCATAAGCGGAAGAAGCGCGCCCACCGTCAGGCCGAAGGAATGATAAAGCGGAAGACACGCGAACATGACGTCTTCCGTGCGAAGGTCGATCCGCGCGGTGAATTGCGAGATATTGGAAAGGATGTTGGCGTGGCTGAGGACGACGCCTTTCGGAACGCCTTCCGAGCCGGAGGTGAAAAGAAGAACGGCCGGATCTTCGGCGCGCTTGCGCGGCTTTATGAAACGCCCAAGCGTCGGAAACGATCCTATCGCCAGACCGCAGAGTTTGTCGAAAAGGGAGGCCTTGTCCCTCAAATCCTCCATGTAAACGAGGTTAATCCCCGCTTGCTCAAGCGTTTGGGCCAGAAGATCGAGCGTCGCGACTTCAATGAAACGGCGCGAGGTGAAAAGGGTGCGAATCTTCGCCGTCGCGCACGCGCTGAGGATCGCGCTTGCGCCCGCGTTGAAATTGATCATGGCCGCAACGCGTCCCAAGGCTTGGATCGCCACAAAGGCGCACAGCGTGCCGGACGTCGTCGGAAGCATAAGCGCGATAGGCTCGTCTTGCGCGGCGCTTCGCTTTATCAGGCGCGCAAGCACGACGCTGCGCGTCAGCAAAGCGCCGTAGGAAAGCGGTTTCTTGTCTTGATCCGTCGCCAGCCTGTACCGAGGGCCATAAGCCTGCGCGGCTCTGACAACGGCTTCGAAAAGTGTGGCGACGCTCTTTTTCGGGGCGCGCGGCGCGAAGGCGTTGGAGCTGCCAACAGCAAAAGCGGGCGTATAGGCAAAACCGGCCTGGCAATAAGGGAGAAAGGAGCCAAAACGCGACATAGTACCAACCGCTTTTTTAACCACGTGTGAAGCATCCATTATCCATGAAAGAAAGGGCTAAAAGCAAGGAGAAGCGCGTTCGAATTCATCATGAATCGCAAGCCCCCCACCTATTTGCTTGAGTCGGAAAGTTAATTTTTCGCATGCTGGTTGTAGAATCCCCGATTCGCTCACAACCGCATGCGAGACTTCTTGACTCTCACTTTAGAATCCATTTAAAAACGCCCCATTATGTGAACAAGGAGGCGGTTCCTTTTGTGCGCGAAAGGATCGCCCGGAGCAAAGAAGCCGGACGAAGTTTTTCGAAACGAATCCGACAAACCTTGCCTGACCTGCCCGGGAAGACAGTGCTTTTGATGCGTCAGAGCATGCCGTGTTCCGGGTGACGATGACTTGGGGCTGCCGCAAGAGCGGACGGCCCTGTGTATCGCCCTTGTTTGCATAGGTCATGGATGTCGCGTACTTTTAACAGTCGAAGACTGTACGGCCCTATTTGTCCGCCCGAGGCGCTTTTGAACGCGCTTGGGTTGGAAGGGGCTTCGTCCGATCTTCCCCAACAGCCGGCGCAGGGCAAACAAAAATCTTTTTGCCTTGGCGACGGCGCGTGGGATCCCAAAACGGGCGGCGGCATCGCCGTCAAGACGCTTTTCTCGCTGGATGACGACACGGCGTCCCTGAAAGAACTTGTGACGCATTATCTTTGCGTCCAGCCAAGCGGCTATTGCCTGCCCAGCCGCTTGTTCGAAATAAAGACCGCGAAACACGAAGGCGGGCTTTATGTAAGCGGGCTTTCCGTCCTCGGTCGGCCCATCGATCTTTCGCAAACCGATCTTGTCAGGCGCTGTTTCGGCGCTTTGCAAAGCCTTCATGCGGATCTGCGGCGTCTGGAATTTCCCGACGTCGCGAAGGTGATCGAGACTTTCGGAATTCCCGCGCTTATCGGCGAAAAGCTTCTGATCCCGGGCCTTTCAACGCGCGGCGGGTTCAAGTTTCAGCCCGACTTGCAGCAGACCGGCGCCTCTAAGGAGCCGTTAAGCCTGCCGGCTCTTTTCCTGCCGGAGCTTCTCGGCATCGGAAGCCAGGATCTCAACGCCCTTTTTAGGCTTGAGAACAATCGCGAAAAAATAGGGTACGACCGGCAAACGGGCGCGGCGTTCAACTTTGTGGCCGAAGCGGAGCTTGCCGAAAAGAAAGGCTCGCTTGCCGCCGTTATTTTGCCGCTCGAACAAACCGAGGAAAACACGGCGACAAAAGTGACGCAACTGGGATGGCGGCTCGAAAAAGACAGCGCCGTTTTCGACCGGTTTACCTTCATGGACGAGCCGTCGCTTCGGCTTTCGCCAGCCGAGCGGCAAAAAAGGATCGGTATCGTCGCGGCGTCGCTTCAGAATCTGCGCATGCGGTTTTACCCGCAGATGCTCGATCACATCGCGCGTTTTAAACAGCACGATTTGATCGATCGAATGCGCTTTGCGCCGCAGATCGACGACGCGCAGAAAATGGTCGCCAAGATTTACGGCGGGCACAACGACCGGGAATATCTGCCCGGTTTCGGCGGGACGATCGGGGGCAATTGCCGCGGGCTTTTCAGTTGCTGGCGCGACGAAAACGACGAACCCCGGAAAAAAGGCGTTTTGTTCGATCTTGGCATCGTCTTTTCCAAGCAAAAAGGCATCGCCGCGGGGGCGCACGGGAATTGGGATTACGTTCTGCCCGACATTCAGGACGATTTGAAATATATCGACGATATTTTTATAACGCATCTTCACGCCGATCATATGCAGGGCGTCATCGATTACGCGCTGCGCGGATTCTTGAAAGGCAAAACCGTCCATGCGGGCGCTTACGATATACGCGTTTTGGAAAGTTTTCTGAAAAAAGCGAAGATTCCGGAGGCTCTTTGGCCGGAACTTGATCCCCTTAAGGGCGAAGGCTTCGTCCATGTCAACGGGACCGATCGGCGCGCGATGTCCGTCTATTATTCGGTCAATGCGACGTCGCACAGCACGGACGCGACCGACTTTATAACCGTGCCGCCGCCTTACGCCTGCGACAAGGATGGCAAGCCGCTCGGCGGCAAGCTTCGGCCCAATCCGCATTTCTGGGCGCAGGCCAATCTCGGCGACATGAGTTTTCCTTCCTACAATCTGCCGGATTACAAGGGGCCAAAACCGCCTTCGCCCGATTTCAAGGAATCTTTTTTTCAGGATTATTTCGCGGCATTGAAACGGGATTACGAAGCGATGCCGGAGTCGCTGGAAAAAGAAACGCGGCGCATCGACGAGGTTTTGTGCGACTTGACCTCCATCCACCGCGGAGGTTTTGCGCCGAACGTTCTGGATGTCGAGAAAAGTTTCGACCGCCTTCAACGCTGGTTTCCCGATCTCGGTTTCTTCGTCAGGCTTCTCAGCACGGCGCGCCGCCAGCAGCGCGCCTTGATGCGTTTTGCGACGCGCTTCGGGCGCAACATTTCGGCAGGCGGCGCCTATTTGGAAAATCGCTTCACGGACATGAACGTCAAGGGCGTTCATGCCTCGTTGCCGGAATCCAACGAAAAGGGCGGGAATAACAATGCCTATCTGAAATGGTATGCGGATCTTATTGGCGTTTCGCCCGTCGAATATATAGGTCGCACGAGCAAGCGCTGGCGCAAGCTTCTGGAAGACAACGTCAGCAAAATTTTATGGTTTGGCACGGGCACGCAGGGAACGGAGATCGAGCAGGATTCGTGGGGGACGCAGGACGCCGAAAACCGGAGCCTTATGCAACGCGATCCCAAACACAGGCCGACGGCTTATGGGCTCGATCTGCGCAAGTTTCTGACGATCGACGCCCAAGGCGCGATCCCCGGAAACGAGGAAAGCCAGCTTGCGCAAGACAAGCAAACCGCTTTTGCGCTCGACCGGATGGTTGCGACGAGCGTTCATCGCGGCGCGCGTTTTTTCAATATCAAGGGACCCTATCTGCCGCGGATCGTGGCGGATCTGGAGGCTTCAGGCGAGAAATACACGCGCGAGGATTCGGGTGGTTTGTACATCCACAATTTCCCGCTTTATCCCCCCGGGCATGGATGGGCCGAGGATTACCGGCAGGGATTCCTTCCCTGGTTCAAACGGAACAATGTTCGGGGCGTCGCGGCGCAGCATTTCGCAAAACAGGAATCGTACCGCATTCTTCAAGAAATGGCGGCCGAGCAAGGCTTGAAGTGCGCGCCGATCGCCTCGAACCATGCGCTTTACACGTATGAGGATAACGGGCGCGCTTTTAAGCCGCTCGGCACCGCGACGCCCTCCTTCGTCCTTGCGCGCGAGAACAGGGAGTGGGGGGAATATCACGGCGGCACGCGCGAATATCTTTGCGTGAGCTTCGTTTCCACGGATACGGATCTGACGTCCCGCGGCCTCATGCAAGAAAAAAGCGGCCCCTTTTTCTCGCTTTTCGGCATGAAAGACTATGAAAAAACCCTGCGCGAGGCGGCCGCTTCGGTCACGCGCGACAAACGCACGCCCGACGAGGCGCAAATGGCGCGTCCGCCGGGATTGAACGAGCGCCGCTATAAGCCGCTTGCGGGCGTCAAAGCCCCCGCGTGCTTCGGGCGCAAACCGCCTCATTTGGAGGCCGCCTAATGTTGTTTCGGCCTCTTTCCCTCGGCCCCGACGACCGAACGATCGTTTCGTTCGGCAAGCCGCAAGAAACCTTTTTTTCGCAAAATCCGGATTATGTGCCCGCCGGCAAGGATATCATGCATCTTGTCGAGTCCGGGCGCCTGATCCGCATTTATTACGATTATGAGACAACGGATAAAAACGCGAAATACGCGGCGCCGTGGGAGTTTTCCGCGCGCGCTTACGATCTGAACGGGCGGTTGCTCGCGCGGGTGCGCATTCCGATCGCGATTCCGGATCATGTGGCCAATTCGATCGGCGCGGCGCTTGTCGGGCGCCTGAGGCCCGAGGATCAGAAAAAAGGCTGGCCCGCGGACATCGCCGCCGCGATGATCGGGGATTTCTTTTACACCGCATCGCGCCTCGACGGCAGAATTCTCGGCCAGGAGCCCGTCCTTCTGTCGGACGGGAAGGAGAAGGGTTTCGTCGTTTCCTATGGCCGTCCGGACGATTCCGTGACGCTTGAGATCCATCTTTCCGGAACGAAATTCCGCTTTCCGGGCGAAGAAAAATGGAAAAGAAAAATTTATGGCCTGAGCGAAGGATTCAACAACGAATCCTACGACGATCGAATGGCGAGCTATTGGCGTTCGCGCGAGGGCATGGCCGATCTTTTCGTGTCGTCGCAAAAGAGGCTCGGCACCATGCGCGCCGACGTTCGCCATAAGGCGATTGTCGTGAAAGCTTTCGGCCCGCAGGGCGCTGAGGGGCTTCAGTTTATGCGCCGCTGGCACAACAAAACGCAGCGGCTCGTCGAGAGCACGAGGCTCGGCGACATTCTTTTCGCGAACACGTCCGTCGAAAACGCGAAAAGAGGCGTGAAGGGCGGAATCCGGTTTGATGACGGCCGTGAATACGATCCTGACATCATGCATGTCGCGGAAGAGGACGCGACGGCGACGGCCGCGCTCGATTTCCATTTGCGCCGGGTCGACCCCGAACTTATGCGGTTCATCGAGAGCCTAGGCGATGCGCAGTCTTACAAAGATTTTATCACCGGCGGCGACGAGAGCGGGTTTAACGACAGGCCGCTTCTGGGCTTCGTTCACTACGATAACGGGCAGCTGACGCGCGGCGTCGGCGTTCTTATGGACGCGGACGATAAATACGGCAACCGCAAGCGCGCGCTGCTTTTCAATCTGGATCACGATCCTGCCGCCTATAAAAATCTGACCGACGGCGAACGCAAGGCGGTTTTGGTTCAGCACCACAACAACCCCCCCATCGTGCCGCTTGCCCTGAACGGAACGCCGAGCGTCGTGTCTTTTAAGAGGGCCTATGAAGCGGGCGCGGGGAATCGGCTCGATCCGCAAGAGCTTCACCGGCGAAGCAAGGCGCTCGTGAACGATCGCACGATCGCCGACGGCTTCATGAGATCCTTTTACGAACTGACGACGCCGACGCGCCCCGTCAATCTCGTCACGCCGCGCAAGCCGGAGGACGACAGCTATATAACCTTCGGCAATCTTCCGCGTTGGCGCTATGTCGATTCCAAAACCGGAAAAACGAAAAGAATCCCCAACGACATTTATGTCCGCGCCAAGGATAGGTGGGAGCGCGACCCAAGCTTCGACAGGCTGATCTTTGAGGCGACCGAGGCGCACGCGATCCTTTATACCGACGACCCGGAAGCCGCTCTTCTTTTTCATCGGAAATTGAAGAATGTCGCTAAAAAGCTCGACAAAAAACAATGGGCGTGGGCGCGGCCTTTCAGGCTTTTGGATCTTCCGCTCGCTTTCGCGGGCACCGAAGATTCAATGCGCCACCTTTGGCTTTTGCGCCACCATTGCGCGCTCGCTCCTTTCAGCCTTTATCCGGATTTCTTCGTCGTCAACGAGCGCGGCCAGCGTCTTTCCTGGGATAAGGTTTTGGACATGCCCTTCGCGCTGCGCTCGGAATTGTGGCCGCGCCGCGAGGACGAGGCGGAGGGCCCGCATCTTCGCATCAGCTTTGAGCGCGATCCCGACCGGTTTCCGATCTTGACCTTGAAGCGCGTTTTTCAGAACGACGCCTTCAACCGCCAGCACCGCAGCGAAACCTTCCGCACATGGTGGAAATCCTATTTCAACGAAAATTACCGTGGCGAAGGCGCCGCGACTTACGAAGCTCTCGTCACGCTCGCCGTTCAAGGCCCGCCCAATCAGGATCCTTCGGAGCATGTTCCCATGACCGAAGCGCGCGCGCTCAAGGAAGGCGAGGATATGCTGAACAAGGCGGCCGCAAACGGGCCGGACGAGCAGGCCAAAAGCGAATATGCGCGGCAGGTCGATGGGTCGCCCTTGCAGCAAAAAAACCTCGCCGATCATATGGCCTATAAGCGCGGCAGGATGCAAGACCATCCATGGACGCCCGAAAAATTGGCGCTCGTCGGATGCGATCCCGAAACGCGCCAGCCCGCAAGAAACCCTTTTTATTACGTCAATCCGCGCGAAATGCATGTTTTGCGGGTTCCCGATTTGATGCTTGTTGCGCGTCCCGGGTGGAATGAAAACGTCGATCATACGCATTTCGTCATCGCAAAGCCTCCGCGTAAACTCGAAGCCGCGCTTTGTAAGCAGGATCACCCGCCGCTTATTCTTCAAGGCGCTGCGACCGGCATGATGCGGCTTGCGGCGCGGGCGACCTGCGCGCGGTTGCGCGGATCGGGCGATCGCGCGGCGGAAGCCGTGGCGCAGGCGCAGCGTTATTATGCCGAAAGCGCGCTCGTCGCGCGCCTGAAACCCGAAAGCCTGCGCGTTCTTTCGTTCGAGCAGCTCGCCCCCCTTCATCATGGGCGGCCCGTCGATGAATCCATCCAGCATGTCGGATTGCCCTCGCAAAACTGGATCGCGCTCGTCGATCAGTCGCTCGGTGGATTGCCGAAACCGCTTGGCGTCCTGCAATCGTTTCTCATTCGCGACGTCGGACAGAATCTGGAAACCGGCCCCATCCGTTTGCGCCGTGTTTCGGAAGGATGCGAGACGGGCGACGAATACTTAGGCGAAGTCGGCGAAGCGCGGCGCATTCACGTCGATGACATTCGCACCTTCGGGACGGCGGACGTTTGGGCGCTCGGCAGGCTGAGCTGCGACGATGTTCTGTCGTCCTGGACGAAGGTTTTTGCCGATCTCCGCATCGCCGATCCCGGCCAGCAGTATTTGTGGCACCTGAAGCTCGCCGCGCCAGTCGATCGAAGCACCTACGCCTTTTTCGACCGCAAGGCCTTCCCCGTTGCCGTCTTCGATCAGCCGATTCCCGAAGATTTACGCAAGAAACTTTTCGCCTTGTCCTCTTCTCCTTCTCCAAGAGAGGCCGCGCCATGAGGAATGTTCTTGAAGCCGCCCGTATTTTTCAGGAAATCCATGTTTGGGGGCCGAAGCGCTGCCGTTTCGAACCCTTCTTTCGCGAACATGCGCAATTGCAGGGCCCGCGTTTCGATCAGATGCGCGCGCTCAACACGCTTTTGTTTGCGTGCATGGCGGCCGCGCTTGACGGCAAAAGAGCCATTTATCGCGGCGGCGCCATAACCAAAGGGATGCGCGGCAATTACTGGGCCAAGAAAGAGGGGCCTTTCAAAACCGTGATGCCCGACGGCAGCGTCAGGAAAATTTTTCATACGCGCGATCTCGACGAAAATATAGGTTCGCAGAATTTTTATTCCGAAGTCATTCTGCCGAACCTGCGCAGCCAGATGGACGGCGTGAGTTTCCTGCGTTCTCTTTTTCCGGGTAAATCCCTTCTTCCCCCGACCTTCCTGCAAAGCGCCATCCTTCTTTCCGGACAGGCGAATTTCGATTGCGGCACCAAGCGCCGCGATAAAGATTTTATGGTGCTGTGGGATCCCGTTCTTGTCGAACTGATCGATATGTTTCCCATGCAGGGGGAGTGGAATTTTTCGCTCAACACGCATCTTGAGGTTGCGCGGTGCGTGCTTATCGCCGCAGGTCTCGAGCCAGATCGCCGCCCGAACGCCGACATGGAGTTCAGGGACGCAAACGCCAACTATGTGCCGCTTTACGAGATCGCGCGGAAAAGGGCCGAATATCTTCTTTGGGCCATCGAAAACGACTTTACGCTGGATATAGAGCCGACGCAGATCATGCGCGATTTTGCGATCTCGCGCCTCGGCATGCGCGGCGATTTGCCGCGCGCCAACCCGCTTTTCATGGAAGGCCTTCGCCAAAACGCGGAAAAGATGGAGCGCTTGCAGGCGGCGATCGAGCCCTGGATTCTTCAGCGCGCGCACGAGGGTTTTTTCACCGTCGATCTGACGGATATGGAAGACGTCAATCCGGCTTTCATCGAATCTTATCAAAAAGCGACGCGCGGCGAGAAACCGAAAGAGCCGGAGCCGCTCGAGGAGGTCGCGCGCGCCTTCGCGATCCCGCGCTATGAGCTTAGGGATCTGATCTCCGGCTTTTACGAGCGCGCGCAGCTCGAATCCGCGCGCAAGGAACGTTTTATGCGGACGGGTTCCTGGTTTGAGGAGGGAAAGCGGGCGCTTTCGCTTCCGCCTTTGCGCGAACCGGATCTGCGATCCAAGGTGCTTGGCGAGATAGATGGGAAGAGCCTTTTCTCGCGCAAGTTTCTTGAAAAGACGAACGAGCGCGAAAGAATGCAGGCAAGCCTTGTTTTGGGCGGTCTGGAGACGGCCATTCCACCCGCAACGCGCTTTTTCTATCTTGTCGCAGACGAAAAATACGGGCCCGAGACCGCCAAACTTCGGAACATTCATAAACTCGCCTATGACGACGAGGCGCCGGGCTTTTTGGGCGCTTCTTTTCAGGAGAAAGTGCGCAAGCCGCAGCGGGAACGCATCCATGCGCTGAAGGAGGGGCTTGGAAAATACGGGCATGTCATCAGCAGCCACGATTTCGGCGATTTGTTTTCCCTTTGCTCCCAAATGCCAGAACTTCTCGTGGCCCCCGGCGAAGCGCGTCCAGGATCTCCCGCCCGCACCGCCGTGCGTCATGCCTTTATGGCGCGCAATGTCACGGATTTCTGCTTTGCGACGGGCCATTGGGAACAATCGAACGACGGGCTTCAGGATTTGATCCTTGCCGTTCGCATGCAGCTTGGCTTGCAAGCGGGCGCCGTCGCCGATCCTCAGACCGTCGGGGTCAGGGATGAAAAAGGAAAACCGCTGACGCTTCTCGACATGGCCAAGGCGATCCTCGCGCCACTGGAAAATGTCAAAAACAAGCGCGAGCCCTATCGCCTTGTCGAGCCCGCGACCGCCTTGGCGCAGATTGCCGCGTTTCACAAGCTGATCCAGAAGCCCGCGATGCGGCAAACGCTTTTCGCCGCCTGGCGCGCGGCGGGCGAGATAGAGCTTCCCAAGGATTTGCCGTGGGAACGCATTCCGACGGCCCTGGTCGATTACGATCCCCGCGAATTCGAAGAATTGTGGGACAAAAGGATCGCGCCGCTCTTGCTGGACGGGCCTCTCGTGTTGGCGATCAAGCTGCGCCACCTCGACAAAATCGATGATTTTGCGCCCGCGCAAAGAAAACAGGCGGCGGCCGACCGGATCGCCGCGGCGGGCGATCTTCCCTCCAAAGCCGTTCTTTATCGCCCGACGGGACGGGCGCGAGGGACGCAGCCTGACCTTTCGACACCTGGCATCTAGGAGAAATGCGATGATTTTGATGAAAAAAAACGAGAAGGATACGCGCGCGAAAAGCGCGCAGGCCGCGATCCCCCTTATTGAGCATGTGAGCCTTAAAGGCGACGAGACGAAGGCGGATATCGAAGCCTTGTGCGCGATGGCCAGAGGCGAAGTCAATACGCGCGAAGCGGCGGCCGTTTGCGTTTATTCGGAACATGTTGCTTTGGCGCGTTACTTTCTGACGAAAAGCGCCGTCAAGGTCGCGACGGTCGTTAATTTTCCGGGCGGCGATCGCGACGCCGCGACGGTCGGCCGCGAAACGCGCGCCGCGATTGAAGCGGGGGCGCAGGAAATCGATCTGGTTACGCCCTATATGCTTTCGGACAAAGATGAAATCTTCGCCGTGTGGAACGCTTGCCTTCAAGAATGCGCCGCCCGAAAAATACCTGCAAAACTTACGCTCGAAACGGGGGCGCAGAGTTGGAAAAGGGAGCAGCTTTGGCTGGCCTGGACCTGTCTTCAAGCTTTGCGCAAGGGTTTCGATTTTCTGAGAACCTCGACCGGCATGGTGCCCGACGGGAAGGGCGGCTTTAAATCAGGCGGCGGCGTCACGCCGGAAGCCCTCGAGATGCTGCTTCGCGCGGTTCGTTGTTACGGCGACGAAGGCGACCGGCGAACGAAGGGCGTTGTCGTCGCGGGCGGCGTGCATACGCTTGACGACGCGGCCTTCTATCTCGAACGCGTAAGCGACGCCGATCACCCCATTTCCACGAGAACCGTGCGTCTCAACTCTTCCAAAATCCTGCCTTCGGCGCGCGAAGCGATGGCGCTTACGTGAAGACAAGGAGAAAGAATGTTGAAGTCGATAAAAAAGATGAAATCCGAAAACTGGGGCGGCGTGGCCAGCATGGCGGGCAGTTTGATTACCCTCGCGGCTGGCGACGCGGAAGGCGCTGTTTCGACGGCGTCCTTTGTGGCATCTGAAGTCAGCTTTGCGCGGAAAGGGCACACAAGCTGGGGCTATTCGCTCGGTTGCGCGGGCATCAGTCTCGGCGACGGGCTTTTGTGTTTTTCCGACGCGACGGCCGGAAACCCGACTTTGCAAATGACGATGGCCATTTTGACCGGCGTTTGGGCCATCGGGGCCCTGCGCTATCCGATCGAGCAAATCGGTAAGGTCGTCAAGCCTTATGCGGAAGGTTTGGGTAATAAGCTTCAAAAAACGGCAAATGTCATTCCGCCGGTCGTCGGAAGCTTGGCGCTCACGCTTCGGGCGCCCGCGCTTTATACGGCGGCGTTTTCGGGCGAGCATGTCAATACCGTCATGCTCGTCTGCAACAGTTTGTGGGGGACGGCGGATGTGCTGCTCGGGCGGTTGCAGGATTTCGTAAAGGGGCCTGTGCTGTCTTTTGCGCGCGCGGCCGACGATGTGACCGGCAATTGCGTCGGCGTTTATGTTCTGCGCCCCATGAATAGACTTTTTGGCCGCAAACCTACCGCCGTCGCTGCGTCGCCCGATCCGGACTGAAAAAAAGCTTGTGGAAAGCTTGACTTTTCGCAAAAGAAACCCAAATTGAGGGGCGTCGCGACTTGCGCCTGACGCGCCGCGTGTAACGGTTAGGAAAATAGAAAAACATGACCAAACATCCCCATGCGGCGGAAACGCACGCTCATGAGCAGAACCATAAGCCTGCGGAGCCTCAGGCGGCCGAAGCCAAACCCGCTGAAACGGCGTTTTCAGAGGCGGCTTTGGTCGAGACTGCGCCAGAGTCCGTGCAGGAAGTCGATCTGGCCGCCGAATTGGCGCAGACGAAGGATCATTTGCTCCGCGCGATGGCCGAGACCGAAAATACGCGCCGCCGCATGCGGAAAGAGGCCGAGGACGCGCAGAAATACGCGATCAGTTCCTTCGCCAAGGAAATCCTCGTCGTTTCGGACAATTTCAGCCGCGCTTTGGAATCCATGCCGAAGGAGGGCGCTTCCGAAGAGACCCTTAAAAATCTCGTGACGGGCGTCGAGGCGACGGAACGCCAGCTTCAGGCGATTTTTGAGCGTTTCGGGATTAAAAAGATCGATCCGATGGGCTTGCCCTTCGATCCGCATTTTCATCGCGTCATGATGGAGATCGAAGATCTCTCGAAGCCCGCAGGCACGGTGGTTCAGGTGCTTCAAGCGGGCTATATGATTCATGATCGCTTGCTGCGCGAGGCCCTTGTCGCCGTTTCAAAGGGCGGCGCGGCTCATCACAGTATCGACCAGTCTGCTTGACCCTAAGGCTCTTGCGACAGAAGTCCGCCGGTCGATAGGTAGGTTACAGTCGCAGGCCGTTTTTGCGGTTGCTGGATGGTGGATGTGTTGTCGACAGGGGCAGCAAGCGCGTTCTCCGACAGGAAGGGGCTCACCGCTTCCTTTGCGGCCTCTTTTATGAGCGCGCCGATGCGCGGCGCTTCGTCGAGAAGCGATACGTCGCCCCGAAGGTTGATTTGCCGGTCTATGGAATCCGGATGAAGGCAGGCATAGGCGACGATGCCGGTGAGACAGGCTGTTTTAAGAAAGCCAATCGCTTTATTCCGGTAGCGCATCGAATGCCTCCTTTCCTGTCACGCGTAAAGGCGCACAAACGCAAACAAAAACAATGATCTATCGCTTCATCTTGAAGCAAGACCGCATCTTGTTGTTATAAGAAACATAGATAACAAAAAAGGCTTCAGTAGGGCAGGAATGGGGAAAAGATAAGAATCCAAACCCGTTGTCGTTTTTTTTTTGCCCTTTTTTCGCGCCCGCTCATTGCGCCCGCGCGATTCATCCCTATATTACCCATCGAGCTTACCGCGGAGGGTCGAGGAATTGGTCCCGGCCTTTAAGGAACCGCGAAGAAGAGAGGAAAGAGAAATATGTCTAAAGTTATCGGCATCGATCTTGGTACGACCAACTCTTGCGTCGCCGTCATGGAAGGCTCGACCGCAAAGGTGATCCCGAACGCCGAAGGCGCGAACACCACGCCGTCCATCGTCGCCTTCACGGGATCCGGCGAACGCCTTGTCGGCCAGAGCGCGAAGCGCCAAGCCGTGACCAATCCCGAAAACACGCTTTTCGCGATCAAGCGCCTGATCGGCCGCAATTTCAACGATCCGATGGTGCAGAAGGATATCAATCTCGTTCCCTACAAGATCATGCGCAACGGCAACGGCGACGCCTGGGTCGATGCGGCGGGTAAGAATTACAGCCCGAGCGAAGTCTCGGCCTTCATTCTCATCAAGATGAAGGAAACGGCGGAGGCCTATCTTGGCGAAAAAGTCACGCAGGCGGTCATCACCGTTCCGGCCTATTTCAACGACAGCCAGCGTCAGGCGACGAAGGACGCGGGCAAGATCGCGGGCCTTGACGTGCTCCGCATCATCAACGAACCGACGGCGGCCGCGCTCGCCTATGGCATGGAAAAGAAGAAGACCGGCACCGTGGTCGTCTATGACCTCGGCGGCGGCACGTTCGACGTTTCCGTTCTTGAAATCGGCGACGGCGTTTTCGAAGTGAAATCGACGAACGGCGACACCTTCCTCGGCGGGGAGGATTTCGACGCGCGCATCATCGATTTCCTCTGCGACGAGTTCAAGAACGAACAAGGCATCGATCTGCGGCAGGATCGTTTGGCGTTGCAGCGTTTGAAGGAAGCCGCCGAAAAGGCCAAGATCGAGCTTTCTTCCTCCATGCAGACGGAAGTGAACCTTCCCTTCATCACGGCGGACGCCTCGGGGCCGAAGCATCTTTCCATCAAATTGTCGCGCGCGAAGCTTGAAGCGCTGGTCGACGAATTGATCCAGAAGACGGTCGAGCCTTGCCGCCTCGCTTTGAAAGACGCCGGTTTGAAGGCCTCGGAAATCGACGAAGTCATTCTCGTCGGCGGCATGACGCGCATGCCGAAGGTTATCGAAACCGTGAAGACCTTCTTCGGGCGTGAGCCGCATCGCGGCGTGAACCCGGACGAAGTGGTGGCGCTCGGCGCCGCGATTCAGGGCGGCGTTCTGAAGGGCGACGTGAAGGACGTTCTTCTTCTCGACGTGACGCCGCTTTCGCTCGGCATCGAAACGCTGGGCGGCGTGTTCACGCGCCTTATCGACCGCAACACGACGATCCCGACGAAGAAGAGCCAGGTCTTTTCGACGGCGGAAGACAATCAGAACGCCGTGACGATCCGCGTGTTTCAGGGCGAACGCGAGATGGCCGCCGACAACAAGCTTCTCGGCCAGTTCGATCTGGTCGGCATTCCGCCCGCGCCGCGCGGCGTGCCGCAGGTTGAGGTCACCTTCGACATCGACGCGAACGGCATCGTCAGCGTCACGGCCAAGGACAAGGCCACGAACAAGGAACAACAGATCCGCATTCAGGCTTCGGGCGGGCTGTCGGACAACGACATCCAGCGTATGGTCAAGGAAGCCGAGGCGAACGCCGCCGAGGACAAGAAGCGCCGCGAGGCGGTCGATGCCCGCAACCATGCGGACGCGTTGATCCACACGACGGAAAAGACGCTGAAGGATCTTGGCGACAAGGTTCCCGTCGCCGAGAAAACCGCGATCGAGCAAGCCGTCGCCGATCTGAAAGGCGTGATCGATTCCGGCGACGCTGCCGCGATCAAGGCCAAGACCGACGCGCTTTCCCAAGTCGCGATGAAACTGGGCGAGGCTCTCTATAAAACGCAACAGGAAGGGGCTGCGGCTCCTGAAGGCGCTTCCGAAGCGCCGAAGGATCCGGGCGTCGTCGATGCAGATTTCGTCGAGGTTAAGGACGATAAGAAGGCTTAATCTTTTGTCGATCCGTGATCGGCGGGCGGATTTTTCCGACCGCCGATTGCTGTTTTCTGAGGACTGACCCGCGCATGTCGAAAAAAGACTTTTACGAGCTTCTGGGAGCCTCGCGCGACGCGTCGGCGGAGGATCTGAAAAAGGCCTATCGCAAGCTCGCGATGAAATATCACCCCGATAAAAATTCGGGCGACAAGGAATCCGAGCACAAGTTCAAGGAAATCAGCGAAGCTTATGACGTGTTGCGCGATCCCGAACGGCGCGCGGCCTATGACCGCTTCGGCCATGCGGCTTTTGAGCAGGGCGCGGGCGGTGGCGGCTTTGGCGGCGGTTTCGATTTCGGCGGCGGCTTCGGCGATATTTTCGAAGAAATGTTCGGCGAGATTTTGGGCGGCGGGCGCGGTCGTGGCGGACGGCAGCACGCCGCGCCGCGCGGCGCGGATCTGCGTTACGACCTTACCATCTCGCTTGAAGAGGCGTTTCGCGGCACCGAAAAAACGATCAAGGTCGCAAGTCTCGTTCAATGCGAGGATTGCAAGGGTCAGGGAACCGCACCCGGAACTTCGCCTTCGACCTGCGATATGTGCGGCGGGCACGGACGCGTGCGCGCGCAGCAAGGCTTTTTTACCATCGAACGCACCTGTCCCCAATGTCAGGGCGCGGGGCAAGTTATCAAAAGCGCCTGTAAATCCTGCCTCGGCGCGGGGCGCGTGCGCCGCGAAAGGTCGCTTGCCGTCGCCATTCCGGCGGGCGTCGAGAACGGCACGCGTATCCGCCTGTCCGGCGAGGGCGAGGCGGGCTTGCGCGGGGGCCATGCGGGCGATCTTTATGTGATCCTCGCGTTGACGCCGCATGCGTTTTTTCAGCGCGAAGGGGCCAATCTTTATTGCCGCGTGCCGATCCCCATGACGCTTGCGGCGCTTGGCGGGACGATTGAGGTTCCCGTGATCGACGGCGCGATGATAGAGATGAAGGTCGATGCCGGAACGCAGGCGGGACAGCAAACGCGATTGCGCGGCAAAGGCATGTCGATTTTGCGCAGTTCCTCGCGCGGCGATCTTTACGTCGAGCTTGTGGTCGAGACGCCGATGCATTTGACGAAGCGGCAGAAAGAGCTTTTGGCCGAATTCGCCGAAAGCGGAGAAAAAGACAAAACACAGCCTGAAAGCGACAGATTCCTGAAACGCGTGAAATCTTTTTTCGGGGCGTAAGATCATGGATGCAAGCGATGAGGCTGCGATTTGGGTTCGGGTTCAGGACGAAGCGCAACGCCTGATATCCGAAGAGCCTGTGCTTGCCGCTTTTGCGCGCGCGGCGATTTTGGACAATAAAAATATCGCCGAAGGACTCGCGCACATCCTTTCCTGCCACGTCGCCGACGCGACGATCGGCGTATCCCAATTTCGCGACATTCTTCTTTCGATTTACGCGGAATCGCCCGCTTTGGGCCGAAGCGCGGCTTTGGATCTGAACGCCATCATCGCGCGCGATCCGGCCGCGCCCGACATTCTGACCCCTTTCCTTTATTTCAAAGGCTTTCACGCGCTTCAAACCTATCGCGCGGCGCATTGGCTTTGGACGAAGGGGCGTCGCGATCTGGCCAGCTATCTTCAACACCGGACGAGCATTCTCTACGGCGTCGATATTCACCCCGCCGCGCGTTTGGGCACAGGCATTCTTTTCGATCACGCGACGGGGATCGTGATCGGCGAAACCGCCGTGGTCGAAGACGAGGTTTCGATGCTTCACGGCGTGACGCTCGGCGGCACGGGCAAGGAAAAAGGCGACCGTCACCCGAAAGTGCGGCGCGGCGTTATGATCGGGGCTGGATCTGCCGTTCTCGGCAATATCGAGATCGGCGAGGGCGCGAGCGTTGCTGCGGGAAGCGTCGTTTTGAAAGACGTGCCGCCGCATGTGACCGTCGCGGGCGTTCCGGCCCAGATCGTCGGCAAGCCAAAGAGCGAAACGCCCTCTACCGAAATGGATCAGACGCTGCCGGAGTGACTCTTCAGTCGAAACAAACGCCTTCTTTCTCGAGAAGGCGTTTTTTTACGGGCAGTCCGCCGCTGAACCCGCCAAGGGTGCCGTCGCTCGCGATCACGCGGTGGCAGGGGACAAAAAAGGGAACGGGGTTGGCGCCGAGCGCCTTTCCCACGGCGCGAACGGCTTTTGGATTCCCGATCTTGCGCGCGACATCCGCGTAATTTTTCGTTTTTCCGGCAGGGATCGAAAGAAGCGCTTTCCAGACCTTTTGCTGAAACGCGGTTCCGACAAGGCAAATTGTGCGTTCGTCCGCTTTGCTTCCAAAGAAAGCGCGGGCTTGTTTTTCGATCCGCTTTTGATCTTCGGCAAAAACGGTTTTCGGCCACTTTTCCGCCCACGATTGAACGGTCTTTTTGAGCGAAGCCCGCGTCACGAAACTTGCGCGATACAAAACGCCTTCATCGTTCAAACCGAGAAGAAAAGGCCCGAACGGCGCTTCAATAAGGCCGTAGAGAATGAGCGCAGGGCGTTGTGACGAGAAGAAAACCATAGGATATTCTGCATCAAATCGCTTCTTAATGACAGAGGGTCGGCATGAAAGTAATGATTTTTTATACATATTCTGCTAATTTGGCCATGTATTTCCTACGTTTTAAGAGGATTGTTTCATGAATAGGCGTGGTTTTATTGGATTGATCTTTAAAGCAGCAAAGGTTTCTGCCGTTGCGGCTGCTGCCTCGGCTGTGATCCCGAGGGGGGCTTTGGCTGCCGCTGATGTTGTGGCCGGAACCGGTAAGCCCAATGCCAATAAGCCTGAGGCCAGTAAGACCGAGAATTTTAATAGCTGGTTTTACGCCTTTAAGACATCAAAGGGCGAATGCGCCGCCCTCGTAACCTCAATCAATAATGCCAACAATGAGCGCACAGAGCGTGTTTTTATCGGTACGCCGGACAGCCCTGCCAATATGGTTGAATGGAAGATTTACAACGATCCTGCCTACCGCTCGGGCCAGTATCAATCTTACTATGCCGCAAAAAGCCCCGATGGTGAAAAAGCTTTGTTCTTCATTGCCCGCATGGGGGGATCCGCCGCGCGCATCGAGGCGATGTTCAGAGGAACCGATGAGGAAATTCGAAAACAAGCAACAGCCTTTGATGAGGCGTTTGAAAAAAACATGAAGGATAATTTCGATTTCGAAAAATATCCTCAGAAATATATGAAAGAAAGCGTTCCCGAATTGTTGCTTGAAAGAGTCAAAAACTATGGGCAGATTAAAGACATTCTTTCGAAACTTCCTCCCGTGCCCGGCTCTATAAATTATGGCGTTCCCGGCCCTGAGACGGGCGTAGAATATCCGCCGCCGCTCGAATTCGGGAAGGCTCCGCAACCCTCGAAACAGAATGTAAGCCGAGCATTTCCATCCTCAACACCATGAAACCCTCAACCGTCGATCTTTTGTTCGCGCGGCTTGCCGCCGAAAGGCCCGATCCCAAAAGCGAGCTTCATTACGTCAATCCTTATACGCTTCTTGTCGCCGTGGTGCTGTCGGCGCAGGCGACGGATGCGGGCGTGAACAAGGCGACAGCGCCGCTTTTCAAGAAAATCAAAACGCCCGCCGCGATGCTCGCTTTAGGCGAAGAAAAGCTTCGCGAGGCCGTCAAATCCATCAATTTCTTTAATACGAAAGCGCGGAACGTCATCGCGCTTTCGAAAAAACTGGTCGATGATTTCGGCGGCAAGGTTCCGGAAGACGCCGAGGCGCTGCAAACGCTTCCGGGCGTCGGGCGCAAGACGGCGAATGTCGTTTTAAACGTTGCTTTCGGGCAACCGACGATCGCTGTCGATACGCATGTGTTTCGCGTGGCCAACAGGACGGGCTTGGTATCCGCCGCGACTCCGGAGGAGGTTGAGCAAGGGCTTTTGAAGATCGTGCCTGATAAATGGCGGCGGCACGCGCATCATTGGCTTATTTTGCACGGGCGCTATGTGTGCAAGGCGCGCAAGCCGGAATGCCCGCGCTGCATTATTCGAGATTTGTGCGAATATAAGGACAAGACGGTATGAAAAAGAAAGAGCGCCGCCATGGATCCTCCTTCGCCAAGGCTTCGGAGGACAGGAGGCGGCGCTACCAGATCTTTCTTGTTTCGACTTCTTTTACGTGTTGATTGCTTTGCGCGAGAACAACGCGTCGTCCTCGTCGTCGGCTTGCGCCGTGAACTTGGCTGCGTTCTTAAACCCGCGACCGCCCGGGCCGCCGTTGGACGTCGCTTGCGCGCCGCCGCCGATGACCTGCATCTCGCCGATGATCTGGCCGCCCGCGCTGACTTCCAATTCGCCGTATTTGATGATTCCGCTGATGCGGCCCGTGCCGCGCACGGTCAGACGGCCATGAACCGTCAACTCGCCGTCGTAGCGGCCCGCGATGTCGGCGTTTTCGATCTCGACTCCGCCGCGGAACTGGCCGGTCTCGGCGATCTCAAGCAATTTGCCGTCCGTCAGCTTGGCTTCGACTTTGCCTTCGACGACGAGCACGTCGCACGAAGCGATCTCGCCCGAAAGCGAAAGACCTTTGCCGACGGTCAGTTTGCGTTCCGTCCCGTCCGAAATGCGATCGGCGCTGCTGCGGCGCGAACTGCTATGTGGAAGATCCATCGGACGGCGCGCCGGCATGGGGCTGGCCGGGCTCATCGCGCGCGCCGTTTCGGGCGCTACGCTGCGCGCTGTCGCGGGGCTTTGCGTCGTTGGTTCTTGCGAAACGGTTTCCGTGGGTTCATTTACATCTTTGCGTCCGAACATATTTTGTTCCTTTTCCGAAACGGGAGGCTTCAAGTCTTTGTTTTAAGACGAAATTGCACCTTCGTCGTAAGGGCGTCGGCACGCCTTGGCCTTAACATGGGAGGGCCTTCGGAAGCAAGAGAATTGCCGCTTTGTGGCCTGTGAATAAAGGGGACAAATCGAATCCGGAGCCTGAATCAAGGCAATAGCATTTCGTATGTAAAATTTGACATTCAGGCCGAAAAGCTTCTTTTTCCTCTTTGTCGGCCCCTGAAGGCCCGTTCGGTTTTTGTTAGCCTTTCTTTGCTTAGAGTTGTCGCGCAACTTTTTTGAAGGATCGTTTATGAACATGCGCCTTTTCAATCTGGATGCCGTCGGGCCGAGTTTCGACGTTTGCACGATCGGAAATGCGATCGTCGATATTATCGCAAGCGGCGACGACGCCTTTCTCGATGCGCAGGGCATCACAAAAAGCGCGATGAATCTCGTCGACGAAGCGCGCGCCGATTTTCTTTATGAGCGCATCGGGCCGGGCGTCGAAACTTCGGGCGGATCCGCCGCGAACACGGCCGCGGGTATCGCCTCGCTGGGCGGAACGCCCGCCTATATCGGCAAGGTGAAGGACGACGCTTGGGGAAAAGTTTTTCGCCACGATCTTCATTCGCTCGGCGTCGCCTTTTCGACCGAAGCCGCGACCGACGGCCCCGCGACCGCGCGCAGCATTATCATCGTGACGCCCGACGCGCATCGCAGCATGAACACCTATCTCGGCGCGTGCGCCGATCTTTCGCCGCGCGACATAGATCCGGCCGTCATTCAAGCCGCGCAGGTGACTTATCTTGAAGGCTATTTGTTCGACAAGCCTTTAGCTCAGCGGGCCTTTCATGAAGCCGCCAGAATCGCCCACGCCGCCGACCGCCAGATGGCGCTGTCTTTATCGGATTCTTTTTGCGTCGAACGGCATCGCGAGGCTTTTCTCGATCTCGTGAAGAGCGAGGTCGATCTTCTGATCGCGAACGAGCATGAATTGATGGCGTTGTTCCAGACAGATACCTTCGAAGCCGCGATGAATGCCGCCAAAAATGTCTGTCGTACGGTCGTTGGGACGCGCAGCGAGAAAGGGGCCGTCGTGAGTTCGGGCGCGGGCGTTTTCGTCGTTTCCGCTGAATCCGTCGATCAAATCGTCGACAGCACGGGTGCGGGCGATCTTTTTGCCGCCGGTCTTTTGTTCGGCATGACGCATGGCCAGGATTTGCCCCAAAGCGCCCGTTTGGGCGCCATCGCCGCCGCCGAAGCGATCAGCCATTTCGGGCCGCGGCCGCGGGTTTCGTTGAAGGATTACGTGAAAGCGAAGGGGATCAAAATTTAGATTGCAATCTATCCGTTTCAAATATACTTGGGTTCCTTCGGAACTCGAAAAAAGAATTCGCAAAAAAGGCGTGCGCGTGCCGCGCCCGCGTGTTTTTTGCGAAAAGGAATACTCGGCTTTCCAAGGAAACCGAGTATAGTTCTTTTTATGGCATAAAAAGAGAATCTTCATGCTCGCACGATAACGGCCCCTATGCTAACAAGCCCCATGCGGTTCAGTCGCTTTTTTCTTGTCGCGGTTTTTCTATTTTGCGCGCTTTTCGGGGAACGGGCTCCTTTGGCTGCCGAAACCGGCGAGGACGCGTTTCGTCTTGTCGAGACGGAAGTGCAGGCCATTCAGGAAAAGCCCGAGATTTGCCTTGTTTTCAATAAGCCGCTTTCGACCGACAGGGCCGCTTTGGCGGGCGCGCTTTCGCTTGAAAGCGACGGCGAGAAAACAGCCGTTCAGGCGCGCGATTTGAGCCTGTCCGGCGCGACGCTTTGCCTTCAACAGCTCGATTACCGTCATGTCTATAAACTGCGCGCCAGGAATCTGCGTTCGGAGGACGGCGAAGCTCTCGCGGCGCCCGTTCTCGTTTCCCTGACCATTCCCGACAGAAAGCCGGAACTCACCTTCACGCCGCTTTTTGAAAAAGAGGGGCGCTTTCCCATCGTCGCGAACGCCTTGAAATCGGGCTTGCATTTGCACGCGGTCAACGTGACCGCGACGCGCCTGACGCTCTTCCGTCTGACCGACCGCGCCTCATATCCCGCCGTCTGGGATCAATATGCGCAGCTTCGCTTGACGGCGGGGGAAAGCCTCGCTTTCGCGAAACAGCACGGCCAACAAGTCGGGCAGGGCGATCTTGTCTTCGGCGACAAACCGAACGCGCATCAGGAAATCGAAGTTCCGCTTCCGATCAAGGATTCCTTGGCGCCAGGCCTTTATTTTCTGATCGCGGAGTCGCGTGAAGACGGGCCGCGCGGCAAGGAGCCGCAGGCTTCCCTTGCGGCGGGAAGTTGGTTCATCGTTTCCGATCTCGTTTTGTCCGGCGCGCGAAGCCCCGACGGAATATCCGTTTTCGCGATGTCGGCTTCCGCCCGCAAGCCGGCATCGAATGTAAATGTCGCGCTGTACGGAACGGGCCCCAGCGCTTTACGCGAGGCGAAAACGGATGGAAACGGCGTGGCGCTTTTGCCGCCGCCCGCCGAACAGGATTCCCTTGCAAGCCGCCTTTTGGCGGAAGACGAAGCGGGCAACGTCGCGATGGTCGATCTTTCGCGCTTTGCCGGAAGCGCGTTCGATACGGTCGGGCCTCCGTCCCTGATCCTTCCCGATCGCGACCTCTACAAGCCGAACGACGTCGCCCAGATTCTCCTTTTTGCCCGCGACGCGAGCGGACGGGTGGAAAAGACGAAAGCCGGTTCTTTAAAACTTCTTCGTCCCGATCAGAGTTTTTATGCGGAAGAGCCCGTGCCGGCCGGGAAAACCGGCGCTTTCGTCATGCGTTTTTCTTTGCCCGTCATTCACCAGGCGGGCGTCTGGACTTTTCTTTGGCAGGGCGAGGATGGCCAGGTTTTTGGAAAAGTTCCCGTGACGATCGCTTCCGGCGACGGCATTCCGAAAATCGAGATCGCCGCCGACCATGCGGTCATGGATAAAGACGGGAAAACCAACCTGACGATCAAAGTCAAAGATGCGGAAGGGCGCCCGATGGCCTGGCAGGAGGGCGAGGCGACGGTGCGTTTGGATCGTCCCGTTTTTGCGGCTTTTCGCGCCTATCGCTTCGGCGTCGCGCAGGGCGAAGCCGCGGCCGCGCCGCCCGTCGTTCTTCCTTTTTTGACGGACGCCGACGGCGTCGCGCATCTTGGGATCGAGGTGCCGGAAGCCGCGCGTGATTTCGCGCGGGGCCTTCAAATTACGGCGCGGACGAAACAAGGCGGGGAATCCGATCCACTGAACGTCGCCGTGCGAAACGGCGATTTCTGGGTCGGCATCCGGCCTTTGCCGGATGAGCGGCCTTTCGCCGAAAACAGCCAGGCTTTGTTCGATGTGATCGCCGTGGACGCGAACGGAAAAAAACGCGGCTCCGGCGATCTGTATTACCAGATTTTCGAAGAAGGCCGCCAATTCAACTGGTACCAATCCGAAGGGCAATGGGACTACAAGCCCTTGCCGGAGCATCGCCGCATAGGCGGCGGGCGTTTCGCGCTTTCGGCGAGCGAAGAAAACCGGATCCATTGGCCGGTCACGGCCGGCCATTACGTTCTTGAAATTACGAATGTGAGCGGCTCCGTCCTTGCGCGCTATCGCTTCGACGCGGGCAACGTTCCGCCTTCCGCCGTCGAAAGCGTTCAGGATCCGCGTTTGTCCGTCACGATGCCGAGCGGCGCTCTTCTTCCCGCGCAAGAGGCCCGCCTGAGCGTGCATCTGACGGAACCCGCCTTCGTCAATATCATGATCGGCGACGACCATGTGCGGCAGACTTTGCAAAAAGCGGCGGACGCGGGCGATACGCAAATCGCGATCATGCCGCGCGAGGATTGGAGCCCGTCTTTGAACGCGCGGATCGAAGCGGTGTTCGCGAACGGCACGCGCGCCGTCCTGACGCGCCCTTTGACCCTGCGCCACCCGCAGCAGGAGATTGATCTTGCGCTCGGCGCGGCCTCGGGCGCGGGCGGAAGCGTCGTCACGGTTCCCGTTTCCTTTCCGAAAAGCGGGCCGAAAGCGAATATACTCGTCAGCGCCGTCGCCGCGACCGACGATCCCACGGATGAAACGGCGTCCGCGAAGAACGGCGTCGAGGCCGTTGCTCCCGATCGCGCGGGCCGTCTCTTGCTTCATTTCGATGTTCCGGAACAGGCGACAAGCCTGCGTTTAAGCCTTGTTGCCTGGAACGAAACGCAACACGCCCGAAAAATCGTAACGATCCCGATTGCCGCGCCGCTCGAAGTCAAGGCATCCTTGCCGCGCCTTTTGCGCCTCGGCGATCAGCTTTCGATCCCTGTCTCTCTGACGAATAAAAATGCGCCGGATGGGAATTACGCTATCGCTTTGACGGTTTCGGACGGGTTGAAGATCGATGGAAACGGCGCGGCGAAGCTTGTGTTGAAAAAGGGGCAGACGCGCGCCGTCACCATTCCCGTTTCGCCTCGTAAGGCAGGCGGGGCAAACCTTCAATTGGACGTCACGGGCCCGCGGGAGATTCATATAACGCGGCGCTTCGATTTGCGCGTTATGAGCACTGTCGAGCAGATTTTCGACCTCAAAACGGAGGCCCTCGCGCCGCAAGCGCAGTTGAAACGCGCGCCGAAAGACGAAAAAGCCTCTGGCGACGAAGCTGTTCTGGTCAGCCCCGTTCCGCTTTTCGAAGAACCGGATTTCCTTTCCGACTTTTTGAAACGCGAACCTTTTACGACGACCGAAATTGCGGATTGGATCGAGGCGGCCCGCCTGTGGTCGCCCACGATCGTCGGATTGGGGCTGGAATCCGAAAAGGGGATGAGCGATCTTATGCGCCAGCGCCGCTCTCTTCTCGCGGGGCGCCAAAACGCGGACGGCGGGTTTGCCGCGCTCGACGGCGGCGAAAGCGACCTTGCGAGCACGGCTTCAGCGCTTCATGAAAGCGGCGCGGATAATCTTCAGGCTTCCGTTCTCGCCGCGCGCTGGCTGCAGAAAAAACTTGAAAACACCTGGTTCGACGAAAAAGAACGCGAAGCGCGCGCCGCCGGATTTCTCGCTTTGACGGACGCCGCGCCCGAAATTCGCGCGGCCGCAGGCCTTGGCGATCCCTCAGGGCTTCGCTATTTCGAAGAGACGAGCCGCGACAAGGATCTTTCGCTTCTGACCGAAGCGCGCCTCGCCGAGGCGCTTGCCCTCGTTCATGACGACGAAACGGCCCGCTTCTGGTTGAATAAGGCGCAAGCCGGTTTCCCTGACCTCGTCAAAAAAGACGGCGATCAAGCGATAAAGATTTTGCCCTATCTTGCGGCGCAGCCGCTTCTCGGGATTCCAGACATTGTAGGTCTTTTGACGGCGGCGAAACCCGCTTCCTTGACCCCGCAATCCGCGCTTTCCTATTTACGCGCCACGGGCATTGCCATCGCGCGCGTCGGTTCCTGGCATCTTGCCGAAAAAGGGGCGGATAAAAAACAATTTGGGATTTTGCTTCTCAAAGAGCCGCGCCGCGTTCTGGAGGACGGGATCCAGAATCTTTCCCGCGATCCGCTGTATGGTTGCGAAATCAAGCCGGAAAAGGAAAGCGCCGAAAAGGAAAATCTTTTTGCCGCCGGAGCGCCGGTCTATTCCATCCAACGCCAGTTTTACGGTCTTGACGGCGCGCGTTTGGGGCCCGAAGCGCCTTTCGAAATTTCCAAGCCGACGCTTTTGGTTTTGCACGGAACGCTGCGGGACGGGGCCGAGCTTCCGCGCGAGCCTCTTGCTCTCATTCTTCCATCTTCGGCTTTTCAGCCCCTGATCTCGGTCAGCGCGCCGATTGTCGCGGCTCTGTGGCCGTGGATTTCGGAACCGCGTACGATGCCGCAAAACACGATGATTTCGGAAGGCGCGCTTGGATTCCAGATCGCGCCAGCCGCCGAATGGCGCGTCGCGATCCTTATGCAACCCACGGATTTCGGTTCTTTCGCTTTGCCGGATCTTCGGGTGCGGACTTTGTCGGGCGAGCCCGTCCCCGTGACTCAGAACGCCTTGCGTTTGCGGATTCAATAAAAAGAGGAACAAAAAAAGGCCCGCCCCATAAAGGGCGGGCCTTTCTGAAAAAAGCGATCAAGACTGAATGATCTCGATCGTGACGGCTTCGCGTCCCTTCGCGGCGGTATGAACCGTCATCTTCAGGCGCTGTCCCGTTTCCAAAGACGAATGACCGATATTCATGACAACGGATTTATGCACGAAGACGTCTTTGCCGCCGTCGTCCGGAGCCACGAAACCAAAACCTTTATCGGGTTTGAACCACTTGACGGTGCCCGTCAGCTCTTCCGTCGGGCCCGCAGGCATTTTCGCGCGGGGCGCGCCGCCGACGGCTTGAGCGCCTACGCCGTCTGGAATTTCACCCATTCCCAAAACTTGAAGAATCTGGAGAACCTGACGACCTTTCGGTCCCTGGCCAATTTGAACCAGAAGCTTTGTGCCCTCGGCGACTTGTTGCAGACCGGCGCGCGTCAGAACCGACACATGCATGAAAGCATCCGGCGAATGATCCATCGGTGCGACAAAGCCAAAACCCTTCGTCAGATTGAACCATTTCACGACCGCTTCGACTTGTTCTCCTCCACCCGGAGACAGGAACTCAGATGACGACAAGACAGAACCCTCTCAGAAAGACAAAACCAAAATCGACAGATATTCCACATGTAACCAATTTTTGCATTTTAAACAATGCAGAATCGAACAAAAGGGACAAACTTCCAAGATCTACACGCTTTATGAAGAGCTTATTTTGTGGCGCTCGCGTCAGAAAAAACTAAATATATTGACCGAACAGCCCTGTTTTCAGCATTTATTAGCCATCCTGAGCTATTATTAAGAGTGACGGAAGAATCGCGATAGGCCGGAAAGGCGCTTGGCTAATGCCATGAAATATATGTTTAATTTCCTTTTTCATTGCGGAGGGAAAGATCGTTCCAAGCGAGGTCTCGTCTTTGGGGGCGTGTCTTTTTTTGTCTTTCTGGTTTGTGCCGGATTGATGGGGGGTACGCGGATCTCCTATGCCGATCCGTTTTCCTTGGAGCAAGGCGAATGGAAAAGCCTGGATCAATTCGTTGAGGACAACAAAAAAGGAAGCCCAACGGAAAAAGACGAACAACCGCAACCGGTCGCGACTTCCCCTGCGGCAAAGCAAGCTGTCGCGGATTTGCCTTCGGCACCAAAGGTTGTCGCGGCGCCCGACCGCGCCATTCATATTCCCGTCATGCCGAGCGAGGCGACGGACGCTCTTCCGCAGAGTTCGGCAAAAGCCGCGGATAACGGTGCGAATGGAAGCGAAAACGGAAGCGAACGAAAATTCGATCAAGCAGGCTCTGTCGCGGACAAAAATTGGGAAACGATCGAGCAACAAAAACAGGAAGAACAGGCGGCGGGGAAACCGCCTCTGCCTGTCCGTCTGGTCGGGCTTCCGTCCGAAAGGAGCAAGCCTGTCGCCGACGCCGTCATTAAGCCGAAGAAAGCGGCCGCGCCGAAGCAGGCACCGGCCCCGAAGGCTTCAAAAGAGGCTTGCGACGCTCTGGCGAGCTCGCGTCAAAAACAACTTGCGGCGATCGAAAGCGATAAAAGAACTCTTGCCGCCCTTCAAGCTGCCATTGCCGAGCTCGGACTCTCCAAGAAATTGAGCTTTACGCCGAGGTCTCAGACGGCCGATCTTAACCCTTCGTCGCGCGCCGCCAGCGGGGCCGATTCTTCGGGAGCCAAAGAGCCCGAGGCGAAAAAATAAACATTGTTCTCTTGTTTTGCGCGCTTCTGCCCGATAACTTCACGACAAAACCATTTATGGAATCGTGTCGTGTCGCGTTCTTCGGCCATCCTTTCTTTTTTTCTTATCGCCGCGCTTTTGGCGCTTTTGGTTTTTTTTCCAGTCATCGATCTTTGGGTTTCCGGCCTTTTCGGCGATGCGGATCGCGGTTTTCCGTGGAACGAGGCCTGGCCGCTTCTCGCCCTTAATAAAATCGCGTTTTACGGCGCGCGCCTTTTGGGCTTCGTTTTTCTCGCCGGGTTGCTGGCCGCGCTTGTCAAACGGGGCGCTTGTTGCGGCGTTTCGTCGCGCGCGTGGCTTTTCCTTTTTCTTGCGCTTCTGATCGGGCCCGGACTCGTGGCGAATGTCGTTTTCAAGGATCATTGGGGGCGCGCGAGGCCGCGCGAGATCGTCGCTTTCGGCGGAAAGGCGACCTTCACGCCGCCGCTTGTCAGAACCGATCAATGTGCGACGAATTGTTCCTTCGTTTCCGGCGACGGCGCTTTCGGTTTTTTCCTTCCGACGATCGCTTACGTCGTTCCAAGACGCCGTCGCCGCCGCGCCTTTCGATGGCTTTTGTCTTTGGGGTGTCTTTTCGGCGCGGCGCGAATCGTTGCGGGCGCCCATTTCTTGAGCGACGTTCTTTTTGCCGCCTTTTTTATGTTTCTGACCTCGGCCATTTTGTATGTTTTGATGTTCGGAAAAAAGCAAGCCCTTGAAATTTGGGAAGATTGGATTCAGGGCAAGGAAAAGGATTAATTTGTTCTTAAAGAGAAACGCGCTAGAATAAATCTCGGGGAGTTGGAAGGAGAAGAACGCGCAGGGACGTGTACCATGCGTGCGTTTTCGCGCGAAGCGAGGATAAAATGACGGCGATATCGACCTCAGGCTATGCTTCAACGGCCCTTAACGTTTCGGCACAGAGCAGCGGCGTTTTCTATGAGCGCAACGCGACCAACGTTCTGGATGCGACGGCATCGGACGCCGTCGATCTCGGAACCGTGACGACCAACGGCGATGCCGCGCATGTCGAAGGCGAGGTTCTGGAGCAAAACGGATCCGACTATTACAAGTTCAATTTGAACGGCAGCTCGATGAAGCTCGCCTTTAATAACTATACCGGTTCGTCGACGCTGCGGGTTCGAATTTATAACAGTACGGGCTATCCGGTCGCCGACAGCCAAGGAACGGCGGCGCAACAAGCGGCCTTTACCGCGATGACGTCCTCCTCGGGCTATAAAACGACCGCCGGCGAATATACGGTTCAAGTCACCTATGGCGGGACGTCGGATCACTCCGTGCCGCAGAAGTACGGACTCAGCGTTTTTTCCGGCACGCAATTCACGAATATGAACGAGGTGGTGGCTTCCGCGCAGACGGATAGCTCGCAAAACGTCGCCGTCGACAATACGATGACCTATGCGACGAGCGACGCGGCAAGCTATACGACCAAAGCGTACAACAAGCTCAACGCGACGGCTTCGACGGCCGTCAATATCGGGTGGCTCAGCGAAAACAAATCGGCGCTTTCCGTGACAAGCCAGCTTTCCGAGGTCGATTCGACGGATTATTACAGCTTTACCTTTGAGCAAGGGAGCGCGCTGAAGCTTGCCTTCAACAACCAGACGACGGCCGCGGATGCGACGGGCGTGCGGGTTCAGCTTTTGGATGTGAGCGGAACGGATGTTATTGCCGATAACGAGGGAACGGCGGCGCAACAGGCGGCTTATGCCAGCCTGACCTCCTCGACCGGCCTTGATGCTCAAACGGGTTCGTATGTCGTCAAGGTTTCCTATGCCGCCGACGCGAACAAGACTCAGGCACAAACCTATAATTTCGACCTTTATTCCGGCGATACGTATGAAAATATGTACGCGACGACGGCCTCGGCCCAGACGTTCAGCAATGCGTACTATAGCGGGACGTGGGCTTCGTCGCTGCCTTATTCCTCGGCCTCCGCCGCAGCGTCCGGCGTTTATAGCCAAATGCAGGATTCTCTGGATGGCGTGTTGTCGGTTCTGGCGGCAGAAGCATAAACAACCTCTAAGTTGCGCCCTCTTTTTCGCGGATAATCTGGATTCTTCCTTTCGCTCTGCGGCAAGCTCGGCTAATGTTCATAAAATGCAACATTAAGCCAAGGATAAACCCATGCCGATCATCAACCCGCCGGCGCACATTGCCGAGCGCACAGCGCGCATCCTTCTTGAAATCAAGGCCGTTCTTTTCAACGCCGACAAGCCTTTTATTTTTACCTCAGGCTGGGCCAGCCCCGTCTATATCGATTGCCGGAAGGTGATTTCTTTCCCGCGCGCGCGCCGCGCGCTTATGGGGATGGCGACGGAGCTTTTGGGCGACCGCGCCGGTTTCGAATGTTTCGACGCCGTCGCGGGCGGCGAGACGGCGGGCATACCCTATGCGGCCTGGCTTTCCGAAGAACTCGACCTTCCGATGCTCTATGTGCGGAAGAAAGCCAAAGGTTTTGGCCGCAACGCGCAGATCGAAGGCGCGTTCAAGGACGGCGATAGGGTTCTTCTCGTCGAAGATCTCGCCTCCGACGGCAAGAGCAAGATCAAATTCGTCGAGGCCCTGCGCGAAGCTGGCGCGAAGGTCGAGCATTCCTTCGTCGTTTTCCATTACGGCATCTTCAAGGATATAGGGGCGACGATGGATCAGGCAGGGATCAATCTGCACGCGCTTTGCACCTGGTGGGATATGCTGAAAGTCGCGCGCGATTCCGGCTATTTCGAGAAACGCACGATGGACGAAGTCGAAAAATTCCTGAACGGGCCGGAAACCTGGTCTGCCGCTCATGGCGGAACGGGAGCCTGATTGATGGAGAGCGAAACGCCGTTAAACCTCGTCGTCCATCCGGCGGAAGGCATGGCCGATTGGGGCGGGCGGCGTTTTCGCTGTTCGATGGGCCGCGGCGGGGTTCTTTCGGCGCAGGAAATGCACGAAACTTGCGGCGCGACGCCGCTCGGCCTTTGGCCCATGCGCAACGTTTTTTATCGCGCCGACCGGATCCGCGATCTTGAAACGAAACTTTCAACGCAGGCGCTCGATTTACAAGACGGATGGTGCGACGCGCCCGACGATCCGAACTATAATCGGTTCGTGAAGCATCCCTATCCCGCAAGCGCGGAAAAGCTTTGGCGCGAGGATCGTCTCTACGATTTGATCGTCGTTTTGGGCTATAATGACGCGCCGGTCGTTTCCGGAAAGGGAAGCGCGATTTTCCTGCACATCGCGCGGCCCGGTTATGCGCCGACGCAAGGCTGCGTTGGGTTGCGGGAAGACGATTTGCGGCTTGTTTTGAGAGAGGCTCGTTCCGGGTCTTGCGTTGAGGTTCTGTCCCTTTGATTCCGGCCGCGTATCTTTTTTTGTCGATGGTGCCATGAGGCTGATCCGGCTTACACACGCTGAAATCGAAGAGGTCGCCCGCAAACACGCCATGTTTCGCGCCGGACGCATGGGCGGCGCGCGCGCCGTCCTTGCGCATCACGATTTTTCGGGCATGAATCTGTCCGGCATGGATTTTTCGCACGCCGATTTTTCGGGGGCTTTGTTTTCGAACGCCGATCTGAACGGCATCCGCCTCGACTATGCCGTTTTGTTCGGCGCGAACATGCGGCAGGCCAATTTGCAGAACGCAAGCCTCGTGCGCGCCGATATGCGCGGCATCTGCATGCGCGGCACGAACCTCATCAACGCCGACATGACGGGCGTCGATCTGCGCGAAGGGGCTTTGACGAACCGCGACGGCGAACTGATCATCCAGGAAGATCCCTCGCAGATCGTGGGAACGCCGTCCGGCGCGGATCTTGGCGGCGCGAACCTGACGCAGGCGCGCCTGTCGGGGGCGATCGCGATCAACAGCGATTTCAGCGACGCGACGATGCGCGGATGCAAGATGATCCGCGCGTGCCTGCAAGGGGCCAATTTCGAGCGCGCGAATCTCGAGGACGCCGATCTCAGCATGTGCGACTTGAAAGACGCGAGCTTCAAGAACTCGATCCTCATGCGCGTGACGACGAATCTCAGCAATTTCTCAGAAGCGGATCTGACGGGCGCCTTGATGGACGCGCCGACAGGGCCGACGCATAAGGATTTGCCCGTTTCGCTCGAGGAGATGATGCGTCACCACGTTTCGTGGCTCAGCACCAACGGCAAGCACGGCGCGCGGTTCGATGTCAGCGGGTTCGATTTGCGCCGCTCGATTCCGTTCTGCCGCGCGTTTCTGACGATGATGCGCGGCGAGCGCGCGATGCTTTACGGCATGGATTTTTCGGACGCGCAGCTTCAAGCCGCCGATTTGCGCGGCGCCGACATGCGCCATATCAACCTGATGGCCGCCGATATGCGGGGCTGCGATTTGCGGGGCGGCAACCTGAACAACGCGAGGCTTCAGGGGGCGCAGCTCCGTCCGCTGGAACTCGGCGAGGGCCGTATTCTGTACACCGATCTTTCCGGCGCTTCTCTGCGCTATGCCAATTTCACGGGCGCGAGCCTGCGCGAGGTGAAATTGCGCGGCGCGGATCTTTCCGGCGCGAATTTTCGAGGCAGCGAATTGGACGGCGCGGATTTCAAAGGCGCCAATTTGCGCGACGCGCGCTTCGACGCGGGCCAGATTCCCATCGTTCAGGCGACGGCCGGAGGGGACGCGTCGTGACGATCCGCCGCCTTCCCGAACAACTTGTGAACCGCATCGCCGCGGGCGAGGTTGTCGAGCGCCCCGCCGCCGCCGTGAAGGAACTTGTCGAAAACGCGCTCGATGCGGGCGCGTCGCAGATCGAGATTGTTTTGCGCGAGGGCGGGCAAGCGCTGATCCGCGTCGCGGACAACGGATGCGGCATGGCGCGCGACGAACTTGCGCTTGCGCTTGAGCGGCATGCGACCTCTAAATTGCCGGACGAGGATTTGTGGAACATCCAAAGCTTCGGTTTTCGGGGCGAGGCTTTGCCCTCTATCGCTTCCGTCGCGCGCTTGCGCCTCGCAAGCCGCAAGGCGGGAAGCGACGAAGCCTGGGAAATCAACGTCGAGGGCGGCGCCGTTTCCTCCTTGCGTCCCGCCGCGCTTTCGCAAGGCACCGAAGTCGAAGTGCGCGATTTGTTTTTCGCGACGCCCGCGCGGCTTAAGTTTCTGAAGACGGCGCGCACGGAAGCCGAAGCGGCGCGCGAGATTATCGAGCGCCTTGCCATGGCGCATCCCGCCGTCGCTTTCACGCTTCAGGAAGACGATAAAAAGCCCGTTCGTTTTGAGGTTTCCGGCGCTTCGCTTTTGCCCAAGGAAGAGGCGTGGAAGGAAAGATTGCGGGCCGTTCTCGGCGACGATTTCATGGAAAACGCAGCCTGGGTGGAGGTCGAACGCAACGGCTTCGTCTTGCGCGGCTATGCGGGAAGACCGACCTATCACCGCCCCACGACGCGCGAGCAATATCTTTTCGTGAACGACCGGCCCGTGCGCGACAAGCTTTTGCTCGGCGCCGTGCGCGGCGCCTATGCGGATTTGCTTCCTGCAGGGCGGAATCCGGCGCTCGTTCTTTTTCTGGACGTGCCGCCGCGCGAGGTCGACGTGAACGTGCATCCCACAAAGGCCGAAGTGCGGTTTCGCGACACGGCGCTTGTGCGTTCGCTGATCGTCACGGGGCTGCGTTCCGCGTTGGGCGAGGGCGCAAAATTCACCACAAGCGCGCTTGCGCCCGAGATGATGCGGCGTTTTCAGCCGGAAGATCCTTTTCCGTGTGTCGCGACGCCTTCCTTCGGCGGCGGTTTTTCGGAAGCGTTTTTGGATCGCGCCGCGCCGCCCGCCGCCCGCATGATAGAAACGCCCGCGCAACATAGAGGCGGACGTCTGGGCGCTGCCGTCGCGCAGCTGCACGGCACGTTCATCGTCGCGCAGACGCCGGACAGCGTCGTGATCGTCGATCAGCACGCCGCGCATGAACGCATCGTTTATGAGAAAATGAAGCGCGCGTTAGCCGACGGCGGCGTGAAGACGCAGATTTTGCTCATCCCCGAAGTCGTCGAATTGGAAAACGCCGCCGCCGAACGCTTGCTTTTGCAGGCCGAAATGCTCGCGAAAATGGGCTTGGGGATCGAAGCTTTCGGCGGCAACGCCGTTCTTGTGCGCGAGATTCCGGCGCTTTTGGGCAAGACGGATGTGAAGGCGCTTTTGCGCGATTTGGCTGAGGAAATGGCCGAATATCAGCAATCGAATGGCATCGAAGAAAAACTTTGGGCGCTTTGCAAAACCATGGCGTGTCACGGATCGGTGCGCGCGGGGCGTGCGCTTAACGGCGAGGAAATGAACGCGCTTTTACGCCAAATGGAAGAAACACCGAACAGCGGCCAATGCAATCATGGCCGCCCGACCTATGTTGAGCTTAGATTGTCGGATTTACAGAAATTATTCGATCGTTAGAGCGTTTTCCGAAGTGATTGGCCGGAATGTTGTGGTCGGAAAACGCTCTAAGTTTTTGTTGTCGATCAGATTCACGCTCGTAAGCTTGGCCGCCGATGCGGCCAACCTTCTCGCGATCTGATCTAGTCGGGGAAGAAAATGATCGCGTCACAAATCCGGTTGGCATCGACGGAAGACGTTCCGGCAATCGTCGGGTTTTTGGGCGCTATGCAAAGAGAGACCAAGGAACTGCCTTTTGACGCGCAAATCGTTGCCGAAACCGTTTCAAAGGCGATGGATGAAAATGTATTCTGGTTTCTTTTTTATGACGAGAAAGGGAAAAGCTTTGGGACGTGCTATCTTCAATCCCTTCACAATTATTGGCGGCGGGAACGTAGGTTTTATATCGGCGGATTTTTTATAGAGCCAAGCCACAGAGGACAGGGTCGTTTTCGGGCGATTTACGCGCTTCTTAAGGAATGGGTCGCGCAACATGACGGGATTCAGATCTTCGGCTTTATTCGCGACAAAAACACGAAAAGCCTGCAAGCCTTCGGAAGTGTGGGAATGGAAGCGGACGAATACCGTCGGTTCGTAAATCACTGGGGCGATTGAATGGCTTCGGCTTGATACCGCGCGAAATAGAGCGACGTGTCGCCATAGGTGCGGTCATAGAGAAGCGTAATTTCAGGCAGGGGGGCGGAGGTTTCGCCCTTGGACGTCTCGATCACGAGCAGGGCGTTCTTTGCGATCCATCCGGCCTTGGCGATCGCCTGGATGGACGGCACGACGAGATCCTTGCGATAGGGCGGATCGATAAAAATCAACGAGCAGGGCTGGGGTGCGGGATAGGGGCGAAGCGCGTCGGCTTGTTTGACGATGCAGGTATCGCCGAGACCGAGGGATTCGACGTTCGCAAAGGCCGCTTTGAGCGCGTTCCTGTCCTTATCGAAAACGAAGGCTTTTTTTGCGCCGCGCGAAAGGGATTCGATGGCGAGCGCCGCCGTGCCGCCGAACGCGTCGAGGACGATGGCGCCGTCAAGCGGATTGCCGACTTCCTCGCCCCAATCGTGGTGGGAAAGGATGTTGAATAAGGCCTCGCGCACGCGGTCGCTCGTCGGGCGCGTCGAAGAACCCGCAGGCGCTTTCAGCGTTCGTCCCAGAAATGTGCCGCCCGTTACGCGCATGTCGGGAGACCTGCTGGAAAACCTGATAACAAACTTGCCGACGACTTCTGACTCATACGCCGCGCGGACGCGCGGCCCACTGGATCCCCGCCTTCGCGGGGATGACGACATATTATTAAATGAAATTCAGTTCGCATGCTTGGAGGCTCATTTATTTTTGCGCGGCACAGGCGTAAAGAATTTTCCAAGCGATTGCCTCAACACGCGGTTCGGAATCTCTTCAACCGCGCCTTTTGCAAGCTTGCCGAGCGGAAAAGGCCCATAGGCCACGCGGATAAGGCGCGTGACCTGAAGCCCAAGATGCTCCATCACGCGGCGGATCTCGCGGTTCTTGCCTTCGCGAAGGCTTACCAAAAGCCAGCGGTTCGCGCCTTCCTGTTTTTCGTCTTCGACCTTCACTTCGATCGGCTCGTAATGCACGCCTTCGATGGTGACGCCGTCCTCAAGGCTTTTAAGTTTTTTCTCGTCGATATGTCCGAAAACGCGCACGCGGTAATGCCGGATCCACGCGTTTTGCGGCAGTTCCATATAGCGCGCGAGCGCCCCGTCGTTTGTGAGAAGCAAAAGCCCCTCGGTGTTGAAATCGAGCCTTCCAATCGTGATAACGCGCGGCAGATGCGGCGGCAGTTTTTCGAAGATGGTGGGTCGTCCTTGCGGATCCCTGTTCGTCGTTATCGTTCCCGCCATCTTGTGATAGCGCCAGACGCGAGGTTCCTCAGCAGCGCCTATCGGTACGCCATCGACCTTGATCGCGTCGCTTTCCGTGACGTTGAGGGCAGGCGAGGTCAGCTTTTTGCCGTTGACGCTCACACGGCCTTCGACGATCATGCGCTCCACCTCGCGGCGCGAGGCGACGCCTGCGCGCGCGAGTCTTTTCGCGATACGTTCGCCTTTCGGTGTTTCCATTTCCGGTTTTGTGTCGTTCATGTGGCGCATCCTAAACGAAAAATAAGGCTTTGAAAATGCAAGATTTTGATCCGGCTTTTATGGAAATGGCGCTCGCCGAAGCCGTTGATTCCGCAGCGCGCGAGGAAGTGCCCGTCGGTTGCGTGATCGTCTCGGCGGAGGGTGCCCTTTTGGCCCGTTCCGGCAACCGAACCGAGGAATTGTGCGATCCCACGGCGCATGCCGAGATTCTCGCGTTGCGCGAGGCGGGCGATTATCTTGGTTCGCCAAGGCTTGTAGGGGCTGATCTTTACGTGACGCTTGAACCTTGCGCCATGTGCGCGGCGGCGATCAGCTTTGCGCGTATCAAGCGCGTGATTTTCGGAGCCTATGATCCGAAGGGCGGAGCGATAGAGAACGGGCCGAAATTTTATACCTTGCCGACCTGCCATCACAGGCCGGAAGTTATCGGCGGCGTTGAGGCGGAAAAATCCTCGGCGCTATTGAAGGCGTTTTTTGCGGCGCGAAGAGGGAAGAAATAAAAAAATCGGTAGCGCCGCCTTCCATGGCGGCGCCGGTCTCGCCTTCACAAGATTGCTCATTGAATGCGCAAAGAGCGCCGCCATGGAAGGCGGCGCTACCGTTATCGTGCAAATTTTTAACTCGATCCAAGAATACAGAACATAAGGAGCGATTCTATCGCGTCAAAGCCCGCCAACCGATGTCGCGGCGGCAGAAGCCTTCGGCCCATTTAATTTGATCCACGGCTTCGTAGGCTTTCTTTTGCGCTTCCGCGATTGTGGGGGCCCAGCCGGTCACGCCGAGCACGCGGCCGCCGTTCGCTAAAAGCTCGCCGCCGTTGCCGCGCTTTGTGCCTGCGTGAAACACGATGGCGTTTTCAATTTCGTTCGCTTCCTTGACGCCGCCGATAAGCGTTCCTTTTTTATAAGCGCCCGGATAGCCTTCCGCCGCCATGACGACGCAAAGCGCCGCACGGTCGTGCCAATGAATCTCAAAGCCGTTGACCTGGCCCTTGCTGACGGCAAAGAGAATGGCCAGAAGATCGGATTTCAGGCGCGGCAGCATCGCCTGCGTTTCGGGATCGCCGAAGCGGACATTATATTCGATCAGCTTCGGGCCCGTTTTTGTGATCATCAAACCCGCAAAAAGGACGCCCGTGAAAGGCGCGCCGATCCTCTCCATCATATGAACGGTCGGCAGGATAATCTCGCACATGATGCGTTCCTGCATCGCGGCATCGACGACGGGCGCGGGGGAATAAGCGCCCATGCCGCCCGTGTTCGGGCCCTTGTCGCCGTCGAACACGGCTTTGTGATCCTGCGCCGCCGTGAAGGGGATGGCCGTGTGGCCGTCGCAAAGGGCGAAGAAACTTGCTTCCTCGCCTTCCATGAATTCCTCGATGACGATTTCAGCGCCTGCCTCGCCGAATGCCTTGTTCAGCATCGCATCGTCAATGGCTTTCAAGGCTTCTTCAATCGTTTGCGCGATGGTGACGCCTTTGCCCGCGGCAAGCCCGTCGGCCTTCACGACAATGGGCGCGCCTTGCGTCGTGACGTAGTCCTTCGCTTTTTGTGCATCCGTAAAACGCGCATAGGACGCGGTCGGAATGCCCGCGCTCGCGCAAAGATCCTTCATGAAGCCTTTCGAGCTTTCAAGCGCGGCCGCTTTTTGCGTCGGCCCGAAACATTGGATGTTCGCAGCTCTCAATTTATCGACAAGACCCAGCGCCAAAGGCACTTCCGGGCCGACCATGACGAACTCGATTGCCAGATCGTGACAGGCGGCGACGATCATCTCCAGATCGTGCGCCTCGATCGGCAGGCACTCGGCCACTTCAGCGATGCCCGCATTGCCCGGCGCGCAATAAAGCTTGGAGCAAAGGGGGGAATCCTTAAAACGCCAGCAAAGAGCGTGTTCGCGGGCGCCGGAGCCGACAACAAGAACTTTCATGGGTTTTCTTCCTTTCCGAGGCGTATTTTTCCTCTCCCCTTGCGGGAGAGGATAGACCGAGTTGCGCCGTGACCTGTCCTCCGAAGCGCGGAGCGCACAGGAGGAAGCAGCGCGTACGAGGTCTTGGTGAGGGGTAAATTTGGGGGGAAGCAGGATACCCCTCACCAAGAAAACCTATGTTTTGCTTCGCTACGCTTCGCAAACTAAGGTTTTCTATCCTCTCCCGCAAGGGGAGAGGGGAAGAAATTTTCCTCGTTTTAGCCGCTATCCGCGGTTAGGATGCGGGATCAACGAAATTGAGGTTCTTTCTTTCTCATGCCGCGACGCTCTTCGCAACCCCCTATGTCTTTTTCAGACGGCCCGCTTTTCGAACAGTCTGCGGTTGAGCCTGCGCGGCCGGGCAGCAATCTGCCTGAAATCACGGTTTCTGAGCTTTCGCGCCAAATCAAAAAGACGGTCGAGACAAGCTTCAGCCTTGTGCGCGTGCGGGGCGAGATCGGTTCCTGCAAGCTGCATTCAAGCGGGCATATGTATTTGTCTTTAAAAGACGAAGGCAGCGTGATCGACGCGGTCTGCTGGCGCGGGCAGGTGAGTAAACTGGGCCTTAAGCCCGAGATGGGGATGGACGTTGTATGCACGGGCCGCGTCACGACCTATGCCGGACAATCGAAATACCAGCTTGTGATTGAGAGCATGGCGTTGGCCGGTGAGGGCGCGTTGCTGAAATTGCTGGAAGACCGGCGAAAAAAACTTGCCGCCGAGGGGCTTTTCGACGAAGCGCGCAAACGGGTTTTGCCTTATCTGCCCGATGTGATCGGCGTTGTGACCTCGCCGACCGGGGCCGTGATCCGCGATATTCTGCACCGTTTGGCGGAGCGGTTTCCGCGCCGCGTGATCCTTTGGCCCGTTCCGGTTCAGGGCGAGGGGGCTGCGGACAAAATCGCCGCCGCCATTCGGGGATTCAACGCGCTTGAGATTGGCGGTGCGGTGCCTCGGCCCGATTTGCTCATTGTGGCGCGAGGCGGCGGGTCGCTTGAAGATTTGATGGCGTTTAACGAAGAAAGCGTTGTTCGCGCCGTTGCGGAAAGCAAAATCCCCGTTATTTCCGCCGTTGGGCATGAAACGGATACGACGCTTATCGACTATGCCGCCGATTTGCGCGCGCCGACGCCGACGGCCGCCGCCGAAAAAGCCGTTCCGGTGCGCGAAAATCTGTTGGCGCAGGTTTTTGACGACGGGTTGCGGCTTTCGGGCGCTTTGAAGCGGATGATCGGCGAACGAAGGGAAAGACTGAATCTTGTGGATCGGGCGCTTGGCGATCCGAAGCGGATTTTGGAACCCTTGATGCAGCGCGTGGATGAAAGATCGGAACGTTTGGGTTTGGCGTGGCGCGGGTTTTTCTCGCGCAACGCGTCGCGTGTCGCGGAAACGGGCGGGCGCTTGCGCCATCCGCGCGATATTCTGCGTCTTGCCGCCGAGCGGGTGCGGAACGCAGGCGCGCAATTGGATGCGCGCGGGCGCGAGTTTCTTTTGCGCGCCGAAAAAAGGCTGGAAAAAGTCGCGCCGATGCTGGATGCGCTTTCGCCCCGCGCCGTTTTGGGGCGCGGTTACGGGCTTATTTACGATGCAAACGGAAATCTCGTCACGAAGGCGGCGATGCTTCGAAAAGACGCGAAAATCGTTTTAGAGCTTCAGGACGGATCGCGCGCGGCGAGGGTGGAGGACTGAATTGTGTGAAGAAGCCCCATCGGGTCGCGGAAGGTAAGCTCGACCTCAAGCGCCGCCACTTTCGGCTTGAACGCATCCGGAAGCCTGACCCAATCTTTCATCGTCGTGAGAAGCTGAAGATTTTTTCCCTCCGCACCTTGGACGAGGGATTCAAGTTCTTCCGTCGTATAAGCGTGATGATCGGGGAAAGATTTCATTTCGCGCAATTTCAGGCCGACTTCGTGGCAAGAGGCGAAGAATTTCTCCGGCCTTGCGATACCCGCAAAGGCGAAATAGGGCTTGAGATCCGGAAAATCGTCGCCGATGTGCGGCAAGAGGCGCGCCTCGAAAAAAGGTTTTGTCAGACGCTTCGTCAATAGATGCTCATCCTTGCCGACGATAATCACGGCCGTCGCGCGGGCCATCGCTTCCTCAAGCGTTTCGCGTAAAGGCCCCGCGGGAAGCACATGGCCGTTCCCGATTCCCGCCGTGCCGTCGATGACAAGCAAAGCGACGTCCGGCGCGATCGTCGGGTTTTGCATGCCGTCGTCGAGGATGATGTGCGTGGCGGAAGCCGAAGCCGCGCGGATGGTCTCAACCTTGTCGCGCCCGATCCAACAAGGCGCGTATGCGGCGAGAAGAAGCGGCTCGTCCCCCACATCCGCCGCTTTGTGGATCCTGGGATCGACAAGAAGCGGGCCTTTCTCATGTCCGCCATAGCCGCGTGAAACGAAAACGGGCTTCGCGCCTTCATGTTTCAGAAGGCGGCCCATCGCAAGCGCCGTCGGCGTTTTGCCCGCGCCGCCCGCCGTGACGTTCCCGACGCAGATGAGGGGGACGGGTGCTTTCGCGGGCTTTGCGAAAAACCGGCGGATTTTGCTGCCCGCCTTATAGGCTTGGGCGAGGGGTTCAAGAGCGAAAGCGGACAAACTTGCCGGACGATACCAGAAGGCTGGGGCTTTCATATTTTATCTCCCTCAAGCTTGTTCAGAAAAGGAGCAAGCAGTTTTTGAATATCTTCCATGACGCCCTGTTTTTGCAAAGCGAATCTGGAGGCTGAGGTTGCGAGCTTATGCAGTTCCGCTTCGTCGCCGAGAAGTTTTTCGAGCGCTGTGGTAAATTCATTTTCGTTGGCGACTTGAAGAGCCGCCTCGGCGCGCAGCATTTCCTCGGCCATGATTTTGAAATTCGTCATGCGCGGGCCGAAGACGATGGCCGAACCCAATTGCGCGGGCTCAATGGGATTGTGTCCGCCCCATGTGAAGGAACCGGCAAGCCCCGTGACGGGCGCGAGGCGATAAAAAAGCCCCAGCTCGCCCATCGTGTCGGCCAGATAAATTTCCGTCTCGGGCAAAAGAGGATCGTTTTTCGAACGGACGGCGATTTTCGATTCCTTCGCCAGCATTTCGGCAATCGCGGGGCCGCGCGTCGGGTGGCGCGGGACGATAATCGTCAGAAGATCGGGCCAGCGTTGGCGCAAATGCCTGTGGGCCGTAAGCGCGATCTCATCTTCGCCCGGATGGGTCGAGGCCATGACCCAGCATTTGCGGTTGCCGATAAGCCCCCGAAGGCGTTGAAGCTCAGCCTCGTCGCAGGAAAGCGGCGCGGCCGCGAATTTCAAATTCCCGACGGCCTTGACGTTCGGCGCCTTGAGCGCCTCATAACGCGCTTGTTCCTCCTCCGTCTGGACGAGGCAAAGCGCGAAGTTCGAGAGAAGCTTTTTCGCGAAGCCGCGCAGAAACGTCCATCGACGGAAGCTTTTCTCCGACATGCGCCCGTTCAGGAGAATCGCGGGTATTTTTCGCGACCCCAGATTTTCAAGCATATTCGGCCAAAGCTCGGATTCGATCCAGAGCGCGAGATCCGGCTTCCAATGGTCGAGGAAGCGGATCACATAGGGCCAGCGATCGACCGGCATGAATTGATGGATCGCCTGCGGCGGCAGGCGACCCGCCAAAAGCCGCGCGGATGTGACCGTTCCCGTCGTCAGAAGAATCGTGAAAGCCGGATGCCGCGTCTGAATTTCTTCGATAAGGGATAAAACCGACATGGCCTCGCCGACGCTGGCCGCATGGCACCAGATAAGCGGCCCCGAAGGGCGCGGGCGCGACGCATAGCCGAGACGCTCGCCGAAACGCTGCGGATCTTCGCGCCCCGCCGCAAGGCGTTGGCGCAAAAGCCCTGCGATCAAAGGGGCCCCGAGGTCTGTCAGACGTCTATAAAGCCCCATAGGGATTTCCTTGGCCCGAACGGCTTATTTGCCGGCGCTTGCCGTCGTCTGCTGAAGGCGCGCGCGCATCATGTCCAGAAGGGCGTCGATGTTTCCGCCGTTGCGTTGGATGACGGCCGCATATTCCTGGCGTTGCGTGACGCTCATGCTCACGCCTTCGACGACGACGTCGATGATGCCGAGTTTGCCGTCCTTATCGCGCAAACGCCAATCGACGGTCGTCGGCGGCGATCCGTCCGGATGCGTGATGTCGCTGTTCACGACGGTGTCTTTGTCGCCCTCGGGATGGATGGAACGAACCTTGAAGCCTTCGCCCGTATAGAGCGCGAAACGGTCGGAATAGGTTTTCACGACCAAAGCCTCGAAAAGATCCAGATAGGTCTTCTGCTGTTCCGGCGTCGCGACCCGCCAGCTTTGGCCAAGCACGAATCGGGCGATCGTTTGAAGATCGAAGGTTTCGCGCAGCATATCGCGAAATTTATTGCTGCGTTGTTCGGGGCCAACGGTTTTATCGGCAAGAATCGCGATGGCCCTGTCGCCGAGATTCTGGATGAACTTGCCCTGCGGCGAGGCCAAAGCCTGATCTTGCGAGGTCGCCTGCGGGGCTTGTTCCGCATGGGCAGGGGCCGGAAGAAGCGTCGCGGCGCCGATCAAAAGCAGGGCGGCGGCGGGCAAAAGAGACCCGGAAAAACGGTGAACGGACATTGCGAGGCTCCAAAACACGATGAGGCAAGAGAGGAACAACCGATTCCTTGCTCTGTTTATAAACGGAAAAAGCATCAAAACAAAGGCCGTTTCGCAAAAAAAGACTTTCCCTTATTTCGCTCCCGTTTTTGACACGGGCCAAAAGTGTGGCTTTTAGGAAATAGTCGGCGGGAAGTTGTTGAAAAGGGGCCAAAAGAAAATTGACGCCCTTTTTTTGCCATGCTTTCTTGCTGGCATGGTTGCAACCGGCCCCTGTTGGGCCGACTGATTCCAAACTTCCATGGAAAGGGTCCTTAAAATGCGTTCTTTGAAACTTCTCGCGGCTGCCGCTGTTATGGCTGTTTTGGTGGCTGGTCCTGTTATGGCTCAAGATGCCATGGCGCCTGCTGCCGATACGTCGGTTGCGGCTCCCGCCACGGCGACGAAGGCTCCGGCCAAGAAGCATACGGCTAAAAAGCATACGGCCAAGAAGCACACCAAAAAGGCTTCGAAGGCGACGACGACAGACGGCGTCTCCGTCGGCAAGTAAGCTTCGGCTTGATTGTTCAAAACCGCTGCGTGGGGTGATATATCCCGCGCAGCGGTTTTTTATTGCGGACTTTCTTGCCTAACCCTAACTGTCGCGGGTGACTGCTGCGTCACTTGCGGTGCTCGAACCCTCACGTACCTAAACGTACGCATCGGGTTCTGCGCTCCTCGTTTCTTGCATTCCCCTCGCGACAGCGGGTTATCCAAGAAGTCCGTCGCGCTTTAATGTTATTTTTAAAAAATCTCTTTTCCGTTGTCGGCGAGGAAAGACCCCGCGAGATAAAGAGAGCCGCAAATCAGAACGCGGCTTTTATCGCCGCCCCGCTTCGCCAACGCCTCAAGCCCGCTTTTCAGCGTTCCTGCGACGGATGCGTTTTTCACGCCCGCCTTTTGCGCTTCCAGCGCCAGTTTCTCGGGCGTTTCGGCGAGCGGCTCGTTCGGGATCGCGACGGTCTGGAGCGAGGCGATGTAGGGAGCCATCGGCTTCAAAAATTCCTGCGGGTCTTTCGTCGTCAGCATGCCGAAAAGAAGATGAAGCGGCCGATCCGGTTCTTCTTTGGCCCAAAGGGCGATTTGCCGCCCCAAAACTTCGCCCGCCGAATCGTTGTGCCCGCCGTCCAGCCAAATCTCGGATCCCTTCGGAAGAAGCGCGGCCAAGCTGCCGCTCTCGATTTTTTGAAGCCGCGCGGGCCATGCGACGTTCCTCATTGCGGCGCGAAGATGATCGTCGGAAAGCGCGAAGGGCAGTTCTTCCAAGGCCGCGAGCGCCAGGCCCGCGTTCCAGAATTGATGGCGTCCCAAAAGCGCGGGGACCGGAAGCGCGACTTGCCGCTTACGGCCCTCGAAACGGAAGGATTCCTCTTTCGTCGGCGTATCGAAGATCTCAAGACGCCAATCGCGTCCGCCCAGATAAAGCGGCGCGCGCTTTGCCGAAGCGCATTTTTCAAGCGCGGCAAGCGCCTCGGTCGAAGGTTGTGGCGCCGTGAAGCAGGGGACGCCCGCGCGCATAATGCCCGCTTTTTCGCAGGCGATTTCGGCCATTGTGTTGCCGAGATAGTCGCGATGATCGAAAGAAAGGCGCGTGACGATGTCGAGCGCCGGACGTTCGATCACATTCGTCGCGTCCAATCTTCCGCCAAGTCCGACTTCAAGAAGCGTGACGTCGGCGGGATGGCGCGCGAAAGCCGTGAAGGCCGCCGCCGTCGAGGCTTCGAAGAAGCTGACGGTTCCTTTTTCGCAATCTTTCTCGCAAAGGGCCAGGATCTCGGCGAGTTCGGCTTCGGGTATCAGGTTCCCCGCGACACGAATGCGCTCATGGATCGAAACCAGATGCGGCGATGTATAGACATGGACTTTAAGCCCCGCCGCTTCCAAGGCCGCGCGCATAAAGGCGCAAGTGGAACCTTTGCCGTTCGTTCCCGCCACATGGACGACGTTTTGAAGCTTGTTTTGCGGATTGCCGCGTTTTTCAAGAAGCGCGCGATACGGCGCGCGCAGCGTCAGGTCGATATCTTTGCCCAGATTGAAGCGAAAGCGTTCGAGAATGGCGGCGGCTGACTCGGACACGCGCGTTCCTTAAAAAACCGGTGTCATTCCCGCGAAGGCGGGAATCCAGTGGGCCCATGTCCATGGGCCTTATGAGTCGAAAAACCGCAGGCAAGCGCTTCTCGGCAGTTTTTTTGATTCATGCGCCGCGCAGACGCGCGGCCACTGGATTCCCGCCTTCGCGGGAATGACGGATGAGGAAAACATGCTTTTACGAAAGACACGGGATCAGGCCTTGTTCTTATTTCCGCTTTGCCGGAAGTTCGCGCGCGCCATGCGGGACGGGGCCGGTCAAGACGGCTTCCTTTTTGTCCGAGCCGCCCCGAAGAAGGCCGAGGATTCGTAGCAGCGTGTCGCGAAGTTCGTGCCTGGTCACGACGATATCGACCATGCCGTGCTCAAGAAGATATTCGGATCTTTGGAAGCCCGGGGGCAATGTCTCGCGGATCGTGTTTTCGATTACGCGCGCGCCCGCGAACCCGATCTGCGCGCCTTTTTCGGCGATGTGGATGTCGCCCACCATCGCGAAGGACGCCGTCACGCCGCCGGTCGTCGGGTCGGTGAAGATGACGATATAGGGAAGGTTGGCCGATTTGACCATGTTCGCCGCGATGATCGTGCGCGGCATTTGCATCAAGGACAGCATGCCTTCCTGCATGCGCGCGCCGCCCGAAGACGGAATGACGATCAGCGGCGTTTTGCCCGTCGCGGCGCGTTCCGCGGCCGTGACAAGACCTTCGCCGACGGCCAATCCCATCGATCCGCCCATGAAAGCGAAATCGAAAATCGCGACGACAACGGGATTGCCGTCCATTTTACCTTCGGCGACGAGAATGGCGTCGTTGCGGCCCGTTTTATGCTGGGCGTCCTTCAGGCGGTCGGCATATTTCTTCTGGTCTTTGAACTTAAGGGGGTCGTGCGTAACTTTCGGGATCTCGACAAGCGTGAACGCGCCGTCGTCGAACAGCATGCCAAGGCGCTTCAAGGGCGGCAGGCGCAGATGATAGCCGCAATGGCGGCAGACATTCATGTTCTCCTCAAGCTCGCGCTTGAAGAGCATGGCGTTGCAGCCCGGGCATTTTTCCCAGAGATTGTCCGGAATCTCTCTCTGCGCGCCGACAAGGGCGCGGATCTTCGGACGGACGAAATTTGTAAGCCAGTTCATGGGCCTCTTTTAGAGCATTTTTCATTTTCGCCAAAGGGAAAAAAGGGCTATCAAATAGCTGAAAACAAATGGGATCCCCGCTGGAGCCTGCCCTCGCGCAGGCGGGGGCGGGGATGACGCGCGAAGAGGGGCCCCATGAAAACGCTTGAAGAATGCTCGGTTGTCATCTGCACCGCCGCGAACAGTCGGTATTTTCCGCTTGTAGCGGGTTTGGTGGAGTCGCTTCGGCGCGGGCGGATCGCGCGGAAATGGAGCTTTGGCGTTCTCGATGTCGGCCTCGATCAGGCGCAGCGCGAATGGCTGACCGAACGAGGGGCCTATATCGCCGCGCCCGAATGGGATGTCGATTTTCCTTATCGCGACAAGGTGCCGGGGCATTATAAAGCGATGGCTTCGCGCCCGCATCTGCCGCGCTATTTTGCGGGTTTCGACCTTATACTCTGGATCGACGCCGATGCGTGGGTTCAGGACGACGCTATTCTGTTCAATTTTCTGCGCGCGGCGCATGGGGGCAAACTCGCCATCGTACCGGAATATGATCGTTGTTATAGTCTTGCCTATAAGGCGCCGCGTCTTTGGGGCCATAATCAACGTTCTTTTGCGTGGAGCTTCGGTCTGCGCGCGGGCTATCGCTATGGCCGCAATCCCGTTTTGAATGCCGGTATTTTCGCGCTCGCTTCCGATGCTCCCCATTGGGCGGCATGGGCTGCTGCGCATCAAGCGAGCCTGAAACGCAAAAGGCGCGGCGATTTCACGCGCGATTTTCGTTTCTTTTTATCCGAACAGACCGCGCTGAATTACGTCGTTTTCGCCGAGAAACTGCCCGCAACGTTTTTACCCGCGACGGCGAACTGGGTTTGCGGGCTTGGGTTGCCAATGTGGGATAATGAGCGCGGCTTTTTCGTCGAACCGCACGAACCCCACGCGCCGCTTTCGGTCGTGCATCTGGCGGGGCCCGGGATCAAGGAAAAGAGTTGGACTCTTCAAACGCTCGATGGCGGGACGATCGAAACTCGCCTGACCTTCGAGGCATTTGAATCCTTGCATGCCAAAGTGCAGAAAAAGGCATGATGTTGGATTCATCACGAAGCGCCCTTTATGACCGCCGAACCCATGCGGCGCGGGGGACGGGGGATTATATCTTTAATCAGCTTATTCCCTATATCGGGAATAAACGAAAATTGCTGGATTTGATCGGGCTTGCGATCGAGGCGACGGGGGTTGCGCCGGAAAAAGCGGTTTTTCTTGACGCTTTTGCGGGAAGCGGCGTCGTTTCGCGCTTTGCCAAGAAAAGCGGTTTTCAGGTTCTCTGCAACGATTGGGAACCCTATGCGGAACAGATCAATTTAAGCGCGATCGCATGCGCCGCACCGCCTTCCTATGGGGTGCGTTCTTATGAAGAGATAATCGCTTTTCTCAACGATCTTCCCGATCGCGAAGGGTGGATAACGAAGCATCTCTGCCCTCAAGATGACTCTTCTTACGATTTGGCGCGGGACAGGCTTTTTTACACGCGCGCGAACGGGAAAAGGCTGGATGCGATACGCGGCTGGATCAGGGCGGAGGAAAAAGCCGGGCGGCTCGATGCGCATCAGAAAGCCGCGCTGCTTTGTCCTCTGCTTTATCAGGCTTGCTATACCAGCAACACGTCGGGCGTCTTCAAGGGTTTTCACAATGGCTGGGGCGGGAAAACGGGCACGGCGCTTTACAGGATCAAAAGCGCTTTGACGCTTCAACCCGCTTTGTTCTTCGACAATCATCGCGAAAACCGCGTGTTTCGAAAGGATGCGCTTGCGCTTGCCGAGGAGCTTGCGGCTTCGGGCGCGCTTATCGACATCGCTTATCTCGACCCGCCTTACAACCAGCATCCCTACGGTTCGAACTATCATGTTTTGAATACGATCGCGCTTGACGACGCGCCGGATCTTTCGCCGCGCATCGAGGGACGCAACAAGGCTGCTATCCGCCTCGATTGGCGGGCGGAGCGGCGCAGCGCGTATAATTATCGGGCCGAGGCCGTCGCCGCCTATCGCGCGCTTCTCGACAAGCTTCCGGCGCGCTGGGTTTTGACGAGTTACAGCACCGACGGCACCGTGGCGCTTGAGGATCTCGTCGCCGCCAACTGCGAAAGGGGCGCGACCGACGTCGTTATGCGCGGTTATAAGCGTTATCGCGTAAGCTCGCAGCGTTTTTCCGAGAAGCCCATGAACGTCGAATTTGTCCTGGCCACCCAAAAGGGGGTAAAAGGGGGCGCGAAGGCGGAAGCGATTCTCGCGAAGATACGCGGCGCGGAAGAAAGCGTTCTTGCGGCGCATGCGGAGAATGGCGGGGCGCAACGCAATGGCTGCGTCAGTTTGACTCATACGGCCCGCAGACGCGGGCCGCTGGATTCCCGCCTTCGCGGGAATGACAAAAGAAGCAGAAAAGGAAAAAAGGCGTGATTAAAACGAAAAAGAAAAACGAGATGCTGCAGATTCTTAAAGAGGTCGCGCCGTGGAAGAAGGTGGGCAAGCTCGACGCGCGTCTTCGGAAGGCGGCCGAGGCGGTGATCGAGGCGCTGCCTGAAAATCTTCAAAAAGCGGCGCGAAAGGCCGAGATCAACGTGCTTTTGACCTCGGATGCCGCCGTTCAACGCATGAACCACGATTTCAGGGGCAAAAAAAAGCCGACCAACGTTCTTTCCTTTCCGCAATATACGAAGCGCGAAATCGTGAAGGAATCCAAGGCGCGCGGCCCGCTCTTTGTTGGCGATATTGCGCTTGCTTATCAATATGTTGCGGCCGAAGCGAAGCGCGAGGACAAGATTCTCCTTGATCATGTCGCGCATCTCGTGATTCATGGCGTCTTGCATCTGTTCGGCTATGACCATCTGACGGAAGCTTCGGCCAAGAAGATGGAAAAACTGGAACGGAAAATCATGCTTTCCCTTTGCCTTCCGGATCCCTATGCGGCGCCCGTGGTCAAAACGGGGAAGAAAAAGAAGGCTTCCAAGAAAACACGATGACAAGCGACAATTCCGCGAAAGAAAAAGAAGAACCTCCGAGTTTGCTTGTGCGCCTGATGCGCAAAATGCAGGAAAGATGGCAAGGCTCGATCGAAAGCGAAGCCTTGCGCGAGGCGGTTGAGGAGCTGATCGAGGAATCCGAGTCCGAAAACGGCGCGGTCGCCACGCCGGAGCGCCAATTGCTGAACAATATCGTGACGATGCGCGAACGCCATGCCGGTGATTGCATGGTTCCGCGCGCCGACATCGTCGCCATCGACGTGGATGCGCCCCTCAAGGATCTCGTCGATCTGATCGCCGAACATGCGCACAGCCGCATTCCAGCCTATCGCGGAACGCTGGACGAAGCGGTCGGCATGGTTCACATCAAGGATGTGTTCGGGTGCCTTGCGCGGAAAAACGCCGCGCGCGTCCGCGATCTTCTGCGGCCCGTTCTTTTCGTGGCGCCCTCCATGCTTGCCTCCAAGCTTTTGGTTCAGATGCGCGCCACGCGTCAGCACATGGCTATGGTCGTCGACGAGTTCGGCGGCGTCGACGGGCTTGTGACCATCGAGGATCTTGTCGAGGAAATCGTCGGCGAGATCGAGGACGAACACGACGATCCCGCCACGCCCGAATTGATCGCGCGGCCCGATGGCGCCCTTCTTGTCGATGGGCGCATGGAAATTGCTTCCTTCGAGGCGCGCGCAGGCGAAGTCTTGACGGAGTCCGAACGCGAAACGATCGACACGCTGGGCGGCTATGTTTTCCACCTCGCCGGCCACGTTCCGCAAATCGGCGAGACGATCCATGGGCCGAAGGGGCTTTCTTTCGAGGTTCTTGCGACCGATCAAACGCGTATCAAGCGCGTGCGCGTGCGCGGGGTGGGCGCGTGATATATAAATGAGGACGAAAGTAAGACGACAAACAAACCCCTGTGTCATGCCCGCGACCGCCTTCGCTACGCTACGGCGCGTCTTGGTGCAAGTTGCGTCGAAGCCCGAAGGGCGAAGACGGAAGGCGGGCATCCAGCGCCGAGCGTCCGCGAGGCGTATGAGTCAAAAAGCGCAAAAACAGCGCATTTGTTTGTTTTTTGATTCATGCGCGCCGCAGACGCGGCGCAGCTGGATCCCCGCCTTCGCGGGGATGACGAGAATGTTGTGGGGCGCGCTGTGTCTGCTTACTTATGGACTGATTGATAGGTTTTCCTTTTTGTCCCGCTTTCTCCTGCGGCAGCGGCGGCTTGCGAATTGTTTGGAAAGGTCGTTATGAAATTCAAATCGATGGGGCGTTCTCTTCGGCATCGCAATTTTCGCCTCTTTTTTTTCGGGCAAACGGTTTCCCTTATTGGAAGCTGGATGCAACAGATCGCCATGTCGTGGCTGGTCTATCAAATGACGGGATCTTCCTTTCTTCTCGGCGCCGTTCTTTTCCTGGGGCAAATCCCTTTTTTGTTTTTTCCTCCCTTTTTCGGGGTTCTTCTCGATCATCGGGACAGGCGGAGCGTGCTGTACATCACGCAATCGATCGCCATGCTTCAGGCCCTCATTCTTGCGGTTCTGTCTTTGACGGGCGCAATAACCGTTTGGGAAATCATGGGGCTCAGTCTCGTTCTCGGGATTGTCATGGCTTTCGATATGCCCGCGCGGCAGGCCTTTCTTTCCGAGATGGTTGAGGATCGCGACGACCTCACCAACGCCGTCGCGATGAATGCGACCATGTTCAACGGCGCGCAGTTGATCGGCCCGGCGCTTGCCGGAATCGCGCTTGCCTATACGTCGGCAGGCTTCTGTTTTTTTCTGAACGCCTTCAGCTTTCTCGCGGTCTTGTGGTCGCTTGCGGCCATGCGGCTTAAACCCCAAATCAAGCGCCATGCCGTGCAGAACATTCAGGCGGGGCTTCGCGAAGATCTGGCCTATCTGTGGAGCTTCGTGCCGCTGCGCAACATCCTTCTCTTGCTCTGTTTCAGCGCCATGTCCGGGGGCGCGGCCTATGCGTTGCTTCCGGAATACACGACGCAGGTTCTTGGCGGCGACGCGCAGATTCTTGGATGGCTTGGCGCGGCGCGGGGTCTTGGCGCGTTGGTTTCAGCGCTTTTTCTTGCGACGCGGCAAAATGTGCTGGGCCTCGGCAAATGGATCGTCGGCGGCAGCGGAATTCTGGGCGCAGGGATATTTCTTTTGCCGTTTACGAGCCGCTTCGTTTTCGGTTTTGCCGCCTTTTTTATGATCGGGTTCGGCCTTGTCGTGCATCTTGCGTCCAGCAGCATGATCATTCAAACGGTCGCGCCCGACGATAAACGCGGCAGCCTTATGGGGTATTACACGATGGCCATTGTCGGCGTCGCGCCGTTGGGGAGTCTTCTTGCCGGAGCCTTAAGCTCGAAATGGGGTCTTGGGACGGCTTTGCTTGCGATGGGCAGCGTCTCTTTGATGAGCAGCGCCGTTTTTCTGTTTTATCTTCCGGCTTTCAGAAAGCAGATCCGCGCGGTCTATACGCGGCTGAAAATCATACCCGCGACGATACCTTCGCCGCAGGCCGCGGAATAAAGGGGTAAAACGGCGCTGGCTTTTATGAGTGCGGCTTGCGTTTTTTTTATCCGATCTTTAGGTTGACGAACCGACGTTTCATGGTGTTTGGAGTTATGGCGGGTTTCTTGCAAAAAACGAGCGATTGGCTGCGCGGACGCCGCGGTTGGGGGCGTTTGGGGATCGCCTTTCTTTTCGGCGCGTTGGCTTCGTTCGGTTTCGCGCCTTACAATCTCGTTTTTCTGCTTTGGCTTTCGTTTCCGGCGCTCGTTTTTCTTTTGCAGGGCGTCTCCGATTGGCGGCGGGCCTTCGCCACGGGGTGGTGGTTCGCTTTCGGCCTGATGGTCTTCAGCCTTTACTGGATCGCCGGATGCCTTTTCGTCGACATCAAGACTTTCTGGTGGGCGCTTCTTCCCGCCATCGCCGGTTTGCCCGCGTGTTTTTCCCTTTATTACGCGATTGCGGCGGCGCTCGCCTGGCGCTGGGGCGTGAAGCGCATCGACGGCATCTTGTTTCTCGGTCTCGCATGGTTTCTTGCCGATTACGCGCGCGGGACGTTGTTTACGGGCTTTCCGTGGGACCTTATGGGCTATGTCTGGAGTTCATCGCTTCCCGTCTTGCAGATCGCAAGCGTCGCCGGAATTTACGGTTTGACGCTTCTGACGCTTCTTTTTGCCGTTGCGCCCGCCTGTCTTCTCGTGCCCGAGCGGAAAAAGGAAGCGCGGATTCTTTTCGGCGGCTTTTGCTGTTTGTTTCTTGGAATGGCCTTATGGGGAGGCTGGCGCGTATCCGAAACGAAGCGGAGTTTCGTTCAGGGCGCGCGTGTGCGTCTCGTTCAGGAAGGCGTGCCGGAAAGAGCGCGCTGGAATCGTGCCGAGCGCGACGAGCGGTTTGAAAAGCTTCTCGACCTTTCGTTCGGCCCTGCGGAAAAACCGGTTTCTCTTGTCGTTTGGCCGGAATCCGCGACCTCTTTCTATCTTGAGGAGGACGCGATCCATCGCGGGGAGATCGCCGCGCGCATGACGCCCGGATCGAAGCTCATCACCGGCCTCGTCCGGCACGATTTCCCGCCGAGCGGCGAGATCGCCTATTACAACGCGCTGATGGTCATGGACGACAAGGCGGACATCCTTGCAAGCTACGACAAGGCGCATCTTGTGCCCTTTGGCGAATATATGCCGTTTCGTTCGCTTGTCGGGCATGGCGCCATCGCGGGCATGGGATCGGATTTTTCAGCAGGGCCGGGGCCGCGCACTCTGCATGTTTCCGGTCTGCCGCCCTTCAGCCCTTTGATTTGTTATGAAGCCATTTTTCCCGGCGACGCCGTGGATGGCAAAGATCCTCCGCGCTTGATGGTCAATATCACCGACGACGCCTGGTACCAATACACGACGGGGCCGGATCAGCATTTCGCCATCGCGCGCGTGCGCGCGATCGAGACGGGTTTGCCGCTCATTCGCGTCGCGGATATGGGAACGAATGCCGTCGTCGACGGCGTGGGGCGCATCGTTGCGGAACGCGCTTCCGACGAAGCCGGTTTTATCGACAGCGATTTGCCGGAGCCGCTTGAGGCGCAAACGCTCTTTGCGCGTAACGGCAATTCGATTTCTGACGGCATGATCCTTTTCGTCGCGCTTCTTCTGGCGCTCGCGCGCTTTCGGGCCGCAAGAAAAAGTGAGACTTGAACGGGCCGGTTTTTTTCGCGTTGCGGGCAGCTCGATTCAATCGCCGCGTTTATCTTTTGCGCGAAAAGATTCACTTATGCGCATAAACATTATTCTTGCTTCTGGGAATATATTCCTAATTAGGATCCCCCCCCAAGGGATTCCCAAATTGCGAAAAGGCGGCGATTTGCTTGATTTGATCGAACGGAAAGATCCAGAAATCGCGCTCTAGAGGACTAGAAAACAACGTTTTTTTCATGGTCGCATTTTAAGATTCTTGAATGTTCGAGGCGTGTCGATCGGCGGTATATTGGATCCATCAAGAACTCGACTGATTACAAATCTTTTTGTTCAATAATTCTGCTTCCGCTCTCTTGCGACCTACGGAGGTATGTTCTAAACTCGGCGCTTCGTTAATGCCATTTTATGCGGTGCGTCGATCGTGCCGCCGTCTGGATTAGATGATAGAGACAGCGCCTCCTACAAGCGGAAAACGAATAGACAGTCCCGATCCCGTCGACGTACATGTCGGCAAGCGGTTGCGGTTGCGCCGGAATCTGCTTGGGCTCAGCCAGGAACAACTCGGCCGCGCGACGGGCCTGACTTTTCAGCAGATCCAGAAATACGAACGCGGCACGAACCGCATGGGCGCAAGCCGCTTGTTCCAGCTTGCGGGTCTTCTGAACGTTCCCGTCGCCTATTTTTTCGATGAGCTTCATGGTTCGGACGAAGCCGGTTTTTGCGAAAACGCGCAGGCGCAGCTCGATTCCGCAGGGCGCAGCGACGTCGATATGCTCAGCCGCCGCGAAACGCTCGAGCTTATTCGCGCTTATTACAAAATCATCGATCCGAAGCAAAGACGCAAAATCTATGAATTGATCAAGTCTATGGCCGACGACAACGCCTGACGTTTTTTTAACGGCAGTCTTGATTGCATTTAAAATCTGTGCTCCCTTCGCCTTTCACGCCAACCAATCTATTCCGTCCGTTCGAGGGCTTATCTATGCAACCAAGTCAAAATCGCCATTACCTTTTCACGTCCGAATCCGTGGGCGAGGGCCATCCCGATAAGGTGTGCGACCGCATTTCGGATTCGATCGTCGATCTTTTTTTGAAGGAAGATCCGCACAGCCGCGTCGCCGTCGAGGCCTTGGCCACGACCAATCGCATCGTCATCGCGGGTGAAATCCGCGGCCCCGCATCGCTCACGCCGCGCGAAATGGAACAGGCCGCGCGCGAGGCCGTGCGCGAAATCGGCTATGCCCAAAAAGGCTTTCATTGGCAATGGGCCGACGTTCAGATTTACGTTCACGCGCAGTCGGACGATATCGCGCAGGGCGTCGACGCTTCCGGCAACAAGGACGAAGGCGCGGGCGATCAAGGCATCATGTTCGGCTACGCCTGCAACGAAACGCCGAGTCTTATGCCCGCCCCGATTTCCTACGCTCACGACATTCTGCGCCTTATTTCGGAAGATCGCCATGCGGGCAAACTTCCTTTGCTCGGTCAGGACGCGAAAAGCCAGGTCACGCTTGAATATGTCGACGGCAAGCCGATGCGCGCCGCGCGCGTCGTCGTCTCGACCCAGCACGACGAAAAGATCGATCAGGACGAAGTTCGCGAGATCGTTCGCCCCTATGTTCTCAAGGCGCTTCCCGAAAACTGGATGTGCGACGAGGAATTTTTCTATGTCAATCCGACGGGCCGCTTCGTCATCGGCGGGCCCGACGGCGACACGGGCCTTACGGGCCGCAAAATCATTGTCGACACCTACGGCGGCGCGGCGCCGCATGGCGGCGGCGCTTTTTCGGGCAAGGATCCGACGAAGGTCGATCGTTCGGCGGCTTATATGGCGCGCTATCTTGCGAAGAACGTCGTGGCGGCGGGAATCGCCGACCGCTGCACGATTCAGCTCGCCTATGCCATCGGCGTTTCCGAGCCTCTGGCCGTTTACGCCTCGACCCACGGCACCAATCATGTGGACGACGCGAAGCTTGTGGATGTGTTGAGGCAGCTCGTGAAGCTTTCGCCGCGCGCGATACGTGAACATCTCGGCCTGAACCGACCGATCTACAAAAAGACTTCCTCCTTCGGCCATTTCGGGCGCGATCCCGAAGATGACGGCCATTTCTCGTGGGAACGTCTGGATCTGGTCGGCGATCTGAAGCGTGCCTTTGGACTTTAGTGCGTTTTTATGCCCGAGATCTAAAGAATGTACGACTGGCTACCGGTCGACTGGATGCCCGCCTTCGCGGGCATGACGATGTGGGTGACATAGATCAAACAATAACAGGTCATCCCCGCGCAGGCGGGGATCCAGACTCGCAAGAGCCGAAACATCGGATTCAAGGCCAATCTGTTCGGGAAATGGTTTAGTGTCTTTGGAAATGAAATCGCCATCCCGCTTGTTCGGACGCCGAAAGGGGCGGCCCTTAAGCGTGCATCGGCAATCTTTGTTCGAAGATCTTTTGCCGCGTCTTTTGGTGCCGCTTGAGGGAAAGATCGACCTCGCCGCGCTTTTTCCGGATCAACCTTCCGACATCGTTTTGGAAATCGGATTCGGCGGCGGGGAGCGGTTGGCCGAACAGGCGGCGGCGGAGCCTCATCGCGGCTTCATCGGGTGCGAGCCTTTTGTGAACGGCGTTGGCAGCCTTTTATCGCATATTGAAAAACGATCCTTGTCGAATGTGCGGATTCATCCGAACGACGCGCGTGAGGTGATGGACGCCTTGCCCGACGCGAGTTTGGGAATCTGTTTCGTTCTTTACGCCGATCCGTGGCCCAAGACGCGCCATGCCGAGCGGCGTTTTATCGGACGCGAAAATCTGGATCGCCTCGCGCGGCTTTTGAAACAGGGCGGCGAATTGCGCTTGGCGACGGATGTTCCCTCGCTTGCCAAATGGATGCGGACGCAGGCGGAAGCCCATCCCGCGTTTGAACGGATTTACGATTCTTTTGCGCCGCCGGAAGGCTGGATCGCGACGCGGTACGAACAAAAAGGCATCGCGGCGGGCAGGAAGCCGGTTTATATGATTTATCGGCGGATCAAATAAAATCCGTCATCGCGTGGAGACTGACGCCGCTTGCGGCGGCAGGGCGACGTGGCGATCCAGTCCCGAATTGCAAAAGGGATTGCTGGTGGGCGTTTCGGGACTGGATTGCCGCGCCCTGCTTCGCAGGGCTCGCAATGACGCTTTGTGTAATCGGGGCCTCAATGAAATTCATCGCGCGCCTGTTTCGCCGATTTCTCGACATCTTGATCCCGCCTTTGTGCCTTCAATGTCATAAAGCCGTGGGATCGGCGCACACGCTTTGCCCCGCTTGCTGGAAGTCGATACGGTTCATCGCATCGCCTTGTTGCGCGCAATGCGGCGCGCCTTTTGATTTTCCGGTGGAGGAGGGGACGCTTTGCGGCGAATGCCTCGCTTTTCCTCCCGATTACACAAAGGCGCGGAGCGCCATGATCTATGACGATGCGAGCAAGGGGCTGATCCTGCGCCTCAAACATGCCGATCATTTGCATCTGGCGCGGGGCTTGGCGCAAAACATGTTCGCGGCGGGGAAAGATCTTTTGGACGAGGCGGATTTTATCGTGCCTGTGCCGCTCCATCGCTTCCGGCTTTTTCAAAGACGGTATAATCAGGCGGCCTTGCTTGCGCAGGCGCTTGGGAAATTGTCGGGAAAACCCGTTCTTGTCGACGTTCTTTTGCGCGCGCGCGCGACGCAAAGCCAAGGACATTTAAAGCGCGAGGAGCGCCGCAAGAACGTTGCGGGCGCTTTTTGCCTCGCGCCGCGCAAAGCCGCACAAATGGCGGGAAAAAAGATACTTCTTGTCGACGACGTGATGACGACGGGGGCGACGGCCAACGCCTGCGCCACCGCATTAATAAAAGCGGGCGTTGCAGCGGTTTTCGTTCTTACCGCCGCGAAAACGCACAAGACCTGATCCCTTATGGTTAAGGGATTTAAGGGTCTTATTGCCGCGTTTGGGCTCCATTCATATTGAATCTTGCATTTCCCGCGTGTTTGGCTATGATGGCGCCGTTCGATAGGTTGACTGGGGGGTGGGCCAAAAGCCCGCCTTTTTTGTTGCATTGCGCATTGATGTGCGTCCTAGCCGTCTTTTCGAACGCAAGAGATTCAAATAGCACGAGGGCAAGACATGGAATTGTTGCATGTGGCGGATGCCGTAGCGCGTGAAAAGGGCATCGAACGGGACGAAGTTTTGGAAGCCATGGAGCAGGCGATCCAAAAGGCCGGCCGCGCGAAATACGGCTATGAACACGATATTCGCGCCGAGATCGATCGCCGTACGGGCGAGGTTCATCTGCGCCGCTTCCTTGAAGTCGCGGATCCCATCGAGAACGAAGCCACCCAAATCAATCTGAAGGCCGCGAAGAAAAGCAAGCCCGACGCCGTGCTTGGCGATTTCATTATCGACGATCTGCCGCCCATCGATTTCGGGCGCATCGCGGCGCAGACGGCGAAGCAAGTCATCGTCCAGAAAGTGCGCGAGGCCGAACGGCATCGCCAATTCAACGAATACAAGGATCGCGTCAGCGAAGTCGTCAGCGGCATCGTCAAGCGGGTCGAGTTCGGCAACATCACGGTCGATCTCGGCCGCGCTGAGGCTTTCCTGCGCCGCAACGAAACCCTGCCGCGCGAACATTTCAAGACGGGCGACCGCGTTCGCGCCTATATCTTCGACGTTCACGAAGAAACGCACGGGCCGCAAATTTTCATTTCCCGCACGCATCCGGTTTTCATGGCGAAACTGTTCGCGCAGGAAGTGCCGGAGATTTATGACGGCATTATCGAAATCAAGTCGGTCGCCCGCGATCCGGGAAGCCGCGCAAAAATCGCCGTCGTTTCGAACGACAGTTCGATCGATCCCGTCGGCGCTTGCGTCGGCATGCGCGGCAGCCGCGTTCAGGCCGTCGTAGGCGAGCTTCAGGGTGAAAAGGTCGACATCATTCCTTGGTCTTCGGACCCCGCGACGTTCGTCGTGAACGCGCTTGCGCCCGCCGAAGTCGCGAAGGTCGTTCTGGATGAAGACACGCACCGCATGGACGTCGTCGTTCCGGACGAACAGCTCTCGCTCGCCATCGGGCGGCGCGGCCAGAATGTGCGCCTTGCCTCCATGTTGACCGGCTGGGACATCGACATTCTGACGGAAAAGGAAGAATCCGAACGCCGTCAGGAAGAATTGAAAGTTCGCACCTCGCTGTTTCTCGAAGCGCTCGACGTCGACGACGTCATCGCGCATCTTCTTGTGAGCGAAGGCTTCACCCGCGTCGAGCAGATCGCGGAAACGCCCGCCGACGAACTTGCCGAAATCGAAGGTTTCGATCTTGAGGTCGCGAACGAGCTTCAACAACGCGCGCGCACCTGGCTCAGCGAAAACGAAGCCAAACTCAAGGCGAAGAGCGTTGAGTACGGCGTCACCGAGGACGTGTTCGCGTTGCCGCATCTGACGCTCGAAAGCGTCGTGAAGCTCGGCGAAAAAGGCGTGAAGACGCTCGACGACGTGGCCGATCTGGCCGGCGACGAATTGCGTGAAATCCTGGGTAACGACACGCTTTCCGAGACACAGGCGAACGAAACGATTATGGCAGCCCGCAAACATTGGTTCGCCGATGATGCGGCTTCTGAATCTTAAAGTACGATGAGGTGCAACGGTATACATGGCTCTGTTTTCCTCCTTCTCCTCCAACGAAACGCTTGCGGGTCGGTTTGACGCAAGTCTCGGCGGAGCCGTGCCCGAAAGAACGCGGCGGGAGAAGGGTGAAGAAGGGGCCATGCGCCGTTGCCTCGTGTCCGGGGAGCAGCGGGCCAAGGCGGATTTGATTCGTTTCGTCGTGGGGCCGGAAAACACCCTTATTCCCGACATCGCCGAAAAACTTCCGGGCCGCGGGCTTTGGATTTTGGCCGATCGCGCGACGATCGACGAAGCCATCCGCAAAAATCTTTTCACCAAGGCCGCGCGTCACAAGGTCAAAATCGAAGAAGGCCTGACCGATAAAGCCGCCTCGCTTTTGGCCAAACGCTGCCTCGATCTTCTCGGCCTTGCGAAGGGCGCGGGCTGCGTCGTCTATGGCCAGCCGCAGGTCGAAGCCGCGCTCGGCAACGGATCTCTCGATACCGTCCTTCTTGCGGCCGACGCCGGTCGCGATGTGACGAAAAAACTGGCGCATGCGAACCTGCTGAAATGCGCCCTGACGCGCGATCAGCTCGGCGACGCGCTCGGCCGCGCGCAATGCGTCGCCGCCGGTCTTAGATCCCATCCCCTTTCGGAAAAACTGAAGACGGAAATCAAGCGTTGGCAGGGTGTCAAGGCTCCGGCTTCGGATTCCTCGGAGGCGGTTCCCGATTCCTCGAACCGCGCATGTGAAGAAAAATGACTGAAGAAACGCCGAAAAAAGTTTTGAGCCTCGGAGCCAAGAAGCTGGAGCTGAAAAAGCCCGTCAATCCCGACGCGGGCGCTTCGGCCGGATCCGTGCGTCAAAGTTTTTCGCACGGCCGTTCGAAAACGGTCGCGGTCGAGGTGAAGCGCAAGCGCACCGAAGGAACGGCGCCCGCAGGGACGCAGGGCATTCAAGCCGCGCGGGGCGCGGATCTCGCGCCGGCCGTATCCGGCGAGCGTTCGCGCGGCGCGGCGCCGCGCCAATTGACCCAGGAAGAACGCGACGCGCGCATGCGCGCGTTGCGGGGCGCGGTGTTCGAAAGCGAAACGCGGAAATCGATGCCGACTTTTCCCGAGGAACCGCCTTCCACGAACGAACCCATCGCGGACGTCGCGCCGATGTCCGAGCGCGAACGCCTGCGTCAGCGCGAACTCGAAGAACTGAAAAGCATTCAGGAACTGGAACGCACGGACGGCGAACGCCGGAAGCAGGAAGATGAACAAAGGGCCCGTTCCTGGTCCGCAACGCGCGGAACGGAAGCGGAGAAGCGCACGGGACGCGACGGCGAAACGCCCGCGGCCAAGGCCGCCGCGCTTGCCGGAAAACACGGCGTCGCGACGGAAGAAGAGAGCGAAGAAGCGCCACGTCGCGGTCGTGGTGGACGCGGCGCCCCGCCGCCCCGCCGCAGCACGGCTCCGCGCAACGAAGGGCGCCGGAGCGGAAGATTGACCGTCTCTCAAGCTTTGACGGATGAAGAAGACCGCCATCAACGGTCTTTGGCTTCCATGCGCCGCCGCCAAGAACGCGAACGCCGCCAGATGAATCAGGCGCAGGAACAGGTCAAGGTTCTGCGCGACGTCACGATTCCCGAAGTCATTACGGTTCAGGAACTGGCGAACCGCATGGCCGAACGCGGCGTCGACGTCATCAAGACGCTGATGAAGCTCGGCGTCATGGCGACGATTACGCAAAGCATCGACGCCGATACGGCGGAGCTTGTGGCGACGGAACTCGGGCATCGCGTCAAGCGCGTCGCCGAAGCCGATGTCGAGGCTGGATTGACGCCCGTCGAAGATGCGCCCGAAAGTTTGAAGCCGCGTCCGCCCGTCGTCACCGTTATGGGCCATGTCGATCACGGCAAGACCTCGCTTCTCGATGCGCTTCGCAAAACGGACGTCGTCGCGGGCGAAGCAGGCGGCATTACGCAGCATATTGGCGCTTACCAGATCATTCTGCCGGAGCCGCAGCACGGGTTCGACCGCATCACCTTTATCGACACCCCCGGCCACGCGGCCTTTACCGAAATGCGCGCCCGCGGCGCGAACGTCACGGATATCGTCGTTCTTGTCGTGGCGGCCGATGACGGGATCAAGCCGCAAACGATCGAAGCCATTCGTCATGCGAAGGCTGCGAATGCGCCCATGGTCGTCGCCATCAATAAATGCGATTTGCCGGGCGCCAACCCGGATCGCGTGCGTCAGGAATTGTTGCAACACGACGTTCAGGTCGAAGAAATGGGCGGCGACGTTTTGTCCGTCGAAATCTCGGCCAAAAAACGCACAGGTCTCGATCAATTGAAGGACGCGATTTTGCTGCAGGCCGAAATTCTCGACCTTAAGGCGAATCCCGACGCTCCGGCCGAAGGCGCGGTCATCGAGGCGAAGCTGGAACGCGGACGCGGTTCCGTCGCGACCGTTTTGATGAAGCGCGGCACGATGAAGGTCGGCGATATTTTCGTCGCCGGCACCGAATGGGGCCGCGTGCGCGCGCTTATCGACGATCACGGCGTGAATGTCACCTCGTCCGGCCCTTCCATGCCGGTCGAGGTCGTCGGCCTCAACGGAACGCCGACGGCGGGCGATGAACTCGTCGTCGTTCAGACGGAAGGGCGCGCGCGCGAAATCAGCGAGTTCCGTAAGCGTCGCCGCCGCGAGATCCAATCCGCTGCCAACCAACGCGGATCGCTGGAGCAAATGCTCGAAAATATCAAGGCGGGCGCTGCGAAGGAATTCGCCGTCCTTATCAAGGGCGACGTGCATGGCTCGGTCGAGGCTTTGAAGAGCTCGCTCGAAAAGGCCGTGGGCGACAATACGGAAGTCAAGGTACGCGTTTTGGATGCCGCCGTGGGGCCGATCACCGAATCCGACGTGACGCTTGCGAACGCGTCGAAGGCGTTGATCATCGGCTTCAACGTTCGCGCCAATCCGCAAGCGCGCGATATGGCGCGCCGCGACGGGGTCGAAATCCGTTACTACTCGATCATCTATAACGTGATCGACGATGTGAAGAAGGCGCTGACCGGCATGCTCTCGCCCGATCTGCGCGAGAAATTCCTCGGCAATGCGCTTATCCTTCAGGTGTTCAACATCACGAAGGTCGGCAAGATCGCGGGCTGTAAGATTACGGAAGGCATCGTCAAGCGCGGCGCGAAGGTTCGCCTGTTGCGCGAAAACGTCGTCATTCACGAAGGGACTCTGAAAACCCTGAAACGCATGAAGGACGAAGTCAAAGAAGTCCGTGAGGGTTTCGAATGCGGCATGGCCTTCGAAAATTACGACGACATCAAGGAAAACGACGTCATCGAGTGCTTCGAAATCGAAGAAGTGGCGAGACAGTTGTAAGGGACGGCATTCGGAATCATGGCGACGCAACGTCAATTACGGGTCGGCGAGGAAATCCGGCATGAGCTGGCCAGCGTCTTTATGCGCGGCGATGTGCCTTGGCCTGCGGATTTCGGGAAGACTCCGTTCATTACCGTGACGGAAGTTCAGGTCAGCCCCGATCTGCGCAACGCCTATGCTTTTATCATGCCGCTTGGCGGCGAGCGGGTCGCGGAAACGGTCAAGATTCTCAATAAAATCGCGGGTTTCTTTCGGCATGATCTGGCGAAGTCTATGAAGCTCCGCTATGTGCCCGTTGTGCGTTTCAAGGCGGACACGAGCTTCGATTACGCCGAGAATATCGAGAAGATTTTGCACGATCCCAAAGTCGTGAAGGATTTGACGGAAGTCGAAAAAGACGCCCTGTCCGACGATGCGGATGAGGATTGAGATTCAACTATAATGTATTGTCGTTGCGTGAAGAAGCGCCGCCATGGAAGGCGGCGCTACCATTTTCTCTCCGGTTGAACCGATGGGTCGTAAATAAGAACGGAATAACGGTAGCGTCGGCTTCCATGCCGAAGCTTTTTTACGCAAGAGCGACTGATGGAAAACAAAAAAGAAACACGCAATCAAGATCAAGGCGGGCAGGTTCACGGCTGGCTTGTTCTCGACAAGCCTTTGGGACTGACCTCGACGCAGGCGCTTGGAAAATCGCGGCGCTTTCTGGGCGGAAAAAAGGTTGGGCATGGCGGGACGCTCGATCCGCTTGCGACCGGCATACTGCCGCTTGCGTTCGGCGAGGCGACGAAGCTGATCCCCTATGTGATGGACGGCGACAAGGCTTACGATTTCACAATTCGTTGGGGCGAGGAGCGTTCGACCGACGATGCCGAGGGCGAGGTGATCGCGCGAAGCGATGCGCGCCCGACGGAAAGCGCTATCCGCGAAGCTATGCCGCATTTTCTGGGCAAGATTTCGCAAGTGCCGCCGATTTTCTCGGCCATCAAACTGGACGGCGAACGCGCCTATGATCTTGCGCGCGCCGGGGCAACGCCCGAGATGAAGCCGCGCGAGGTGGTGATCCACGGGCTTGAGCTTCTTGGGGTTGAAGGGCAGGATCTGGCGCATTTTCGCGTCTCCTGCGGCAAGGGCATGTATGTGCGCGCCTTGGCTCGCGATTTGGCCCGTTTTTTAGGAACTTACGGCTTTATTGCGGCCCTTCGGCGCACAAAAGTCGGGCCTTTTACGTTAAAAGACGCGATTTCTCTGGAAAAACTCGAGGAATTGTCGCATAAGGGCGACGCCTTGACGGCTTTGCTGGCTTTGCGTGCGGCGCTGGACGACATCCCGGGTTTGCAGCTAGACGCCAGCGAAGCGCAGCGCTTGCGCAACGGACAAAGCGTTCTGATAAGGCCCCAGCATATGGATCTGATGGAAGCGCCCCTTATTTGGGCGGAGCATCAGGGTACGCCGGTGGCTCTTGTCGTTCCTGAATCCGGCGCGTTTCGCGTGTTGCGCGGTTTTCATTTTTAGATAGGGAGAAAACGATGTCGATTACGAAGCCTGAGAAACTTGATCTCATCAAAAAGCATGCGCGCAAAAAAGGCGACACGGGTTCGCCGGAAGTGCAGGTCGCTATCCTCACGAAGCGCATCAACGATCTGACGGAACATTTCACGACGCATAAAAAAGATCACCACTCGCGCCGCGGTCTCTTGAAGATGGTCGGCAACCGCCGCAGCCTTCTGAACTATCTTAAAGACCGCAAGCCCGACGCTTACGAAAAGCTGATCGCCGAGTTGGGCTTGAGGAAGTAAGCTCCTTTCCTCAATTTTTTGCTCGATCATAATAGCGCCGCCATGCTTGGCGGCGCTATTCTTTTGACTGGAAAAGAGTAGGCAAAAAGGGTACTTTCCCCGCAACAATTCATGAAGCGACAAGCAGCATGAAAAGCCGCTTCTCATGGGGAGAAGCGGGACCGTTTGGGAAGCAATGGCGGTTCGTTTAATCGTCATGCCCGCGAAGGCGGGCATCCGGAGTCGTTAGAACGGAAGACCGTTTTTGTGAGTCTGGATCCCCGCCTGCGCGGGGATGACCGCGATAACGAGACTATCGTTTATAACGAACGCCAGTTGCGCTGACGGAAAACAGGAGTCTTGAAGACTCTCAAACTGAGGATACAAAAAATGTTTACAGTTTATCGTAAGGAAATGGATTGGGCCGGCAAAAAGCTGGTTCTTGAAACGGGCAAGGTTGCGCGTCAGGCCGACGGCGCCGTGATGGCGTCGCTTGGTGGAACGACGGTGCTTTGCACGGTCGTCGGCGCAAAAAAGCCGAAGCCCGGGCAGGATTTCTTCCCGCTGACCGTCAATTATCAAGAAAAATCCTTCGCCGCGGGTAAAATCCCGGGCGGTTTCTTCCGCCGCGAGGGGCGTCCGTCCGAATCCGAAACGCTGACCAGCCGCCTGATCGATCGCCCGATCCGCCCGCTGTTTCCCGAAGGCTATCTTTGCGAAACGCAAGTGATCGCGACGGTTTTGAGCCACGATCTCGAAAACAGCGCCGATATCGTAGCGCTTATCGGCTGTTCGGCCGCGCTTACGATCTCCGGCATTCCGTTTCTCGGGCCGGTCGCCGCCGCACGCGTCGGCTATAAGGACGGCGCTTATCTTCTCAACCCGACGAAGACGGAACTTGAAACGAGCGCGCTCGATCTCGTCGTCGCCGGAACGCAGGAAGGCGTGTTGATGGTCGAATCCGAGGCGAAAGAGCTTTCGGAAGAGATCATGCTCGGCGCCGTTATGTTCGGCCACAAAGCGTTCCAGCCCGTTATCGACCTTATCATCTCGCTTGCTGAAAGCGCCGCGAAGGATCCGCGCGATCTGCCGCCGCCCGCTTACGACAAAAAGGCTTTGCTGGTTTTGTTGGGCGATCTTATCGGGGCGGATTTGAAGGACGCCTACAATGAGACGGCGAAGCAAATTCGCTATGAAAAGCTTGACAAAATGAAGGAAAAAGCGCTTGCCGCGCTTGTGTCCGAAAGCTTTACGCATGAGCATGTCGTCGACGCGATCGAACAGATGAAATACGATCACGTTCGCGCGATGATCCTTGAAACGGGCCGCCGCATTGACGGCCGCGATACCAAGACGGTGCGTCCCATCGTCGCGGAAGTCGGTCTTTTGCCCCGCGCTCACGGTTCAGCGCTTTTCACGCGCGGCGAGACGCAGGCGATCGTCGTCACCACGCTCGGCACGGGACAGGATGAGCAGATCGTCGACGCGCTTGTCGGCGAATATCGCGAACATTTCATGCTGCACTACAATTTCCCTCCGTACTCGGTCGGCGAAACGGGCCGCATGGGAAGCCCCGGACGACGCGAAATCGGCCATGGGAAATTGGCGTGGCGCGCGATTCATCCGCTTCTGCCCGCGAAGGAAGCCTTCCCCTACACGATCCGCGTGGTTTCCGAAATCACGGAATCGAACGGTTCGTCATCGATGGCCACGGTTTGCGGTTCTTCGCTTTCGCTGATGGATTCGGGCGTTCCGATGGTGCGCCCCGTCGCCGGCATCGCGATGGGCCTCATCAAGGAAGATCGCGGTTTCGCCGTTCTCACCGACATTCTCGGCGACGAGGATCATCTCGGCGACATGGATTTCAAGGTGGCCGGTACGGATCAGGGCGTCACCGCGCTCCAGATGGACATCAAGATCACCTCGATCACCGAGGAGATCATGAAGATCGCCTTGGGCCAAGCGCATGACGGTCGTCTCCACATTCTCGGCGAAATGGCGAAGGCCTTGACCGGCGCGCGCGAAGGGGTAAGCCAGAACGCACCCCGCATCACGACGCTTTCGGTTCCGAAGGATAAGATCCGCGAGATCATCGGCACGGGCGGCAAGGTCATTCGCGAGATTTGCGAAACGACGGGCGCCAAGATCGACATCGAAGACGATGGAACGGTCAAAGTCGCGGCCGTGGATCAAACAGCCGCCGACGCCGCCGTGGCCTGGATCAAAGGCATCATCGCGGAGCCGGAAATCGGGGTCGTTTACACGGGCAAGGTCGTGAAAACCGTCGATTTCGGCGCTTTCGTGAACTTCCTCGGCAACCGCGACGGGCTTGTCCATATCTCGGAAATTGCGCCGAAGCGCATCGAAAAGGTCACGGACGTCATCAATGTCGGCGACGAAGTGAAGGTGAAAGTCCTTGGCGTCGACGATCGCGGCAAAGTGAAGCTTTCGATGAAAGCCGTCGATCAGAAAACCGGCGAAGACATCAGCGCGAAGGCCGAAGGCTGATTTTTTCGGTTTTCGTTCAAGCAAAAGAAGCGGCGCGGTCGAAAGATCGCGCCGTTTTTTTGTGGATAGCATCTAAACCCTTTGATTTACTGCTTCATTTTGTATGAAAAACCATGAAACTAAAAATAGCCAAATGTTTTGGATTCGGGTAACTAACTGATTGAGAAAGAGCGGATTCTGTCGTTAAGATGGGCTCCCCCGATCTTCGGTCTTTTTTTTGCCTCTAGTCGTTAGCTTTCGCGTTCATGTTTCCTGTCCTCGCCTTTCATTCGCCTGTTCTTGCCCATCGCGGGGCCATGGACAGCGCGCCGGAAAATACCTTGGCCGCGCTTTACGCCGCGCGTGAGCAGGGCGCTTTGTGGGCCGAGGTCGATGTCAAAATCACGCAGGACGGCGTGCCGATCCTTATGCACGACGATACGCTCGACCGCACGACGAACGGTTCCGGACTCGTTGCCGACGCTTCATGGGAGAAAGTCCAGACGCTGGACGCCGGAAGCTGGTTCGACGCGCGCTATGCGGGCGAGCGCGTTCCGCACCTCGACGATGTGATGCGGGTCGCGCTTGAAACGGAGCTTCGCCTTGCCATCGAATTGAAGCCTTGCCCGGGCCGCGCGCGCGCCACGACGATGGTCGTGCTTATCGAAATGGCGAAAAAATGGCCCGAGGGAACCGAGCCGCCTTTAATCTCCAGTTTCGATGTCGAATCGCTTGAAATCGCGGCGCAGCTTCAGCCGCCATGGCCGCGCTGCTTTATCATGCCGGATTGGCGCGACGATTGGCGCGAGATCGTCGAGAAAGTTGGCGCCAGCGCCGTTTCGATGGACGAAAAGGCCCTGACGGAAGAGCGCGTCGCCGCGTTCAGAAGCGTGGAAATGCCGCTTTTGGCCTATACGCTGACCGATCCCGCGCGCGCAAAAGAATTGCTGGGCTGGGGCGTCAGCGCAGTTTATGCTGACAGGCCGCGCGCGATTCTCGCGCATTTATAGAACGCAATACCGCATCCCGCGAGGGTGCCAGCGAAAGGAAAGATCGCCCGTGAAAGCATTGAATACACTGCGCATTTCTGGTTCGGACGTGCTCCCCCTCGTTGAGGGCGGCAAGGGCGTTTCGATCTCGACGGGCGACTGCTCGGGGGCTTGGGCGGCAGCAGGCGGCGTCGGCACTTTTTCGGCCGTGAACGCCGACAGTTACGATGAAAACGGCAAGATCGTTCCGCAAATCTATAAAGGCAAAACGCGGCGCGAACGGCACGAAGAGCTGATCGCCTTCGCGATCAAGGGCGGCATCGCGCAGGCGCAGCGCGCCCATGAAATCGCGGGCGGCAAGGGACGCCTTCACATGAACGTCCTTTGGGAAATGGGCGGCGCCGAGGCCATTTTGCACGGCATTCTGGACGTCGTGAAGGATATCGTGCACGGCGTGACCTGCGGCGCGGGCATGCCCTATCGCGTGGCCGAAATCGGCGCGAAATACGGCGTTTATTATTATCCCATCGTCTCTTCCGCGCGCGCGTTCCGTGCGCTTTGGCTGCGCTCGTTTCACAAAGTGCGCGATTTGCTGGGCGGCGTCGTTTACGAAGATCCGTGGCTTGCGGGCGGGCATAACGGCCTTTCGAACAGCGAAGACCCGTTGAAGCCCGAAGATCCGTTTCCGCGCGTTCTTGCGCTCCGCAAATACATGAAGGAGCAGGGCTTGGGCGAGGTTCCGATCGTCGTCGCGGGCAATGTCTGGTGGCTCAGCGAATGGGAACATTTCATCGACAATCCCGATCTTGGCCCCGTGGCGTTTCAATACGGCACGCGCCCGCTTCTCACCAAGGAAAGCCCCATACCGGACGCCTGGAAGAAAAAGCTTATGACGCTGAAGCCGGGCGATATTTCGCTGAACCGCTTTTCGCCGACGGGGTTTTATTCCTCGGCCGTGCGGAACGCGTTTATGCGCGATCTGGAAGACCGCTCGGCGCACCAGATCGCCTATTCGCTTGAGCCGATGGGCGAGCACACGGAGCCGTTTCAGGTCAGCGCCGCGGGCAAGCCCGTGTATCTTACCGAAGGGGATCGTGGCCTGGCGCAGGAATGGATCGACGCCGGTATTTCGAAGGCGCTGCGCACGCCGGACAGCACGCTTGTCTTCGTCACGCCCGAAAAGGCGGAGGAGCTTCACAGGGATCAGGTCAACTGCATGGGTTGTCTTTCCGCCTGTTCGTTTTCGAACTGGGCGCAGAACGAAGAAGGCTCGACGGGCCGCAAGCCCGATCCGCGCTCTTTCTGCATCCAGAAAACGCTTCAGGACATCGCGCACACGGAAGATCCGGAAAACAACTTTATGTTTTCCGGCCATTGCGCCTATCGCTTCGGCGAGGATCCGTATTACGCGAACGGCTTTGTGCCCAACGTGAAGCAGTTGGTCGAGCGGATCGCGACGGGGTTTTGAGGATTCCAGACTGTTTTGGAGTCTTTTTCTCCCCCCTCTTGCATTCCGCTCCAAATTCCTCTACCCATAATCCGTCCCGCAGGCTTGCGGGGCACGTCGCTTGGACGGTTCCAGGCGCTTACGTGAAAGGATCTGGCCATGAACCAGAATGCGCCGCTTGCGGCTTTGCCGGAAGAATTTTCGCGGCTTCAACGTCTTCCCCCTTACGTTTTCAACATTACGTCGGCTCTTAAGATGGACGCCCGCCGTCGCGGCGACGACATCGTCGATTTCGGCATGGGCAATCCCGACGGCCCCACGCCGTCGCACATCGTCGCCAAGCTGATCGAAACGGCGCAGCGCGGGGATACGCACGGCTATTCCATGTCGAAGGGCATTCCGCGCCTGCGCCGCGCGATTTGCGCCTGGTATAAAAAGCGCTTTAACGTCGATCTCGATCCCGACTCGGAGGCGATCTGCACCATCGGATCGAAGGAAGGCATCGCGCATCTGATGGTCGCGACGCTCGATCGCGGCGACAGCGTCCTCGTGCCGAACCCCAGCTATCCGATTCATATCTACGGCCCCGTCATCGCGGGCGCGGATATCCAGCAGGTTCCGATGGTTCCGGGCGTCGATTTTTTCGCCGAGCTTGAAAAGGCGATCAAGTCGCGCATTCCGAAGCCCAAGATGCTCATCGTCAATTTTCCGGCGAACCCAACCGCGCAATGCGTTGAGCTTGATTTCTTCGAGCGTCTTGTGGCCCTCGCGCGGGAATACGGAATCTATATCGTGCAGGATCTCGCTTACGCCGACATTTGCTTCGACGGCTGGCAATGCCCCAGCATTTTGCAGGTTCCGGGCGCGAAGGACGTCGCGGTCGAGTTTTTCACCATGAGCAAAAGCTACAACATGGCCGGTTGGCGCATGGGCTTTATGGTGGGCAACAAAACGCTCGTTCACGCGCTGGAACGCATCAAGGGCTACAACGATTACGGCACTTTCACGCCTATTCAGGTCGCCTGCATCGCGGCGCTTGAGGGGCCGCAGGACTGCGTGGCCAACATCCGCGAGACTTATGAAAAGCGCCGCAACGTGCTTGTGAAAGGCCTGCACGAAGCCGGATGGATGGTCGATAATCCGAAGGCCACCATGTATGTCTGGGCCAAAATCCCCGAACAATACGCCGCCATGGGCTCGCTGGAGTTCACGAAAAAACTGATGGCCGAGGCGAAGGTTTCCGTCTCGCCCGGCATCGGTTTCGGCGAATTCGGCGAGGGCTATGTCCGCTTTGCGATGATCGAAAACGAGGAACGGACGCGTCAGGCCATTCGCGGCATCAAGGACATGTTCAGGCGCGGTTGAAACATGAAAAAAGAGAACAGGCCGATCGGGGTTTTTGACTCCGGCGTTGGGGGCCTCACGGTTCTCGACGCGCTGCGTAAAGCGCTGCCCGTTGAGAATTTCATTTATCTCGGCGATACCGCGCGGCTTCCTTACGGCACAAAAAGTCCCGAAACCGTCGCGCGTTATGGGCTTCAGGTCGCGGCAAGGTTGAGATCCGAAGGGATCAAGCTTCTGGTCGTCGCGTGCAACACGGCGTCCGCGCTTGCTTTGCCCGCCTTGCGCGCGGCGTGGCCCGATCTTCCCGTCATGGGCGTGATCGAACCCGGCGCCGCCGCCGCCGTTGCGGCCTCGCGATCGGGCCGCATCGCGGTGATGGCGACGGAGGGCACCGTTCGATCCAAGGCCTATGGCGACGCGATACGAAAATTGAGGCCCGATGCCGATGTGCAAGGCTTGGCGTGCAATCTCCTCGTCGGCGTTGCGGAGGAGGGCTGGAGCGAAGGGCCCGAAGCCGAAATTATCGTCGCGCGTTATCTTGGAAAACTCGCGCCGGATTCCTTCGATACGCTCGTTCTCGGCTGCACGCATTTTCCCTTATTGAAACAGACAATCCGCAAGTTCTTGCCGCCGTCGATCGAGATTGTGGACAGCGCCGTCACGACGGCCAAGGTCGTCGCCTCTTTTTTAGCCGCAAACGGTCTTCAAAACGCGGGGGAAGCTTCCGGATCGACCCGTCTTCTCGTCACCGATGCGCCCGACCGTTTTCGTGCGCTGGCCGCCCGATTCCTACCCGCCGACGCCGATTTCGCGGCTGTGGAAACGATCGATTTGTCCCAAGGCGCGGGCCTGCGTCCGCGCCGCGAAGCCGAGGAGGTGGGGCGAATTCTTTCCGATCTTATGGCCGACGATGATTCCGGCGCCAGAAGCGTAAGGGATGGAAACGCGGCAATCGGCTGATTAGATTGAACGATATGAATGATTTGAATAAAAAAGACCAAAATTATGAATTAGCTATAGGGGATCTTAGTCAAAAATAAAGTGATTTCTGATAGAACGTGTATGAATACGAATTTACATAGTCGAGCCATTTATATGAAAAATTTAGTAGAATCTATTTTGATCTCGCGTAGCGATGAACAACGTGACGTTTTTTGCCGGAAAATGGCATCTTGTCTCTTTTTGGGCGGCAATGCCGTTCTTTGGTGCGTGGGCGCCGTGAATTTTGAGGCCGAGTGGACGAAACTTGTCGGCGCGTCTTTATCCCTTGTCGTGAACGCGTTTTACTATTTCGGAAAAGGGAATAGTTCGAAAAACATAGGGCATTTTTTGTCCGTGATGAGCATGGGTTTCGTCAATGGCCCTTTTATGATGGCCGGAAACATCACCGACATCAGCTCCATGCTGCTTTATACAGCCAGCAGGGTGCTGGGCGTATTCAGCTCTCTTCCCATCGCGAAGCGTTTTTGCGGCGCCAAATCCGGTTTGAAGAGGTGGCTTGGCGAACATGCTTTTATCCTCATGCCGATTTTCGGCATTGCCAGCCGCATCTCTATGATGTGCGTCGCCGCCCAGAGCGGGGATAAACCGCTTTTCTTTGTTCTTCTTGGATGGAACGTAGCGGATCTTTTTCTTGCGGCCGGGCCAAGACGTCCCTCTCCAAAATTTCAGACGCACCAAACGGCCCTGGCCGTTTAAATCACAATCTCAAACTGTGCATTGCCTCGGTTGGTGCAACCGTTTTATAGAGGAGGAGGGAAGGAACGCAAGATATGACCGACGCGCCGAGGGAAGAAAGCGAGGCAAAGGCTTTGGAAAAGCCTTTTCACATGCCCCTTCTTGCGGGCTTCATCCTTCATTTTCTTTTCTGCATTTTGGCGTTTCTGAGCTTTGTCGCCATGGCCGGGCAATACCCGCTTCTTCGCGCCGAAGAATCCATGATTTTGATCGGCGCGGCGGCGCTGCCGCTTTTTCTTCTTTTTCTTTGGTTTCTTGTCGCTTTTTTAAAGAAGAAATGGCGCGGGCATCGCCCGATCGGGCTGAAAATCGCGGATGCGTTCGCCTTTGGCTTTTTACCCTTCGTCGGGTTCGTTTTTCTGACCCTTGCCTCTGTGCTTTATGTCAACGGCTCACGCGATACAAGCGACGCGACAAGCTATAAAGTCATGCTTGCGAGCGTCGATTTCAATGGCGAAAAGGGCGTCGAGGGCTGTTCGGTTCGTTTTCAAAGCCCCGTAGAAGCCCCGTTTCATCTGAAAGGTCTGGGGCATGGCCTTGTGACCCTCCCGATTTTCTGCCGGAGCTATATGTATCTTCAACCCGGCCTTTTCGTTGATCTTTCCGCCCATGCGGGCCTGTTCGGGCTTCCTTGGGTCGAATCTTACGCTTTTGAAACCGTTGCGGGTCATCCCGTTGGGCCGAAAGGGCCCTTTTGGCCGTATATTTTGGGGAAAATAGGCATTCAAATCGAGCCCCACTAGTCAGCGCCGTGATTCTTTGTTAATCCTGATGTTCGGTTTTTCCTGTCGATTTCGAGGTTCAGAAGATGAAGATTACGCTTGAGCGCGCCGCCCTTTTAAAGAGCCTGAGCCACGTTCAAAGCGTGGTCGAACGTCGCAACACGATCCCCATTCTGGCGAATGTTTTGATCCGCGCGGTGGGACAGGAAGTTTCCTTCGTCGCGACCGACATGGAAATCGAAATCAACGAATCCGTACCGGCGCAGGTCACGAAAACCGGCGCGATCACAGCCCCCGCGCACACGCTTTATGAAATCGTCCGCAAATTGCCGGAAGGCGCGCAGGTGGAGCTTTCCTCCGGCGGCACCGCCGGACAATTGGCGCTGGCCTCCGGCCGTTCGCAGTTCAAATTGGGCTGCCTGCCGGTTGAGGATTTCCCCAAAATGCCGGAAGGCGATTTGAAATCGAAATTCGAGCTCGGCGCGGCGGATTTGCGCGCTTTGATCGACCGCACGCGCTTCGCCATTTCGGCGGAAGAGACGCGCTATTACCTGAACGGCATCTATCTCCACGCGACGAAATCGAAGAAGCTCGACGTTCTGCGCGCCGTCGCGACCGACGGGCATCGCTTGGCTCGCGTCGAAATGGCCGCGCCCGAAGGGGCCATGAACGTCGCGGGCATCATCATTCCGCGCAAGACCGTCGCCGAAGTGCGCAAGCTTCTGGATGAAACCTCGGCGCCCGTTGAGATCGCGCTTTCGGAATCCAAGGTGCGTTTTACCTTCGACGGCATCGTCGTGACATCCAAGCTGATCGACGGCACGTTCCCCGATTACGAACGCGTTATTCCATCCGGCAACGATAAGATCATGGACGCCAATCCCGCCATCCTGTCCGCCGCCGTGGATCGCGTCGCAACCATTTCGTCCGAGAAGTCGCGCGCCGTGAAGATGAGCCTTTCGGCAGGCCAGATCCTTCTTTCCGCCAACGCACCGGAGGCCGGAAGCGCCACGGAAGAAATCGAAGTGAGCTATGAAGGCGCGCTTTTGGAAATCGGTTTCAACGCGCGCTATCTCCTCGACATTTTGCAACAGATCGAAGGCGAGGGCGTGCGCTTTACCTTGGCCGATTCGGCGGCGCCTGCGCTGGTTCAAGACGTGGCGGATGGAAGCGCTTTGTACGTTTTAATGCCCATGCGCGTTTAGGGTATGCCGGAAGTCGTAGTAAGCGAAAGAATGGTAGCGCGGGGTTCCATCCCCGCGCTTTTCTCGTGGAGATCATGCGCCGCCATGGATCCTCCTTCGCCAAGGCTTCGGAGGACAGGAGGCGGCGCTACCGTTCTTTCCCAATATGATTGGATTCGGGGTTAATGTCTCTTCCTCTTTCCTTTGTTTCTGAGGATGACGTTTCTGCGCTTCTGCCCGCGCTTTCCGTGGCGCAGATGACGCTTTCCTCTTTTCGGAATTACAAGGCGCTGCGGCTTGCCGTAGCGAGCGCGCCCGTGATCCTCACGGGGCCGAACGGAAGCGGCAAGACGAATATCCTTGAGGCGATCAGCCTTCTTGCGCCCGGGCGCGGCCTTCGCCGTGCAAAAGCTTCCGAGATTCAAAACCGGAACGAGGCCGATCCTTGGGGCGTTTCCGTTTCTCTTATAACGCCGCTCGGCGATTTGAAAATCGGCACCGGCAAAGATCCCGACCAAGGCGAGGGGGAACGTCGGCTTGTTTCCATCGACGGTAAGGCGGCGAAAAGCCAGCAAGCTTTGGTCGAGTATGTGGCGCTTGCGTGGATCACGCCCGATCTCGACCGCGTTCTGGCGGAGGGGGCATCGGCTCGGCGAAAGCTTGTGGATCGCCTAACCTACAGCTTCGATCCGGCGCATGCGGGGCGGATCCAGCGTTATGAAAAAGCGCTTCGCGAGCGTTTGCGGCTTTTGCGCGAGGGCGCATCGGACGCCGCATGGCTTGCCGCGCTTGAAGACACGATGGCCACATCCGGCGTGGCGATTGCCGCCGCGCGGCGGCACTTGATCCGGCAGTTGCAAATGGGCATCGAGGCGACTTCGGGCGCATTTCCGCAGGCCGATCTCGCGCTTCATGGCTTTGCGGAAGAAGCTTTGGAAAATCTGCCCGCGCTTTTGGCGGAGGAGCAATTGCGCAATGCGCTTGGCCGCACGCGTTACGAGGATTCGCAGAACGGAACTTGCGCGCTTGGCCCGCACCGAAGCGATCTTCACGTCACGCACCGCGCGCGCCAATGCCCCGCGGAATTATGTTCGACCGGCGAGCAAAAGGCGCTTTTGATCGCATTGATGCTCGCTTATGTGCGGGCGCTGGCGGAAACGCGCGCCATGACGCCGCTTCTGCTTCTGGACGACATCGCCGCGCATTTGGACACCACGCGCCGCGCGGCGCTTTTTGAGGAAATTGAAATCATCGGCGCGCAGGCGTGGCTCACCGGAACGGATGCGGATCTCTTCGGCGGTTTTTTAGGCCGCGCCCAGCATTTCACGATCGAGGCCGGAGCGGTGAGAGTCTAAATCACCCGATCCCAAGTACGTCGTCCATGTTGTAATAACCCGGCTCTTGTTGCGCGAGCCAGAGGGCGGCTTGGACGGCGCCCCTCGCAAAAACATCGCGGTTCGTGACGCTGTGGGTGATTTTGATGGTTTCGCCCGCGCCGTTGAAACTGACTTCATGTTCGCCCACGATCAATCCCGCGCGGATGGCCGAGAAGGCGGGCGAGTGCGCGCCGCCATTGCCTTCCGTCACGCATTCGCCGAGCGTTTTCGCCGTGCCTGAAGGCGCGTCTTTTTTCATGCGGTGGTGACGATCCAGAATGGCGACGTCGTAATCCTGATCCTTAAGAAGCGCGGCTGCGTGTTTCACGAGTTGTTTCATGACCGCGAGCGAAAGGCTCGTATTCGAGGCGTAAAGCACCGGCACTTTTTGCGCGGCTTCGCGGAGCGCGATAAACCCGTCCTCCGTCAAGCCCGTCGTTCCCGAAACGAAGGGTTTTCCCGCCTTGGCGGCAAGATCGGCATAAGCCGGCGTCACCTCGGGAAGCGTAAAGTCGATGAGAACGTCGCAAAGGGGAAAAAGTTCTTCCGGTTTGTTTGTGATAAAAAGCGCGCCGTGTTCTTTCTCGGTAACGGGATTGCGCACAATTCCGCCCACGATCTTCGCTTCCGGAAAATCCGCCGCGACGCGCGCGATGGCTTGGCCCATGCGGCCCCCAAGCCCGATAATGCCGATGCGTGTTGTCATGGGTTGGCTCCTGATTATTGGATTCAAGAGCGCCGCCATGGAAGGCGGCGCTACCGTAATCGGTTACAAATACTCTTCCGCCAGAATCTCCGCGATTTGGACGGCATTCAAGGCCGCGCCTTTGCGCAGATTGTCGCCGACGATCCAGAGATTCAGGCCGTTTTCGACCGTGTAATCCTCGCGGATGCGGCTGACATAGACGCTGTCTTCGCCCGCGCATTCGGCGGGCGTGACGAAACCTTCCTCATGATGATGATCGACAACCGTGACGCCCGGAGCATGCTGCAAAGCTTGCCGCGCTTCGGCTGCGCTGATCGGTTTTTCGAACTCGATATTCACGGATTCCGCATGGCAGATGAACACCGGAACGCGAACGCAGGTGGCCGTGACCTTTATTTTCGGATCGAGAATCTTCTTCGTCTCGACGACCATCTTCCATTCTTCCTTGGTGCTTCCGTCGTCCATGAACACGTCGATCTGGGGGATGACGTTGAACGCGATTTGCTTCGTGAAGCGTTCTTTCTTCAAAGGATCGTTCACGTAAATGGCGCGCGTTTGGGTGAAAAGCTCGTCCATCGCCTCTTTGCCCGCGCCGGATACCGATTGATAGGTCGAAACGACGATGCGCTTGATGGTGGCGAGATCGTGCAAAGGTTTCAGCGCGACGAGCATCTGGATCGTCGAGCAATTCGGGTTCGCGATGATGTTGCGCTTTTTATAATCCGCGATGGCTTCCGGATTAACCTCCGGCACGATCAGCGGAACGTCGGGATCCATGCGAAATTGCGATGTGTTGTCGATCACGATGCAGCCCGCCGCCGCGGCGCGCGGCGCGAATTCCGCCGAAACCTTGGCCCCCGGCGAGGAAAGGCAGATATCCGTTCCCTTAAAATCGAATTTGGCGAGATCTTCGACTTTCAAAACGCCGTCTTCGCCGAAGCTGACCTCGCCGCCCACCGAACGCTCGGAGGCGAGCGCCACGACCGATCTTACGGGAAATTCGCGCTCGGAAAGGGTTTTGAGCATCTCGCGCCCCACATTTCCGGTTGCCCCGACGACGGCGATATTCAGTTTCTTCATGGAGTTGTCCTTTGGTTATGAGATGCTAAAATGCTAGGATGCTAAGAGTTTGTAAACAAATCTCTCGCTGTTGGGCTGCAAAACGCACCTTTTTAATTTTTTGATGCTCACGTACTCTTTTGTACGCTGCGCTCAAAAAATTAAAAAGGCACGTTTTTCGCCTCAACATCGTGGCTTTGTAAACAACCTCTAACATCTTTGCATAGCTCACGCGTACAAAAAATTCTTCACCAGATCCGTCGAATCAGGGGTTTTAAGCATGTCCATGGAAATCAAGCGCGTCGCCGTTATCGGCTCGGGCACTATGGGAGGCCAGATCGCCGCTCACGTCGCGAATGCGGGGCTTCCCGTCTTGCTGCTCGATATCGTTCCAAAGGGCGCGGCGGATAGGAACGCGCTGGCCAAAGGCGCCGTGGATCGCCTTTTAAAAAGCGATCCTTCGCCTTTTATGCGCCCCGATCTTGCGAAAAAAATTGCCGTCGGCAATCTTGAGGACGATCTCGACAAACTGAAAGACGCGGACTGGATCGTCGAAGCGGTTCTGGAAAATCCGCAGGTTAAAAGCGATCTTTACAAGCGCATCGACGCCGTCCGCAAACCCGGATCGATCGTCACGTCGAACACATCGTCCATTCCGCTTTCCTATTTGACGACGGGCCAATCGCCGTCCTTTATGCGCGATTTCATGATTGCGCATTTTTTCAATCCCGTTCGTTCCATGCGCCTTATGGAGCTTGTGACGGGGCCGGAGACGCGCGTGGACGGAGCCGAGATGATCCGCGCTTTTTGCGATCGCGCGCTTGGCAAGGGCGTCGTTTTTTGCAACGACACGCCCGGTTTTGTTGCGAACAGGCTCGGTCTCTTTTTTCTTCAATCCGCCGTCAATGCGGCCATGGACCTCGGTCTTACGGTCGAAGAGGCGGATGCGGTTTGCGTCCGCCTTATGGGGCTTCCGCGCACGGGCGTTTTCGGCCTGATCGACCTGATCGGGCTCGATTTCATACCGTTGGTCGCCCAAAGCCTTCTTGCAACCTTGCCTGCGGACGATCCTTATAAGGCTTTGTATCGCGATCCGCCGCTTTTCCGGAAGATGGTTCTTGACGGCTGTACGGGGCGCAAAGGCAAGGGCGGCTTTTATCGCGTGCGCAAAACCGACACGGGCAGCGTGAAAGAATCCATCGATCTGCAAACGGGCGTTTATGCCGCATCGACGCCCGCGATGAACCAGACTATCGAGATCGCGGGCAGGAATCTTCGCGCGCTTTGCGAAGTGCCGGACAAAATCGGGCGTTTCGCGTGGCGCGTTTTGTCCGAGACCTTGAGCTATGTATTTCTTCTCATTCCCGCGACCGTGCCGGATTTGACTTCGGTGGATGAAGCGATGCAGCTCGGTTACAACTGGAGCCTCGGGCCGTTCGAGCTGATCGACAAGCTCGGCGCGGATTGGATGGCAAAGCGTCTGCACGCGGAAGGCCGCCTTGTTTCGGCTTTTCTTCAAAAAGCGGCCGGAAAAACTTTTTATCGCCTCGATGGCGGCAAACGCGCGTTTTTGACGCTTGAGGAAACCTATGCGCCGATCAAACGCGCGGATGGCGTTCTGCTTCTTGCCGACATTAAGCGCGCGAACCGCGCGGTCGCGGAAAATCCTTCGGCCAGTCTTTGGGATATCGGCGACGGCGTTTTGTGCCTTGAGGTTCACACCAAGATGAACGTTTTGGATTCGGCCGTGCTTACGATGATCCATCGCGCGCTTGCGTTGATCGGCGATGGGCGCGGAAGCTGGAAGGGACTTGTCATTCATAATGACGCCGGCAATTTCTCGGCGGGAGCCAATCTTTCCCTTTTTGCCGACATGATTAAGGCGGGCGCGTGGGACAAGCTGGAGGCTTTTCTGAAAGAAGGGCAAGCGGCTTTTCGCGCGCTTCGTTTCGCGCCATTCCCGTCGGTGGCTGCGCCGACGGGCTTTGCGCTCGGCGGCGGATGCGAGATGCTTTTGCATTGTTCGGCGCTTCAGGCCCATGCCGAATGTTTTCCGGGCCTTGTCGAAACAGGCGTCGGCCTTATTCCAGGCTGGGGCGGCTGCGCCCAGCTTTTGGGACGCGCCGCCGCCGCGTTGAAGGGCGCGGACGGATCGCCGGTTACAAGCGTTTTTCGGATTGTTTGGCAGGCCAAAAGGGCCAAATCGGCCGCCGAAGCGCGGGATCTTTATATCCTACGCCCGACGGACGGAATCACGATGAACAAGGATCGCTTGCTTTTCGACGCAAAGCAGCGCGTTCTCGATCTTGCGCGCGATTACCATGCGCCGGAGCCGTTGTCGTTTTCGCTTCCGGGAGCATCGGGGCGCGCGGCGTTGGATCTTGAGATCGAAAGCGCGAAACAGCAGGGCAAAATGGGGCCGCATGATTTGACGATCGGCAAGGCGTTGGCGGAGTTGCTTTGCGGGGATCAAACCGGCGGCGATCCGGCCTCGACCGAAGAATCCCTGATGGCGGCCGAGCGCAAGGCCTTCATGAACCTCGCGCGAACGCCTGAGACCTTGGCTCGCATTCAGCATATGCTTGCGACAGGGAAGGCGCTGAGGAATTAACCAAATAGTGTCGTCATCGCGAGGAGCGTAGCGACGAAGCGATCCAGGGTCGTTTGCACCGCGCTGCTTGAGTCTGGATCGCCACGCCCTGCCGCCGCGCCCTCCTACGCTAAAGCTTCGGAGGACAAGAGCGGCAACAGGGCTCGCGATGACGGGTTTATTAATGGGTTGCGCTTATTCATAAAATTGAAGATTGGTTAAGACTTAACGCTTTCTTAAAGCTGCGCGAGTCAATCCTTGGTGCGTGATGAGGCTTCTTCGCGTTCCTTTTTTGCTTGTTTTTTGCGGGTTTCTTCTCGCCGCGCCGAGCGCGCAGGCGCAGGAGAAAACGACCGTCGGCGCTGCCTGCGCAACGGGCCAAAACGCAGCCGATTGGGATACGATCATGCAATGCGCTGGGGGCGTGTGGCAGCGCGGCGCGTTGCTTTTGGGAACGAGCACGGCCGCTTGCAACGCAAGTGCTGCGGGTATTCTCGCCGCTTCGGGGCCGTCCCTTGTTGGGTGCGACGGAACCAAATGGGTTCCCTTTGACAGCGGAACGCACACGCTTCTTCTGCTTCATATGGACGGCGCGGAGAACGGCACGATTTTTACAGATAGTTCGTTTTATGGGTGGGGTGTAACGAATTTGAACGCAATTACTTCCACAGCTCAGTCCAAGATTGGAGGGGCGAGCGGATTTTTTAACGGATCGAACGCAGACCTTAGTGTGCAAAATTCGAGCAATTTCGATTTTGGATCCGGCGATTTTACGATCGATTTTTGGTATCAGCCCGCAGCGACAGGAAGTTACAGGGGCATAATTTCCCGACAGTCTGGCTCATGGCCGCCTTGGACAATCAATGATAACAATAGTGGGTATGTTGATTTTGCATTTTGCTCCGGAACTTGCGGTTCCTCCTGGGAAACGTTCGGCGGGCTTGGTTCCCCCAATCTTCACCTTGGAACGCCGCAAGTCGGCGTTTGGCATCATTATGCGGTCGTTCGAAATGGCAACACTTTCTATGGCTTCAAAGATGGCGTTATCACAAGCACCGGAACGGATTCGAACCCGATAGCGACAGGAAGCGGAAGCCTTCTCATCGGGGCTTATGCGTCTTATTATCTGAGCGGCTATATCGATGAGTTTCGCGTCTCTAACTTCGCGCGGTGGACGGCGAACTTCACGCCGCCGACTTCGTCTTATTCGCCGGATTGAGGAAAAAGCGCCGCCATGTATCCTCCTTTGCCAAGGCTTCGGAGGATAGGAGGCGGCGCTACCATTATTATGTTCTTAATTTCCCTCTTAGCTTCAATAATCCGCCTATGCGGAGGGATGGATAGAGAACGAAAGGTCGTCGGAAAGAAAGAACGGTAGCGATGCCTTCCATGGCGGCGCAGCCGAGGTTGGATTTGGCGGTTGTCGCCAATCTTGCCGGCTCCCGCCGTTTCTCCTATGATCCTTGCGAATCGCTTTGTTTCCCGCCGGTTTTTCGTTTTTTTGCCTGCCTCGTTCGGGATGCTTGATGTCTAAAAACACATTTTTATTAGCCTTTCTTTTCCTTGCGCTTTTCAGCGCGGAGGCATTTTTTGTCGCCGCCCATGCGCAGGAAAAAACGACCATCGGCGCGGCTTGCGGCTCGGGCCAGAACGCGGCGGATTGGGACACATTGATGGATTGCTCGGCAAGCGCGTGGAAGCGCGGCGCCTATCAATTGGGCGCGGCCACGGACAATACAGGTGCGCTCCTTTCTTGTACCGCATCAACCTCAGGCCTTATCCAATGGACTGGATCCGCTTTTCAAAGTTGTAACGGATCGAGTTGGGGCAGTCTGGGGGCTGGAAGCGGTAGCTCATCATGTCCTTCCATCTCTGCCGGATCGCAGCTTTTCACCTCGACTGGAACCTTTACGCCGCCAAGTGGAGTTAGCTCATCTTGCCCTTTGCCGGCTCGCGTCGCGATAATCGGTGGTGGGGGCGGCGGCGGGGCATCCGGCGGGGCAGGAGCAGGAAGTGGTTTTGTTGAGGCTTTTCAGACACTTCTAACTTCAGGCGCGCCGATCACGATAACTGTAGGTAGTGGAGGAGGTTCCGCAAGTACAGGTGGCGATTCATTTTTTGGTTCCTTTCAGGGATTGGGCGGCTTTCAAGGCTTGGGGGAGAATAATTCCGGCGGCGCAGGCGCAGGCGGTGGGGGCGGGGGCTCTGGCATTGCGGGTGATCCTAACTGCGATAACACAAATTATGGGGGCTCAGGTGGCCCAGGAGGAACCATTGGCAATAACGGAACAAACGGTTATGCCGGCAATAACGGGTATGGTGGGGGATTAGGCGGCGCTGCAATTGAAACCACTAGTTCGATAACGTCCACAAGCATTATGGGCGTTGTTTTCACGACAGCAACCTTTGGAAGCGGCGCTGCTGGAGCTTACGGGATGGGCCTTGGGGGATACAGCGCAGGCGGCGGCGGCGGCATTGGATACGGTGGCGGGGGCGGCGGGGGCGGTTATGGACGATATCTTTGCAACGGTGGGGGTTTTACCAACTCTGGCGGGCCAGCCGGAGGTGGCGGCGGTGGTGGTCTTTTAATCAATAATGTCGGACCAACTGCCTCAACCGGGAACTCTGCCTCAGCAGGCGGTTCTGGTGGTGCGGGCGCGGCGGGCGCCGTTTATGTAGAATGGTCCGCCGTGGCTGCATCGGGATCGTGTTCATCAGGTTCCAGTTGCTCAACTTTTGCACATAGTTCGCAGCTTTTTACGTCGACTGGAACTTTCACGCCGCCGAGCGGGGTTTCATCTTCCTGTCCTTTGACTGTCAAGGTTGTTCTTGTCAGCGGCGGCGGTGGCGGCGCGGCGGCGGGCCTCTCCGAATCAGGTGGAGGCGGCGGTTCAGGTATGATTCAAGCTATTTCAACACAAGTTACAGGGAACACCTCTGTAACCGTAGGTGCAGCAGGCGCTGGAACGAGCTGGACGGTGGGCGGCGGAGGAAATTCTGGTGCAACGGGCGCGACTGGCGGCTCTTCCTATTTTGGTGGAAGTTCCCAGCCGAACGGGGGACATGGCGGCACGACTAACAACTCAACGACTCCTGGATGCGGCGGCATTGGCGCGGGCGGCGGCGGCGGCGGCGATGGAAACGGAGGCGCCGTTGGTACAAGTGGCGGCGGTTCGTGTGGTGGCACATTCCAAGAGGCGTCCAGCAACATTTCGTCAACGACGATTACTGGTATTACGTTTTCACAGGCGACTTTTGCTCTTGGGACGGCCGGAGGCGCGGGGTGGTCTGGCGGCGCTGGCGGTGGTGGATATGGAGCCGGCGGCGGCGGCGGAAGCTGTAATGGAAGCGGTGGTTGTACAGGATCGGCGGGCGGTGGCGGCGGCGCTGGTGGTTTGATGATTTCTAGCGGCGGTGGTGGCTCAACAAATGGCGGGCAATCGGTTTCGTCCGGTTCCGGCGGAAGCGGCGGCAATGGCGCTCCGGGCGTCGTTTATGTTGAATGGTAATTACGCGCTTCGCGCCGTGCCGGAAGCGGCTGGCAAACGCGCGTGAACGCGCAAAGGCCGCCTTGACGGGCAGAATTAATGTATATATAATAATAAAATGAATTACGAATGGGATGAACGAAAAGATCGGCTGAATTGCATCAATCACGGCATAAGCTTTCACGAGGCGGGTGCCTTTGATTGGGCGCGCGCTGTGATTGTCGATCGTTCGCGGCATGCAGATGGAGAGCCGCGTTTTGCCGGGATTGGGCCTCTCGACGACAAAATCCACACGCTCATCTTCACCATGCGCGGGGACAAAGTGCGGATTATCAGCCTGCGCCGCTCTAATAAACAAGAGGAGAAAATCTATGAAGAAACAATCTAAATCTCTTGCCTATGCGGATGACGCCCCTTTGACGGCGGCAGAGTTGCGCACGGCCCGTCCTGCACGCAAGGCGTTTCCAAAACTCGTTGCGGCTTATGAACGCGGACGCGGAAGGCCTGCCGGGCGCAAGAAAGACGTCATCAGTCTTAGTCTCGACAAGGAAGTGATTGCGGCGCTTCGCGCCAGCGGAAGCGGCTGGCAAACGCGCGTGAACGCGCTTCTTCGCGCGGCGATCGGGATAAAATCGTAATTCTTATGGCGTTGGGGCGGCTTGTTTCAGTCGTTCTTTTACGCGCTCTGCCGCTGCGAGGATGCTGGGTTTTCTGCGTTCGATGAATTGTGTCACGACGTGATCTTTGCCGTAACGCGCGACGATTTCATCGAGGCGTTCGGCGACTTCAAAATCCTGCCCCTGCGGGCCGGTGCTCATATCGGCATAGAGAAGGGCGTCGAAAACAGGGCCGTCTTCGAAAGGAAAAGAACGAAGCGCGTCTTGCATTCCTCTTTGCTCGGCTTCGAAGCGGGCATAGGAATGATGCGCGACCAGCGAAACGACGCGTTCGTCAAATCCGTTCCGTTGAAGCCAGCGCGCGCCGTCCAAAGGATGAAAGCCCGTATCCGCGATACCCGGCGCATAGCCGATATCGTGAAGCCATGCCGCCGCCGCAAGAATCCGCGCATCTTCGGCATCGAACAACATCGCGCCGAGGCGTTCGGCTTTATGGGCTACGGCCTGCACATGTTTCCATCGCACCGGCAAGGCATCGGCAAGATGCGCCGAGGCAATTTCTTCGGCCTGTTTCGCGAGAAGATCCTGCATGGCGCGGCCTCTCAAAAATCATTTGCAATGGCGTCTTTTGGTTAAGCCGCCTGGACTTCCGCGAGGCTTTCCTCGGCTTCGGCGACGGCGTCGCTTTCCATCGCGTCGGCTTCTTGCGCGGCGATCTTCTTGCCGTCGCGGAGCGCCACGGCTTTTTCAAGATCGACCGAAACCAGCTTTGAGACGCCTTTTTCGCTCATCGTCACGCCGAACAGGCGATCCATATGTGCCATCGTCATGCGTTGGTGCGTGATGATGAGGAAGCGCGTGCCTGTTTCCTTCGCGATCTCAGACACCAATTTGCAGAAGCGGTCGATGTTGCTTTCATCGAGCGCGGCTTCCGCTTCGTCGAGAACGCAGATCGGCGAGGGGTTCGTCTGGAATACCGCGAACAAAAGCGCAAGCGCGGTCAATGTGCGTTCGCCGCCCGAAAGCAGCGAAAGAACTTGCATCTTTTTGCCCGGCGGGCAGGCGAAAATCTCAAGCCCCGCATTCATCGGGTCTTCATTGTCGATCAGCTCAAGATGCGCCTTGCCGCCGTTGAAAAGACCCGTGAAAAGCTTCTGGAAACGCTCATTCACGAGGCCAAAGGCGTTTTGCAATCTTTCGCGCGCCTCGCGGTTCAATTGGGAAATGCCCTGACGGAGCTTGGCGATCGCGGCGACGAGATCGTCTTTTTCCGCGCTGAGCTTCGTCATATCGCCCTGAAGCGTCTCGGCCTCGACCTCGGCGCGCAAATTGACGGGGCCCATGCTTTCGCGTTCGCGCATATAGCGGCCAAGGGCCTGTTCGATCTCAAAAATGCTCGGCCATTCGGAATCGTCTTTATAGGCGGCGATTTCCTTCAATTCTTCGGGCGTCGCGTTCAGTTTTTCCGCGATGCGTTCGCGAAGCGTCGCGAAATGCTCGTCCGCCGCGACGATTCCAGCCTCCGCGCGAACGCGGGTTTCGCGGGCATCTCCCAGCGTCGCTTCGTCTATCTTCAACTGGTGCTCGACGACGCTCAGCCTTTGCTCGGATGCTATTAACGCGTCGCTCGCCGCGCGGCGCTTCGCTTCGGCGTCCGAAGCTTCGGTGCGGAGCTTATCGAGGGCGGCTTCGATCTCGGCCGGCCTTGCGCGGAGCGCGGCAAGCGCGGCTTCAAGTTCGCCAAGACGCGCCGCGAGCGACGAGGTTTGCGCGCGCGCGCCTTCCATGCGGTCTTGCCACGCCTTGCGCTCGGATCCGATGGTCGCGAGGCGTTCTTTGCCGATCTGATCCTCGCGCACAAGGCGCGTATATTCGCTTTGCCGCTGCGCCTGAAGGCTTCGCGTTTCCGCAAGTCCGACGCGCTTCGCCGCGATATCCACGCGCAAAGCGTCGATGACGGGAAGTTCGGCCCGTTCTTCTTCGATCTGCGTCGCGCGGGCGCGGATTTGCTCCATATCGGGCGTGATCGCGCGTATCGCGTCGTCAAGCGCGTTCAATTTGGCGTTCGCCGCGTCCGCTTCGCGTTCGCGTTGCGTGTAATGCGCGCGCGCGTCGTTGAGCGCCGAAAAAGCCGCTTTCAAAGCTTCGCGCGCCTGTTGATCGAGATTTTGGCACGCCGAAAGAATTGAGGAAGCCTGATCCAGCGCCTCTTGCGCCTTGTCGGCTTCCGCTTGCGCGGACGCGATTTCCTCTTGCAGCGCCGCAAGGCGGTTGCGTTGCTGAAGCCGGAGCGCCGAGGCCGTTTTGGCTTCGGGCGAAAGCGTGAAGCCGTCCCAGCGCCAGGCCCAGCCGTCGCGGCTGACGATAATCTGGCCGGGTAAAAGATTCATCGCGACCGCTTCGCCTTCGGCGCGGCCTTCGACAAGCCCGATTTGCGACAGGCTGCGCGAAAGGGCGGGCGGCGCCTTGACGGAGGAACCGAGCGGCGTCGCGCCCGCCGGAAGCGCGGGGGCATCCGTAAGCGGCGGCAGGTCGCGCCAATGCATGGCGGCCTTCGGATCGAGCGCGGCGGTCAACGCCTCGCCAAGCGCGACGGCGAGCGCTTTTTCAAGCCCCGGCGTCACGGCGATAAGGTCGATCACTTGTTCCGCGTCTTCATCGTGATGGCGAAGAATTTTCGCGATCGCGTCCGCCTCGGCGGTCAGCTTCGTAAGCGTGGAAAGCGTCGTTTGCACGGCCTCGCGTTGCGCGTTCTGGGCCTGTTCGGCGTCGCGGCGCGCTTGTTCGGCCTCGACGGCTTGTTGCTGGCGCTTCGTAAGTTCCGTTTCGCAAGCATCGACCATCGCGCTCGCCAGCGAAAGCGAAGGCCGCGCGGCAATCTCGGCCGCAAGGGCGGTGCGTTCGGCATCAAGCTGGGCGCGACGCGCGGCAAGGTTCATCTGGCGGCTTGTAAGGGATTCGATTTCGCGTTCCAGCGATTTTTGCTTGGCTTCCGCCGCGGCGGTTTCCTCAAGAAGTTCGGCCAGCGCCTCATCGAGACCTTGAACCTCCGCCGTCGTCGCGGCGAGTTCCATCTCGATGGCGGGAAGGTTTTCGACGATGATCGCGCTTTTCGCCGCAAGTTCTTCTTGTTCGGCATCGAGGCGGCTCAGCGCGTTCTCGCCGTCTTTCAGGCGCGCGCGTTCGCGGCTGTGGTCTTCCCATGTTTCGGCGATGCGGGTTTCGGTGCCTTCGATCTCATCCTGAACGCGGCGGGCGGAGGCCTCATACTGTTCGCGGGCAAGGTTCAATTTCTGAACCACTGCCGCAGCGACGGCTTCCGCCTGGCGAAGATCGGGAAGTTCCGCGGCGAGTTCCGCGCGCGCCGTGTTGCCCTGCGTGACGACGCTGAGAAGCGCACCCACCTCTTTTTCCGCTTCGGCCAGAGCTTCGCGCACCTTGGCACCGTTCTCCTCGGCTTCGACCCAGCGCAGGTGAAGAAGCGCGGCTTCCGTCTTGCGGATATGCTCGGCCAGATTGCGATAACGCGAGGCCTGGCGCACTTGCTGTTTCAGGCTGCGAAGCTGGGCGTCCTGCGTGCGCATCACGTCGTCGACGCGGGTGAGATTTTGCTCGGCGGCCTTCAGCTTCAATTCGGCTTCATGACGGCGCGCCTGAAGACCCGCCGTGCCGGAGGCTTCCTCGAGAATCTGGCGCCGCTCCGAAGGTTTTGCGCGGATGAGCGCGTCGATCTGGCCTTGGCCCACGACGCTGGTCGAATGCGCCCCCGTCGATTGATCGGCGAAAAGAAGCTGGATGTCTTTCTGGCGGACGGGTTTGCCGTTCAGGCGATAGTCGGAGCCGCTTCCGCGCTCAATCTTGCGCCAGACGACGAGTTCGTCGTCGTTGTTATATTCCGCCATCGCCGTGCGGTCGGCGTTGTCGAGCGTCAGCGTGACTTCCGCCAGATTGCGGGACGGGCGCGTCGTCGTGCCGCCGAAGATCACGTCGTCCATGTCTGCGCCGCGCATGCGTTTCGCCGAGGTTTCCCCCATGACCCAGCGCAGGGCTTCCACAAGATTCGATTTGCCGCAGCCGTTCGGGCCGACAATGCCGGTCAGGCCCGCGTTGATATGCAACTCGACCGGTTCGACGAAGGATTTAAAACCATGAAGACGTAAGCGCGTAAATTGCAATGAAAACTCCACATAAGGTCTGTGTAAACCGATTGTCTTTGTCGGCTATCGGCGGTCTTTAATGTTTCGCCGCCAACAACTTGTCGATAACGGGCGCAAAATCGTCGATTCCGCGGGCGCCCGTGATCTTTTCCTCGCCGTTGTTCAAGATAAAGGTCGGCGTCGCCTTGATATCGTGTTTATCGGTGGCCTCTGTCCGCTCTTTGACGAGCGCGTCCATCAGCGTCAGATCCGAAAGACATTCCTTGGCCCGATCCTCGCTAAGACCGCCCAGTTTCGCGTATTGGATCAAATACAATTCCGGATTCGAACTGACGGCCCAATTTGTAAGCCCTTTATACAAAACGCCGATGAAAGGAAAAAACTCGTCCTTCGGCATGCAGTTTGCGACGGCGGCGGCTTTCAGCGCTACGCCGTCCAAGGGAAAATCGCGGAAGATAAGGCGGACTTTGCCCGTATCGATGTAACGCTTGCGTAAATCCGGCAGCGTATTTTCAAAAAAATCGGCGCAATGAGAACAGGTTAGCGACGCATATTCAACGATCGTGACAGGCGCATCGGCGTTGCCGAGCGCATGTTCGGAAAGCGCGGTCTCGGCCCGCGCCGTCGCGCCTAGAAGGAAAACGAGCGCCGCAAAGGCGCCGAAGTAGGTCAGAAGTTTGCGCATGTCTCAACCCGAATCTGTGCGTTTACGGGAGTATAGGGGAAAGCCATCGGAGGATACAAGGGAAGCCTTACCACCCTTCAATTTTACGAACAGCAATAACCCTTTCATAACATTGTGTCATTCCCGCGAAGGTGGGAATCCAGCTGCCGCGCGTCGGCGCGGCGTATGAATCAAAACCGGTCGCATTTGCAACTTTCCGTCGTTTTTGAGTCATGCGGCCCATGGACATGGGCCGCTGGATTCCCGCCTTCGCGGGAATGACGATTGTTTTTTAAGGGAAAATTTGATCTCAAAATTTTCAAAGGTGATAAGATGGGAAGCAAGAGAATGGTTAATTTTCGTGTCTATTTTCCCTGAGTATCGATTCGCCAAGCGATTCGAGTGTTCTGCGAAGTTCCGGATCTTCGATGTCCGCCAGATTGGCTTTCATTTCGGCCAAGGCCTCCGAGTCCGCCGCAGGGGGCTCCTCGCGGGGCGTCGTGGTCGGGTAATAAGTTTCAAACGCGATTTTTGCGATGGCAGGATAGCCGAAAAAACGCGCGATCCGTTCCTGAATCATTGATGTTTGATAGGAGAAAGTCATCGCAAGTCCTTGGGGAATCTTGATCGTCAAAACGCCGTCCGTCCGGCGTCCGTGAAAGCTTGCGCCTTCTGACGGCTTCGCGTGAGGGAAAGATATTTTGACGGGCGTCACCTTTTCGGCATACTCATCGCCCACGATCTCGCGCCAATGTTCGATCAAGGTCGCGTAAAGCTCCCAATCCCGCCCCAGATTTTTGCGGGCGAGAGTGTCGATGGCGTGGGATATGTTGCGCGGACTATTCATAAGGGACAAACTGTGCCGCAAGAGACGAATACGCGCAAGGTGAAGAAAAAGACGGCTTCGGCGAAAGCGTGCGATCTTCTGGCCTGGTACGACCGCCATCGGCGGGTTTTGCCTTGGCGGGCTTTACGCGGCGAAAAACCGGATCCTTACGCCGTTTGGCTTTCGGAAGTGATGTTGCAGCAAACGACGGTCGGCGCGGTCGGGCCTTATTTCGATAAATTTATGCGGCGCTGGCCGACCGTTCACGACCTCGCAGCGGCGGACATTGAGGATGTGCGTCGGCTTTGGGCGGGGCTCGGTTATTACAGGCGGGCGCACGGGCTTCATCAAACGGCGCTTATCGTGAGCCGCGAGAAGGGCGGCGTTTTTCCCTCAAGCGTCGAGGACCTTCAGGAATTGCCGGGGCTCGGGCCGTATACCGCCGCCGCGATCGCGGCCATCGCTTTCGATCGAAGGGCGAACGTTGTCGACGGGAACGTGGAGCGTGTTGTGGCCCGTCTTTTCGGCCTGAAGATGCCGCTTCCCGCCGCGAAATCCGAAATCCGCAAAAAGGCCGAAACGCTTCTCCCCGAAAGCCGGTTCGGCGATTACGCGCAGGCTCTCATGGATCTCGGCGCGACGATCTGCACGCCGCGCAACCCGCGTTGCACTTCCTGTCCGTGGGCGGCGTCATGTGTCGCGTTCAAAGGCGGTTTTGCCGAAACCTTGCCTGCGCGTTTGCGCCCCAAGGAAAAACCGCTGCGCCGCGCCATCGCCTTTCTCCTTATCGATCCTGCGAAGGGCGTTTTTTTGCGGCGGCGTCCCATGGGCGGGCTTTTGGGCGGCATGACGGAGGTGCCTTCAAGCGCGTGGAAAGAAGGAAAAAAGCCGAAACTTGCCGATGTCCTTTCCGAATCGCCTTTACCCGATGCGCCTTGGCAGTTTTTAAGACGCCTTGTGCGCCACAGTTTTACGCATTTCGATCTTGAAATCAGCGTTGCGATTGCGAGAATCTCGGCCAAGAGGTACAAAATTCGCGGAGGCTGTCACGAAGGGGCATGGGTGCCCTTCGACCGGATCGAGGACGAAGCGCTGCCGAGCGTCATGCGCAAGATCGTTCGCGCGGGATTGAAAAAGGAAAAGGATTTTTGACATGTTCAAAAACGTTGCGAAGAAGATCGGCCTGATAGGCCTGTTTTTTGCGGTTCTTCTTTTTTCGGCCCCAAACGCAGCCAAGGCCGACGAATTCGAAAAACCGACCCCGCAAAGCTTGGTCAAAATGCTTGTTCGTTTCGGCGCGCTTAACGTCGGGGATGACGACGCTTTGAACGATTACGCGATAATCGAAGAGTGCAAACTCTACGATTATTTTTACCACGACGATTTCAGGTGGCGCGACGTTCAGGCGGCCATGCGCAAATCGATCCGGCAAAACATCAATGTGTTTCCGACCGGCTTTCACTATGACAGCGCGCTGCGGCTGGGGCGCTACGACTTTAAAAACGGAATTTACAGGATCAAATCCGATGATGGGGGGACGGCGGCAAACTCTTTCACGGTGATCGTTCCGGATGAGCAGATGCGTTGCAATAACCAAAAAGCCGAAGACCTGCCGCGAACCTACCGTTTTGTGCTCGACGAACAGATCAGGATCGTCGGCTTGCCCCTGACGCCCGACGATGCCGATAAATTGATGAAGCGGATGGATGAAGCGGGGAATAAGGAGCACATCGTTTTCGCCCGATTCAATCTTCGCGTCGTTTATGTCGGGCCGTTAACGCGAAAAAAAGACGAGAGCGGCGCCTATGCCGGACGCTATCGTCAATCGGACTTGGCCAACAGCGTTGATAACATCCGGCTCGATTCGCGGCTCGAATCCATTGACTATTACGAGGACGAGGCGGCGACGAAGCTGATTTATAGCTACAGCCCGTAAATCAGGCTTGCGCCGTATTTTCCGCGCGGATGCGCTGACGCAAAAGATCGATCGGGACAAGCTTGCCCGCCGTCTCAAAGCACCAGAACGTCCAGCCGTTGCAGGCGGGGAGGCCTTGCACCGTGGCGCCCACTTTGTGGATCGAGCCGCAGACTTCGCCCGCGCGGCTTGAAGCGATGAGAGTCGCATCGGCCTTGATTCTTGCGCGGTGGCGCTGTTTTTCGTCGAACAGAAGGTCACCCGGACGCAAAAGGCCGCGTTCAAGAACCGTTCCGAACGGAATGCGCGGTTCTTCGCGCTTCGCGGGCGTGACGAGAAACGAAGGTTGCGGCGCGGCGGGGATTTCGGCGATCCGCGCCTCGGCATGCTTGATATAGGCCGGATCGCGGTCGATGCCGATGAAATGCCGTCCCAGTTTCTTGGCGACGGCACCCGTCGTGCCGCTTCCGAAAAAGGGATCCAGAATCACGTCGCCGGGTTTTGTCGAAGACAGGAGGACGCGGTACAGAAGGGCCTCCGGCTTTTGGGTCGGGTGAACCTTCTCGCCGGATTTGTCGCGACGGCGTTCCTTGCCGCTGCAAATGGGCAAAACCCAGTCGCTGCGCATTTGCTTGTCGTCGTTCATGTTCTTCATCGCTTCGTAATTGAAGCAGGGCTTCGCGTCCGGCGAGGCGGAGGCCCAGATCAGCGTTTCGTGCGCGTTTGTGAAACGCATGCCGCGGAAATTCGGCATTGGGTTGGTCTTGCACCAAACGATGTCGTTCAAGATCCAGAATCCCAGATCCTGAAGAATGGAGCCGACGCGGAAAATATTGTGATAGCTGCCGATGACCCAAAGGCATCCGTCGGGTTTCAAAATTCGCTTCGCGGCGCTCAGCCAATCGCGGGTGAAGGAATCGTAAGCCGCGAAATCGGCGAATTTGTCCCAATCGTCGTCGCAGGCATCGACCTTGGAGCAATTCGGGCGCAAGAGTTCGCCGCCGAGTTGAAGGTTGTAGGGCGGATCGGCGAAGACCGCGTCAACCGAATGCGCCGGAAGATCGCGCATGATCGCGATGCTGTCGCCCGCCAAAATGCGGTTGAGCGGAAGGATGGAGGGCGCGCGAAGGGGCATGGCCGGAACGGCCGCCTTTGGCGCTGTTTTGGATGATGTTTGTCGTGTCATGGCGGAGAAGAGTTATCCACACGGGCGTTAAAGACAAGTAAAAATTTTTTAAAGAGTCAATTGAATCACTTATTTACCCTTATTTGTTCCGAAACTGGTGCAAAAGAGACTCTATGCCAAGGGGTTGGCCCCCATTTCTGAAGCGCGGCCAGATGCTCGGCTGTGGGATAGCCCGCATTCCGATCCCATCCGTAATCCGGAAAAGCGGCGGCTATTTCTTTCATGAAACGGTCGCGCGCGACTTTCGCGATGATCGAGGCCGCCGCGATCGAAAGGCTTTTGCCGTCGCCCTTGACGATCGTCTGCGCGGTGCAGGGAAGATCCTTGGGCGCTTTATTGCCGTCGATCAAGGCGTGCGCCGGCCTCATGGGAAGCGCTTTGATCGCGCGCTTCATGGCAAGCAGGCTTGCCTGAAGAATGTTGATATTGTCGATCTCCGCGACGCTCGCTTCGGCGATGGCGTGCGGGCACAAGGCCACGATGTGCGGAAAAAGAAATTCGCGCTGCCTTTCGCTGAGCTTCTTGCTGTCTTTGATCCGCGATGCGATCTCATGCGGAAGGCCTTCGGCCGGAATAATCACCGCCGCGGCGACAACCGGCCCTGCAAGCGGCCCGCGCCCAACTTCATCGACGCCGCAAATGAGAACGCCTTGGGCGCGGCCATTTTCCGTTTCGAAATGAAGATCGGGGGCGGGGGAGAAAGATTTCGGCATGAATACCCTTTAAAAGTCACGCTTTATCATAAAAAAAACAAATCCGTAAAAAAAGAGTTGTTCACAGCACCCAACGAGGTTAAAGATGGCTTGTCCGCATCGGTGGCAATTGAGGTCAATTTTTATTGTCGGCGCCGGTTCCAAGGGGAATGTTCGGCGCATGAATGCGAGACGCAAGTCGCAGAGAACCCGAGAAGATCTGCATGGTAAATTGCAAGAGACTCGTTAAAAAAGACGGCGGGACGGCGACAAACAAACAACGAAAGATGTCATCTTGAACGACGGGACAAGGAACATGAGGCAAAGCGGGCCGGGCGGAAGGCGCCCTCGCGGTCGCCATCACAATGGCGGTCAAGGCGGTCAAAACGGAAATATGGGAACGCCTTCACCGGGGCCCATGAGCGGAAGCAATCGTCCGCGTTCTGCGGCCTCTTTGCGGCACCAGACCTTCGACAGCAACGGCCCCGACGTGCGCGTGCGCGGCAATGCCTGGCAGGTTTTTGAAAAATACCAGTCGCTCGCCCGCGACGCTGCGGGTTCGGGCGACCGCGTCGCCGCCGAAAATTACCAACAGCACGCCGAGCACTATTATCGCATCATCGAGGCTATCAACGACGCCACGACGGTCGAACAGCGTCAGCGCGGGCCGATGCCGCAACCCTTCGGATCTCAACCCGACATGCCGCCGAATTACTACGCGCCCGACGGAACCTTTGCGCAAGGGGCCCCGGCGCCCATCGCGGATAATTCCGGAAACGCGCAGCCTGCGATGCAAGAAGCCGAAGTTCGCATGACGACACCGTCGGCGCTTTTTACGCAGGAAGAAATCGAAGAGAATGAAGGCGGGCCGGAACCGCTTGTCGCTCAAAGATAAAGATCTTTTCTTCGTCGCGTGAGACCGGGCTGAATGGAGAAGCTTGATGTCTTCGGCCCCTGAAATCGTCACCTTCGGCTGCCGCGTCAACACCTATGAGTCGGAGGTGATGCGCGAACACGCCCTTGCCGCCGGTCTTTGCGACGCCGTCATTATCAACACCTGTTCCGTCACGGGCGAGGCCGAAAGACAGGCACGCCAGACCATCCGTAAAATGCGCCGCGAAAGGCCGAAGGCCAAGATCATCGTGACCGGCTGCGCGGCCCAGATCAACCCCGACAGCTTCGCCGCCATGCCGGAAGTCGATCACGTGATCGGCAACGATCTCAAGATGAGGGCCGAAACCTATACGCATCTCGACGGCGCGCGCGTTTTGATGAGCGACATCCAAAAGGTTCGCGACGTCGCCGCGCACATGGTTCATGGGTTCGAAGGCAAATCGCGGGCCTTCGTGCAGGTTCAAAACGGCTGCGACCATCGCTGCACTTTTTGTATCGTGCCTTTCGGGCGCGGGCCTTCGCGTTCCGTCGATGCCGCGCGCGTGATCGAACAAGTCGCTTGTTTGGTGCGGGAAGGTTACCGCGAGATTGCGCTTACGGGCGTCGATATAACCTCTTACGGCGGCGATCTTCCGGGCCAGCCGACGCTGGGTTCGATGATCCGCGCGCTTTTGGACGAAGTTCCCGATTTGCCGCGCCTGCGGCTTTCTTCGCTCGATCCGGTCGAACTGGACGAAGATCTTTGGAAACTGATTGAAAACGAGCCGCGTTTGATGCCGCATCTGCATCTCAGTTTGCAGGCGGGTTGCGACACGATCTTGAAGCGCATGAAAAGGCGGCACCGCGCGGCGGACGTCGTCCGTTTTTGCGAACGCGCGCGGAATCTCCGTTCCGACATTGTGCTTGGCGCGGATATTATCGCCGGTTTTCCGACGGAAGACGACGCCATGTTCGAAGAAGGGCTCGCCTTGTTCGAACAAATCGGCCTCACATGGTTTCACATTTTCCCGTATTCGGCCCGCGCGGGAACGCCCGCGTCGCGCATGCCGCTCGTGCCTATGGAAGCGCGGCGGGCGAGGGCCGCCCGGCTACGCGCTCTTGGCAAACGGCGCGTAGAGGGTTATCTCGATAGTCTGGTTGGTCTTCGCATGGCGATTCTCGTCGAAAAGCCGGATCTGGGCCGCTCGCCCGGATTTGCCGAGATCAAACTTCTTTCGCCCGCGCCCGTCGGGCATGTCGTTTCCGTCGAAGTGACGGGACGCGAAGGACAACAAGCTGTCGCGAGGTTGGTATAGAATATGGATGAAAACGGTTCTTCTTCGTCAAGCAAGCCGGTTTGGCTTGCGCGTTTGCGCGCGGGTCTTCAGCGCTCCGCCTCGAAACTGACGCAGGGGATCGCGGATGTTTTCACCAAACGCAAACTCGACGAAGAAGCGCTTCAGGAACTTGAAGACATCCTGATCTCCGCCGATCTCGGCCCCGCGACGGCGGCCAAGCTCGTTCAGGATTTCGGAAAAACGCGCTTCGGGCGCGAGGTCTCGGATCCGGAAATCCGAAGCGCTTTGGCGGAAGCGATCGCGCGCATGTTAGAGCCGGTCGCCAAGCCTCTTGTCATCGATCCCGCGAAAAAGCCTTTCGTCATTCTTATGGTCGGCGTGAACGGAACCGGCAAGACGACGACCATCGGCAAACTTGCAAAACTTTATACGCAGCAAGGCCTCAAGGTCATGATCGCGGCGGGCGATACGTTCCGCGCTGCGGCCATCAGCCAGATTCAGGTCTGGGGCGAGCGGATCGGATGCCCCGTTGTGTCGGGCGAGCAGGGCGGCGATTCAGCCGCGCTTGCCTTTCACGCCTTGCAACAGGCCAAGGCGAAGGGAATGGATCTTCTTCTCATCGACACGGCTGGGCGGCTTCACAACAAAACGGATTTGATGCAAGAACTCGCGAAAATCGCGCGCGTTCTGAAAAAACTGGATCCGGAAGCGCCGCACAGCACGCTTCTTGTCCTCGACGCGACGACGGGCCAGAACGCGCATGCGCAAATGGAAGTGTTTCTCGAATTGACCAAGGTGACGGGCCTTATCGTGACGAAACTCGACGGATCGGCCAAGGGCGGCGTTATCGTGGCGCTGGCGGATCGCTTCGGGATTCCCATTCATGCGATCGGCGTTGGCGAGGCGGCGGAGGATTTGAACCCCTTCAACGCGGACGAATTTGCAAGATCCTTATTTGGTTTGGAGGGATAGATGGCTTTCTCGCCTTTGCCGCCGACATCGCCAAGCGAGGCGCGCTTCTTCACGAACGCCACGGACGCCTTGGCGCATGTGAAGGAAATCTATGCGCATAACGCTTCCTATTTGAAGGAGCAGTTTGGCGCGCTTTCCTGCGGACGCCCGCTCGGGGAAAAGATCGAGGCCTGTTACCCTTATGTTGCCATAACGGTCGCGGACGAAGAGCCGCCGGATTCGGCGCTTTCCTACGGATTTGTCGCGAGCGCGGGACGCTTCAGCACGACCTTGACGCGCCCCGATTTGTTCGAAGGCTATTTGCTCGAACAATTCGAGCATCTTCTTTCCAATCACAAGGTTCCGCTTGAGGTCGGGGTAAGTGCTGTCCCCATTCCGATCCATTTCGTTTTTCAAAACGGCGATCATCTTGAAGGCGCGCTTGATTCCGCGAAGTTGCAGCGCCTTCGAAGATGCTTCAGCCTTCCCAATCTGGCGCTGATGGACGATTCCATCGCGAACGGAACGCATGCCGTTCACGGAAACGAACAGCCTTTGGCTCTTTTCACGGCGCCGCGCATCGATTATTCGCTGCAGCGCCTGCGGCATTACACGGGCACCGATCCGGCGCAGTTCCAGAACCTTGTCATCTTCACGAATTATCCTTTTTACGTGGACGAGTTCGTGCGCCTCGGCAACGCGATGATCGAAAAGGGCGAGGGGCTTTACAACAAGCTTGTTTGTCCCGTGGGCGCGCCGCAAATGCCCGCCTATCACTTGCAACGGCCCGACGGCAACGGGATCACGATGATCAATATAGGGGTGGGGCCCAGCAACGCGCGGAACATGAGCGACCATGTCGCCGTCCTGCGCCCCGACGCGTGGCTCATGCTCGGTCATTGCGCGGGGCTTCAACGCACGCAGAAACTCGGCGATTACGTTCTGGCGCACGCTTATGTGCGCGAAGACCGCGCGCTTGACGATGAACTGCCGCTTTGGGTGCCGATACCCGCTTTGGCGGAAGTTCAGCGCGCGCTGGAAGGGGCTGTCATGAAGGTGACGGGACTTGAAGGGCGCGAGGTCAAATCCGTCATGCGCACGGGGACGGTCGTTTCAACCGACAATCGCAATTGGGAAATCGCCGGTTATACCGATTTTGTGAAGCGCTTCAGCCAAAGCCGCGCGATCGCGCTCGATATGGAATCCGCGACCATCGCGGCGAACGGTTTCCGTTTTCGCATTCCCTATGGCACGCTTCTTTGCGTTTCGGATCGCCCCTTGCACGGCGAGATCAAGCTTCCCGGTATGGCGAGCGAGTTTTACCGGCGACAGGTCGATCAGCACCTTCTGATCGGCATTCGCGCGATGGAGCAGATACGGGACAAAACGGGCCTCGAACACCTTCACAGCCGCAAATTGCGCAGCTTTTTCGAGACGGCGTTTCAGTAGGATCTTGTTCAAAGAAAGAAAATGGGATCCCCGCCGGAGCCTGCCCTCGCGAAGGCGGGGGCGGGGATGACGCCTGTTCTTTTTTTGCGGAATATCAAAATTTCAGATGCGCGAGGATTTTGGGATCCGTGATGCCGCCCCTTGGCCGCTTGGGGTTGTCGATGCTTCGCGGCGGGTTTGGGACCCAGAGGATAGGGGTTAGAGATTCTCTGTCCTTTAGAACGACCTTTCCTGGGCTGGCAAACTCCCATTGATACCCCATATAATCGGCACTATAGACGTGAGTAAAGCCACCCCGCTCTTTCATTTCGGAAAGGTAGGAAGCAGAGAAACACTCAAGAACTGGATTAGGTTTGTTCGTTTTTTCTAATTTCAGGACATCGTCAATCGCAGCGATTTCGCCAAACACAAATCTTCGCGAAATGGTTGTGATTGTTGAGCTGTGGGGGCCGATATCGAAATGAAGCTCTCCCAAAATATCAAAACAGCGTATTTTCTTTTCACCATGGCCAAAGCTTAAAACGCTCTTGTATAATCCGTTAATGGATTGACCATGAGTTCCCGTTCTACAAATCGAGCCATCTTCTCTTTCAATGTTCGCATGAATAGTAAAAGACATATAATTTGCTTTAAATTTCATGGAAGAAATCCTTCAAAAAAGGGGAGTGAAATACCGAGTGCATTATAATGATGCGCTTTGCGGAGGAGAAGAAAATTGTATGGTTAACGCCGCGTCAGATATCAACTTCCCTTACGAATTTCGCGTTTTCCTGAATGAACTGGAAGCGAAGCTCCGCTTTGCGGCCCATGAGGCTTTCAACGAGCGTTTCGGTTTCCTTGATTTCTTCCTTCGTGTCGGGGCTGCCGGGCGTCGTTACGATGACGCGGAGAAGGGATCGCGTCGCGGGCGCCATCGTCGTTTCGCGAAGCTGGGCCGGCATCATTTCGCCGAGGCCTTTGAAGCGGCTGATGTCGATTTTGCCGCGACCCGCGAATTCGGCTTTCAACAATTCGTCTTTGTGCTCGTCGTCGCGGGCGTAAATCGTTTTGTCGCCCTGCGTGATACGATAGAGCGGCGGCTGGGCCAGATAGACCTTGCCGCCGTTGATAAGCCCCGGCATTTCCCGATAGAAAAACGTCATGAGAAGCGAGGCGATGTGCGCGCCGTCCACATCGGCGTCCGTCATGATGATGATGCGGTCGTAGCGCAATTTTGAAAGCTCGAACGAAGCGCCCATCCCGCAGCCGAGCGCAAGCGCGAGATCTGAAAGCTCCTGATTGCCGCGAAGCTTGTCCGCGCTCGCGCTCGCGACGTTGAGGATCTTGCCGCGCAAGGGTAAAATCGCTTGCGTTTCGCGGTTGCGGGCCTGTTTCGCCGATCCGCCCGCCGAATCCCCTTCGACGAGGAAAATCTCGGTATTCTCGGCGGAGGTTTGCGAACAATCCGCCAATTTGCCGGGAAGGCGCAATTTGCGCGTCGCCGTTTTGCGGGCGAGGTCTTTGGCTTGGCTGATCCGCGCGCGTTCTTCGGCTTTCAGGATCAATTGATCGAGAAGCGCCTTGCTTCCCGCCATATCCGCCGAAAGCCAATGATCGAAATGATCCTTGACGACTTGATCCACAAGGCGCGCGGCCTCAATCGTCGCAAGCTTGTCTTTCGTCTGGCCCTGAAATTGGGGGTCGCGGATGAAAAGCGAGAGAAGAACGGCGGCGTCGCCGAAAACTTCGTCGCCCGTGATGGACGTTGCGCGACGGTTGCCCAGCATTTCGCCATAGGCACGGAGGCCGCGCAAAAGCGCCGAGCGTATCCCCGATTCATGCGTGCCGCCCTGAGGGGTCGGGATCGTATTGCAATAAGAATGGCAGAAACCCTCGCCGTCCTGCGGCCACGCGACGGCCCATTCGACGCGGCCCTTGTCTTCCGGCAAATCCACAAAGCCCGTGAAGGGCTGTTCCGTTAGCGTGCCGCGATTTTCAAGAACGCCCGTCAGATAATCCGCAAGACCGCCCGGGAAATGAAGCGTCGCTTCGGTGGGCGTCGTGTCTTCCGGCTTCAGAAGCGCGGGGTTGCAGCTCCAGCGAATCTCGACGCCGCGGAAAAGATAGGCCTTTGAGCGCGCCATGCGGAAAAGCGTGGAAGGCTTGAAACGCAGCTTCGCGCCGAAAATCTGCGTGTCGGGCCGGAAAGTAATCGTCGTGCCGCGCCGGTTGATCGCGCCCATCTTTTTCAATTTATCCTGCGGGACGCCGCGCGAATAATTTTGGACGTAAAGCTGTTTTTCGCGCGCGACCTCGACCGTCAGTTCTTCCGCGAGCGCGTTGACGACGGAAATGCCGACGCCGTGAAGGCCGCCCGAAGTTTGATAGACTTTGCTTGAAAATTTACCGCCCGAATGAAGGGTGGTCAGAATGACTTCAAGCGCCGATTTGCCGGGGAATTTAGGATGATTGTCGACGGGGATGCCGCGCCCGTTGTCGCGGATCGTGACCGTGTTTTCGGGATGGCACTCGATCTCGATGCGGTTGGCGTAACCCGCAACGGCTTCGTCCATCGCGTTGTCGAGGACTTCGGCCACAAGGTGGTGAAGCGCGGCTTCGTCCGTTCCGCCGATATACATGCCCGGGCGGCGGCGAACGGGCTCCAGCCCTTCAAGAACCTCGATATCGTTGGCGTCATAGCTGTCTTTTTTGCGGGCGGCAGAGCCCGATAATAAATCGCTCATGATTCTTCTTAACGCATTTCCATGGGAAATCGGTTGGGAATGAAATGTTTATAGCATGATTCGGCGCCTGCGCGAGGGGCGTCAGGCGGCAAGCTTTTCCGCACGGCCATTGATCGGCGTCGGCTTGGGGCGCGGCGGCGGTATTTCTTCGCCTTTAAACTTGGCAATTCCTTTTTTGGTGTAAGCGTCCATTTCATCGACTAAAAAAAGATAATCCTTTCTGTCTTCTTTTGCGCCGAGATGCGCAATCTCTTGTCTCGTTAGTTCCGCTAACTTACCGATCATTTCGAGAAAGACCCTCTTATAGAGGTCATTCACAGGTAGCCATTGGACGACCTTCTCGTATCTCTTGAAATGGCTGACGATGGGTTTTACGCAATCTTCAAGGTCTTTATAGGGATGTTGCCCATTTTCTAAGACATAGATGTCGCCGATCAGATTCATGATCTTGTCGCCGAGCCTTACGGGCGTCACAAGGCCCGTTTTGTCGGCAAGAGCCTGAAAAACCTGATCCTCAAGCCTTTCATTGCCATGCAAGTTCGGATTGTCGTTCAAACCGCGCAATCCCGCAAAAATCTTTTGCCTGAACCGACCGGCCCCTTGCCAGAGAACATGGCTGAGCGTGCGCGCGGCGACGAGGGGGCCGAATAGCTTGTACCGGTCTTCCTTCATGTCGTGCGCATAACCAACAAAGGCCCCAACCACGGCTTCTTCATGCGTTTTGCCCTGACCTCGCAAATACACATAAGTGAATATCATCACGCCGACCCAATGCGAACAAACGGAAAGGCCGTTGCGACGCTTTTCGTCGCCGACAATAAAGGCGCCAAAGGTTCTTATTTCGCGAATGCTGCGTTCATCGAACAATTCTTCGTAATCGAAAATGCCTCTAAAAAACGCCTCAAAGTAGCTTTTGATGAACTGCTTTTCGATGGCTTTTGTTTGTTGATCCGCTTCAGCGAGCACAAAATTGCGCGATTCAAAAGATTTGATGTGGCGATTTATAACGTTCCAACTCTCTTTGTCCCTCGGCGGCACGAGACACATAAGGTTCGCCCATTGAGGTGCGTGAACAGGGCGGTTATTGCCAGGAAGGGGGCTTGATTCAGTGCACAGTTCCTCAATGACGGGTTTGATGTTCAGCCCATCGTAGAGAGCAGCGGAGGCATTCCCGCAGCGCGTGGGGATAAGATTTATTTCCATTCTATTTTCGGTAGTCAGTTAGGAACGTGTACGAACCGTGTCTGTACCCACAGCTTTGTTCTTCTTCTTCTGACGCTGCACTGCGACCCCCTATGGCATAAAATTAAGAAAAAGTAAATAAAATCACGCACCAAATCCACCGACAAGAATCTTGTGGATAAAGAGGGGCTTTGAGAAGGCGTGGCTGGGGGTAAGGCCGCTTTTTCCACATGTGCGTAAGCAACATTTTGAAAACATTATCAAAAAGTTAATATGCAAGAGATTGTGGTTCTCTGCCGCTTATCCACAAGAAATAGGGAAGGGTAGAATCAGTCCGGCATATCTGGTATGCATTTCTTCGTTGACCACAACATCTAGTCCACCTCCCAGGGACGGTTTTGGTCAATTTCCTTCGGTAAGATTTCGTAAACGAAACAAGTTTATGGGGTTAGGCCGAGCGTCTTTTCATAGAGAATGGAGCCGATATCATGGGCTGGACAGAGCAACAAATCCAAACGCTCAAGAAAATGTGGGGCCACGGTTATAGCGCCAGCGACATTGCCAAGAACCTCGGCGGCGGGATGACCCGCAACGCGGTTATCGGCAAGGCGCACCGCTTGAAGCTTTCGGTCGGCCCCGGCGCCGCCGCGCCGCGCACCACCGTCGACGGCCCGATGAAGGTCGGCGGCAGCGTTCTTTCGACCATTCAGAAAGTGGCGCGCAAGCGCACGATGCTTCGCCCCTTGCCCAGCATGCAATCGCCGGATTCCGCGACGAAAACGATTGTGCGCGAAATCCAGCTTCGCCCCATTGAGGCGGTGAAGCGTTCCGAAGGTATCGCCGTTTTGAAGGCCGGTGAGCGTCATTGCCGCTGGCCGATCGGCGATCCGCGTTCGCCGGAGTTCCGCTTCTGCGGCTGCGGCGCGGTCGAAGGCTTGCCCTATTGCCCCGATCATGCCCGCATGGCGTACCAGACGGTCAGCCGCAAATCGCGCGCCAGCGAATCCGATATGGCTTCGGTCGAAGTGCGCCAGATGGCCAAAACGCGCGAATAAGGAAATCAAGTCGTTTAACAAAAAAGGGCGCTTCGCAAGAAGCGCCCTTTTTTTTGCGTAAGTTTTCTTAGACCCTGTGCATGATCTTAACTGCCGACCTGCATTTGCAGAAGTTTGCCACAGTTGGAATGGTTACGGATCGATGCTTTGACCAGGTCGATTCCGTCCCTCGAATTCCTGAAGGGTGAACGCGCCCAAGCTTGCTCAAGCTCTTTGGTTCTTTGCTTCGTTTCCTCGAGGCTGGTGCTGAGATAGATGCCTCGATCCGCCAACGCGTCGTGATCGCGGAAAAGCGCTTCCGCCTGTCCTTCGGGCAAAACGGCTTCCAGCGCCGGTTTCCAGAACGGTTGCCGATGGCCCTTCTTATGAACCTGATGGATCGGGGGCGAATGGATCAAAAGGCTTTTGCCTTCCATCATGTCGGGGACAAGATCTTGAAGCACAAAAAAGGCCAGCATTTCTTGCAGCGTTCCGATACCGCCCGGAAGAACGGTTACAAGATCCGATAGCGCGATCATATAGGCCGCGCGCTGATAAATATCGAGGCAAAGAGCCGTGAGGATGCCGTCCGGAATGCGCCCGGAATCCGTCTCTTTTTTCACGATCACGGGCGTGCTGACGTCGATATCGTACTTGCCTCCCGCCGCTAGATAGCCGTCGCGCTCGGCCCCCATGGAGTGGCAGAAGCGATCGCTACCGCCGGTGACGAGGATGTATCCGTTTTCTGCCGCGAACTTTCCGTGGGCATAGCTATCCTCAACGGCGGGAAGGTTGTCGCTCGAGGCCGAGGTAAAACCGGCAACCGTAAATCGCCGTTCTTTCGGCACGTCGCCGGTGGTCTGGAAATCCGTGCACAAATCGCGCGGCGACTGATAACGTTTATATCCCTTCTTGCGAAAATCCATGATCTCGTCGGCGGCTTTTCGAAGTTCGCCAAGGTCTTCGCTTTCTACGACGTCGATATGGCAAAAACTGCGGTGCCTCGCCTCGGCCTTAAGCGAAGGGGGCAGCGTGCCGAAAACACATTGTTCTTCATATCCTTTGCTCATGCCTTTGTTGACAAGATCGACAAGTATGTGGGGCGCGAGATTCCAATTGCCGTCGTTCATGACGACGACGCATTTGTTGAGGCTGTCGGAATCGAGCGTTTTGGAAACGAGCGCGGACAAAAGGGCGAACCAAGCGAGATTCCGGTTTTGAGCCGACATTCCGGAAAGGTAAAGCCCATCCGGTATGTGAACCAGATTTGTCATATCCAGCGCCGCCGTCATGATGTCGCGGTCTTTCGCGCGGGTGACAAGGGTTTCTCTGTGATCCTGAAAGACGTCGTCGTCGATGGTCAAGGTGTCGAACGAGGATGGTGTCGCTTTGCGATACAGATGCAAATCATTGACGACATCCTTCGAGATTTTATGCGAAATTTCATAGTTACGCCCCGACAGGTACCGGTATATCTCGTCCGCCATTTGGCTTCGAACGCTGCGGAAAGACAGAAAATCTTCTAAATCATCGCTAATGGGCCGATGCGGGCTACCGATTTCGGCTTTGTAATCGTTGCAGTTTTCTATGATGCCCGGAGGAACGATGGAGAAGGGAATTGTCAAATCCTCGCGCGCGAGACAAACTTCCACCTCTTTTTGAAGCAGTTTGACAGGCGCTTCTGTGGAAGGTGCGTCAAGCCGTTGCACGACGCAGACGCAGCGTTCTCTGATCCTGACGTCATTTCCCGATTTATAGCCGCATTCAAGCGCCGCTTCGCGGACCATGTCAAAAAAGTTGCGAAGACCGACCGCACCCGTAATGGGGCCGGTTTCGGCGCCCGGGCCCGTGTGGCTGTCGTTTTTGATCGCGCGTTCCAGAATTTCCTTTGAAACATAGGGGCGAAGCTTGGGAACCATGCGATTCCAGATTCTTTTGGAAAGGAGTATGGTGCTGTCTTCGCTGGCAGAACTGACGCGATGATTGTCAAAGGGAATCTCGTTCCCAAAATACGAATACCACTCCGCTTTAAGAACCTTCCGGTAAACCGGATTGTGTCTGAAGTTTTCCATGTGATGCGCGACGGCGTCGGCTTTCTGAAACGCATTTTCGGTGTCTTTTCCAGTATCTTCCTTGGCGGAAAGGAAGGCATCGACAATGCCGCCAAATTCACGGAAGAGAATAGGCTGATTTCTGGCTACGGCGCCGACGTTGAAGTGCGCGACTTTTTCACGCGTTCCTGTGGCGAGATAACAAAGGAGGGGTTTGACAGAGAATCGCGGGGTATTTATATGGTAGAGTTTTCTCTGGGTCATAAAATCTTCCTTACAATCGAAAACAAAAAACGCGGGATAAACGCTTCAAGATCGAACGCCGGCCTTCAGGAAAGATGGCGCAATATAGAAAGCTTTCTTCTTTCTTCGTCAACAGACATGTGCATGCGTGAGTCGTCCGTTAACCATGACTATGTTTTTCAACGCTATTTATGGCGTCGTTATATAGACGCTGGGGGCGAAACGAAAGGCGAAAAAATGGTTTCATGAATGAGAATCGCTCAAAAAAAGAATCGTTAGCAATAAATTCACGCCTTAAGACTGAATTTTAGAGGTAAAGATTTGCGGCGGCCGCAATCTGTGTGATTTCCCGCGTTCCGTCCCAGATCATGCCTAAAGCCACATAGAGAATGACCGCAAGGCCGACATAGCCGATCCATTTGTGGCGATCCAAAAGTTTCGCGATGGCAGACGCCAGAATGCCCATCATCAGAACCGACAGGCTTAAGCCGAGAACGAGAATCCACGCTTCCTTCCGCGCCGCGCCCGCGACGCCGAGGACGTTATCGAGCGACATCGAAACATCGGCGATCACGATTTGCAGGATGGCTTGGGATAGTTTCTTCGGCGGGCTGGCCGGCTGCGCCTCCGCCTCGGCTACGCCCGTCCTTAACTGCCGCCAGAATTTCCATGAAACCCACAAAAGAAGAAGGCCTCCGGCAAACAGAAGGCCGACGATGTTCATGAGTTGAACCGCAAAAAGAGCGAACAAAATGCGCAAAAGCGCCGCCGCACCGATGCCCCAGAAAAGCGCGCGGCGGCGCAGCGCGAGGGGACGGCCGAGCGTCGCAAGACCCACAACGACCAAATTATCCCCGGCCATCGAAAAATCGATCATAATGACCTGGGCCAAGGAGATTATTTGGTGGTATAAGAGGGCGGCGGACATATCCATCGAAGAACCCGCAAAGAAGTGCATACCTTCGCGTTGTTTCCGGCAACGCAATCTTCAGCTTTTATGTTGATTTTGTAGGAGGCGATTGCGTGAAGGGCAAGGACAACATTGCGTTCTGTCGTGATTATCGGTTGATTCATGCGGCCCGCGGACACGGGCCCACTGGATTCCCGCTTTCGCGGGAATGACGCGGAAGGAGTGGAAAAATGGCTCTTGGCACGATATTGGGTTTTTCGCGCATCGGCCGCGGACGCGAACTGAAAACCGCCCTTGAAAAATATTGGAAGGGCGACCTGTCCGAAACGGCGCTTTATGAAGCGGCCAAATCCATCCGGGAGGCCGATTGGCGCAATCAAAAAGCGCTTGGGCTCGATGCCTCGCCGGTCAACGATTTCGCGCTTTACGACCATGTTCTCGACCATGCCGTTTTGTTCGGGGCCGTCCCGGAAATTTACGGTTGGCAGGGCGGGCCCGTCGATCTCGATACCGTTTTCGCGATGGCTCGCGGCGCGCAATCCGCCGGTCTCGACGTTCCCGCGCTCGAAATGACAAAGTGGTTCGACACGAATTATCACTATATCGTCCCGCTCTTTAATCCCGATCAGGCTTTCGCCCTGACTTCCGATCGTCCGGTCGAAGTCTTCAGAGAGGCGCGCGCGATGGATATCGCCGCGCGTCCCGTTCTTTTGGGGCCGCTCAGTTTCCTGAAACTCGGCAAGCGCGAGGACGGAAAAGCGAAGCTTGGTCTTCTTGACTCGCTTTTGCCCGTTTACGCGGAGCTTCTCGGTAAATTGGAAGCGGCTGGCGCTGGATGGGTTCAATTGGACGAACCCATTCTCGCTGTGGATCTTGAGGCGCCCGTTCAAGACGCGTTCCAAAAAGCCTATGAAGTTTTGCGCAAGGCGACGCGCAGCAAATTGTTCGTGACCTCGCCTTATGGCGAGCTTGGGGGCAATCTCGATTGCGCGATGAATCTTCCCATCGACGCGCTGCATCTCGACCTTGTGCGCGGCGGGATGCAGCTTGACGAGGCGCTTGCGAAGCTTCCGGATCGCATGATCCTTGCGCTCGGCATAGTCGATGGCCGCAACATCTGGCGGAACGATCTCGACGCTTCGCTTGCGAAGCTTGAACGCGCGGCGGATAAAATCGGCGCGGATCGCGTTTGGGTCACGAGTTCCTGTTCGCTTTTGCACGTCCCCTACGATCTTTCGCTTGAAACGGACATGGATCCCGAGATCAAGGGATGGATGGCGTTCGCCCTTCAGAAAATCGAGGAAATTACGACGCTGACGAAGGGGCTTAACAAAGGGCGCGGCGCGATTGCCGATGCTCTCGCCGAAAACAAGGCGCGCCTTGACGCGCGCGGCCATTCGTCGCGCCTTGAAGTTTCGGCCGTTCGCGAAAGACTCGTCGAACAGCCGCTTCAACATGCGGGGCGCGCTTCGTCTTATCCCGTGCGGCGCGAAAAACAGGAGGCGGTGCTTCATTTGCCGCTTTTGCCGACGACGACCATCGGATCCTTTCCGCAAACGGTGGAAGTGCGGAAAAAGCGCGCCGCGCTTCGGCAAAAACACATCACGAGCGGCGAATACGCCGCCTTCGTGCAAAACGAAATCTGGAAAACGATCAAATTTCAGGAAGACATCGGGCTCGACGTTCTTGTCCACGGCGAGTTCGAACGCAACGACATGGTTGAGTATTTCGGCGAGCAACTGGAAGGCTTCGTTTTCTCTCAACATGGGTGGGTGCAATCCTACGGCTCGCGCTGCGTCAAGCCGCCGATCATTTTCGGCGACGTGTGGCGCAAAAAGCCGATGACTTTGGATTGGATTCTCTATGCGCAAGGCCTGACCCAAAAGCCCGTGAAGGGCATGTTGACGGGGCCCGTCACCATCCTTCAATGGTCTTTTGTGCGCGACGATTTGCCGCGCGGCATGGTCGCTCATGAAATCGCGCTGGCGCTTCAGGACGAGGTTCTCGATCTTGAAAAAGCGGGCATCAAGATCGTTCAGATCGACGAGCCCGCTTTTCGCGAGGGGCTTCCGCTGCGAGCTTCGGCGCGGGACGCTTATTTCGATTGGGCGATCAAATCCTTCAAGCTCGTTTCGACCGGCGTTGACGACAAAACGCAGATCCACACGCATATGTGCTATTCCGAGTTCAACGATATTCTCGCTTCCATTCGCGCGATGGACGCCGACGTCATCTCCATCGAGACGAGCCGCTCGGATATGGAGCTTCTGGACGCCTTTGTGACCGAAAGCTATCCGAATGAGATCGGCCCCGGCGTCTATGATATTCACAGCCCGCGCGTGCCGACGCAGGCCGAGGTTGAAGAGCTTCTCGTGAAGGCATGCGAACGCCTTTCGCCCCGCCAGATCTGGGTAAACCCCGATTGCGGGCTTAAAACGCGCGATTGGCCGGAGACGATGGCTTCGCTGAAGATCATGGTCGCGGCGGCGCTGAATCTTCGCGCGCAATATATAGATAAGAAATGAGGCGGCGGGATGCAGGGCGCCTTTACGACCTCCGACATTTTCTTCAGTCTTGAGGTTTTTCCGCCGAAGACGGAGGGCGGGCGCGAGCATCTTCTGGCCACCATCGACGCTTACGCGGCGCTGAACCCTTCCGCGATCACGGTAACCTTCGGCACGGGAACGGCGCCCGAGACGGTGGACGTGTCGCGCCGCGTTATCAAGCTTCTTTCCGAACGCACGAACAAGCCCATCGCCGCGCATTTGACCTGCGCCGGGCGCACGAAGGCGGAGTTGGATACAATTCTCGATTCTTTTTGGCAGGACGGCGTGCGGCATATTCTGGCCCTGCGCGGCGATATGCTATCGCAAGACGGAACATCCCAGATGCACGAAGACGGCTATCCGATGACGCAGGATTTCATCGCGGGCATCAAGGCGCGTTATCCGGAAATGAAGGTTTACGTGGCGGGCTATCCGGAAACGCATCCGGAATCGCCTTCGGAAGCTTTCGATCTCGATCATCTGAAGCGCAAGGTCAATGCGGGCGCCTCCGGCGTTTTAACGCAGTTCTTCTTCGATCCGGAAGTGTTCTTGCGTTGGCGGGACAAAGTCGCCGCGCACGGCATCGATGTGCCGTTGACGCCCGGGCTTTTGCCCATCCTCAATTTTCCGCGCTTGCTTTCGATGGCGCAGAGATGCAACGCGCACGTGCCGGGCTTTCTTCACGCGATGTTCGACGATGTCGAGCCCGAAAGCATCGATCACAAATTGCTGGCCATGAACGTTTTATCGCACCAGATCACGCGCCTCATCGAAAACGGCGTCAAAAATTTCCACTTCTACACGATGAACGAAACGCTGCTCACCAAGCATCTTTGCACGTGGCTGAGGGCAGGGTTCTGACCCGAATGTTCAAGCCGCGTCGGTGTTATCGCTTTCCGTACCGGTGTTCGTATCCGTGAAGCTCCGCGCTTTGCCCGCCTCGATCGCGGCCATTGTATCCTCGACATGGGCGCTGAAGACATATTCCGCAGGGCGTTGCTTTGAAACGTCAAGTTCCGGCGCGAAGGGGCCTTCAGTTTTCGGGCCGCGCAGCGCGACAAGAAGCATTTTAAGCGGGTGGCTCAGCGCGTCTTCCGCCGCGCTCGGCTCATAGCCGCAATGAACCATGCAATCGGCGCATTTCTCATAGCGGCCCGTGCCATACTGATCCCACTTCGTCGTTTCCATCAGCTCTTTGTAGGTTTTGGCGTAACCCTCGCCGATCAGATAGCAAGGACGCTGCCAGCCGAAGACGTTATAGGTCGGCGTTCCCCACGGCGTGCATTCGTAAGTCTGGTTGCCAGCAAGAAAATCGAGGAAAAGCGAAGATTGGCTGAAGCGCCATTTCGGCTTGCCTTGCTTGACGCGTTCTTTGCCGAGCGCGAAAAGCTTGCGGAACAGGTTTTTTGTCGTGTTGCGGGTGAGGAAGTGATCCTGATCCGCCGCGCGTTCGTAAGGGTAACCGGGCGAAACCATGATCGCGTCGAGGCCGATTTCCATCATATGATCGAAGAAAGCCGCCGTGCGTTCGGGCGAGGCGTTGTTGAAAAGCGTGCAATTGATGTTGACGCGAAAGCCTTTGCCGAGCGCAAGGCGGATCGCGCGTTCGGCGATGTCGTAGATGCCTTCCTTGTTCACGGATTTGTCGTGATCCTCGCGCCCGCCGTCCAAATGCACCGACCATGTGAGATAGGGCGAGGGCTTGTATTGGTCGATCTTTTTCTCAAGCAAAAGCGCGTTTGTGCAAAGATAGACGTATTTCTTGCGGTCGATCAGGCCTTGGACGATGCGCGGCATGTCGCGGTGTACGAGGGGCTCGCCGCCGGGGATCGAAACGACGGGGGCGCCGCATTCGTCCACGGCGTGCATGCAATCCTCAAAAGAAAGGCGCTGATTCAAAATCGGTGCGGGATAATCGACCTTGCCGCAGCCCGGGCAGGCGAGGTTGCAGCGGAAAAGAGGCTCAAGCATCAAAACGAGCGGATAACGCTTATTCCCGCTCAATTTCTGCTTCAGGATGTAAAGGGCGATGTCGAATTGTTGGCGCAAGGGTACGGACACGGATTTTGGCCTTTCGAATTAGGATTGTTCGGATTCTTCTTTGACGCAGAAGGAATCGGCTTTGGTAAGCGAAAGCGGAAGGCGAAAATGGACGTCTTCCTGAACGCCGGGAAGGACGGATACTTCCTCGACGTTTTCATGCTTGCGGATATATTCGATCAGTCCCTGAACGAGATCTTCGGGCGCGGAGGCGCCCGCCGTTATGCCGACGACCTTCTTGCCTTTAAGCCAAGCTGGATCGAGCTGCGAGGCGTCTTCGATCAAATAGGCGGGAATGCCGATTTCGGCGGCCCGTTCGCGCAGGCGGCTTGAGTTCGAGCTGTTATGCGCGCCGATGACGAGGACGAGATCGACCTGTTTTGCAAGTTCGCGCACCGCGCCCTGGCGGTTCTGCGTGGCATAGCAAATGTCGCGCGTGACGGGGCCGACGATGTTCGGAAAGCGGGTTTTCAAGGCGTCGATCACGCTTTTCGTATCGTCGATGCTGAGCGTCGTTTGCGTGACATAGGCCAGCATTTCGGGATCGTTGACCTGAAGCTTGGCCACGTCTTCGGCTCTTGAAATCAGATGCACGCGGCCCGGAATCCGGCCCAGCGTGCCCTCGATCTCCGGATGGCCTTCATGGCCGATCATGATGATCTCGCGGCCAGATTTCGCGTAACGCTGGCCTTCGGTGTGGACTTTCAGAACCAGAGGGCAGGTCGCGTCGATCACGCGAAGGCCGCGCGCTTTCGCGTGCCGTTCAATTTCTTCCGCGACGCCGTGCGCGCTGAAGATGATGACGGCGCCTTCGGGAACTTCGTCCGTTTCCTCGACAAAAATGACGCCTTTGTCCGCAAGGCGCTTCACGACGTGCGGATTGTGAACAATTTCGTGCCGGACATAGATCGGCGGGCCGAATTTCGCGAGAGCAAGCTCGACGATCTCGATCGCGCGTTCGACTCCTGCGCAAAAACCGCGCGGTTGGGCCAAGATGATCTTCATGACTTTATCCTATTGAAAAACCGGACTTGCGGCTTTCCGGCGTCCATTCCGAGAGAAGGGTGACTTTATTAGCATCGCTTTCGGTTGTAAACCAAAACTGCCTTATTTGCCGCGCCGCAATATATACTCGGGTTCCTTCGGAACCCGAAAAAAGAATTCGCAAAAAAGGCGTGCGCGTGCCGCGCCCGCGTGTTTTTTGCGAAAAGGCATACTCGGCTTTTCAAGGAAACCGAGTATATGATAATAAAATCTTATCGCGAGTCTTAAATGTTGTGGATAAAGTTGTGGAAAAGGTATATAGTCACGCGCGTTCATTACCTTATCTTCCCTCTTTCGTTGAGGCTTTTCCGTGACACAGATCTTTTCTTCCGAGAATTTTTCAAAGGAGAACGGCGCGATGCCGATCGTTCAACAGAATCATACGGAAGGTTTGTGTAATCCGGATTCCGGCCCCGCTTTCTGGCGCCGCGTAGAGGAAACCCTTCTGGTCGGCAAGGTCGAGGATTTTGATGCCTTGATCGCCTGCCTTTCCGAAAGCGAGGATTTTCCATCCGACCTGCGCTATGGGATTGAAGGCCTCTATCATTTCAGGACGCATTATCGAGATCCGTCGCTTGGCCTTTCGGAAGACGCGAAAGGCCGAATTATGAAAATGGACGCCGATTGGACCATGCAGCTTCTTCGAGATCTTCACGAAAAATTCCAACAATCCAGTCAATACACAGCCTGATAGAAATCCCATAAAACAAAAACGCCGCTCCTTGAAGGAAGCGGCGTTTTGTTTTTGGCAAAACCGAAAAAATTATTCGGCGGCTTTGGTTTCCGCAACAACGGCGGCGGTCGCGTAATCGGTGCGTTCCGCGATGCGCGCCTTCTTGCCGCGCAGACCGCGCAGATAGTAAAGCTTCGCGCGACGAACGGCGCCGCGGCGGACGAGATCGACGGAATCGACGCGCGGGCTGTAAAGCGGGAACACGCGCTCCACGCCTTCGTTATAGCTGATCTTACGAACGGTGAAGGAGGAGTTGAGACCGGCATTCTTACGCGCGATGCAAACGCCTTCGTAAGCCTGGATACGCTCGCGCGTGCCTTCGACAACTTTCACGTTGACGCGGATCGTGTCGCCCGGGGCGAAAGCCGGAACCTTGATGGTCAGCTTTTCGATCTGCTTCTGTTCGAATTTCTGCAAAATGTTCATCACTTAACTCCATACAACAACCGGCGCGCAAACAGGCAACGGCCAATCGCGCGATTCCGATCCAAACTGAAACCGAGGCGGGGTCTATAGCTTGTTTTGCGCGGTCAAACAACCTTTTCTATGCTTTATTTGCCCTTTTTTTGAGCCAAATAAGCTTTCCAGAGGTCCGGACGCCGAATTTCCGTGATTTTTTCGGCCTCTGCGCGCCGCCATTCGTTAACCATCGCATGATGGCCGGAGGTCAAAACATCCGGAACCTTGCGGCCTTCCCATTCCGGCGGGCGCGTGTAATGCGGATATTCGAGAAGCCCATCCGAGAAACTTTCCTCCGCGTGGGTTTCGCTGTTGCCGATGGCGCCCGGAAGAAGGCGAACGCAAGCTTCCATCAAAACCATCGCCGCGACCTCGCCGCCCGCGAGCACGAAATCGCCGAGGCTGACTTCCTCAAGCTCTTCGGCGTCGAGCACGCGTTGATCCACGCCTTCATAACGCCCGCAGAGCAAGAGGACGGACTGCGCGGCGACAAGTTCCTCAACCAGTTTTTGATTGAGAACGCGGCCGCGTGGCGAAAGGTAAATCCGGCGCTTTGCGCGACCGAGCGTTTTTTCCGCGCCGCGAAGCGCCGCGGCGACAATGTCGGGGCGCATCACCATGCCCGCGCCGCCGCCATAGGGCGTGTCGTCCACGGTGCGGTGTTTGTCCGTCGTAAAATCGCGGATGTTCAATATATCGAGTTGCCAAAGACCGTCGGCAAGGGCTTTGCCTGCGAGGCTTGCGCCCACGGGGCCGGGAAACATCTCCGGGAAAAGCGTCAGGATCTGCGCCGCGAAGAGGGGGGCGGGAACGGTCATGGTTTTTTGCCTTTTTTCTCCGGCTTTTCTACGTTCAACCAACCTTCGGGAATAAGCACGGTCGCAAAACCTTTTTCAATATCCACGGTGGGGACATGTGCGTCCGTGAAAGGAAGCATAAAGCTCGGCCCCTTTTGTGGCTTGATTTCAAGAAAGGATCCCGCGCCGTAATCGTGTAGCGCCTCGATCGTTCCAATCGTTTCGCCGTCTTCGGTTTTGGCTTCGAGCCCCTGGAGATCCGCTTCGTAATATTCCCCGTCTTTCGCTTTCGGAAGCTTGTCGCGCGACACGAAAAGCTTTGTGCCGCGAAGATTCTCCGCCGCTGTGCGGTCGTCGATGCCCTTGATCGTCGCGATGAAATCGTCTTTGACAAGGCCCATGCAATGCAGCGCAAAAACGCGCTCGCCTTTTTCATCCGAGAGGGGGGAGTAGGTGAAAATGTCGTCCGGTTCTGTCGCGAAGCTGCGCACGCGCACGGCGCCCTTGATGCCGTGAGCGCCTGTGATCGCGCCGATGAGGATTTTTTGATTTTGTCGCATGCGCTTCTTTTCGGGTTCGAATAACTGTGCCAATCTAGCAAACAAGATGTTTCTTTTCGATGGTTTATCTCATGTCCGCTCTGCAAATTCGATCCCTTTTAAGCCGCACTTTCTGGGCTCCGTTCATGAGTTGGCGGCGTAGCGCCGTCTTGATGGCCAGTTTTCTCGGTAGTTTCGGCTTTTCGCTTATCATGGTCGTTCCAGCCTATGATCTCAGCACCGTCGGGCTGAAGGCTATGATGGCCTATTTTCTTCCGGTTTTTATGGTCTCGGGATTCCTTCTTTACCCGCTTCTTTATGCGGGATTCAGTATGTTTGATTCCTCGCGCTGGCGGATCGGGATCCTTGCGGCGCAAAGCGTCGCGCTCATTCTTTATGTGATCTTGCCGCAGGACCCACTTTCACGCGGGCTTGCAGGCGCGGTTATCATGGCGCCTTTTTGGTGCGCCTATCATATTGCCATGATCCAGAACACGACGGAGGATAACCGTTCCTTTGAAGTTGCCCTCGCGGGCGTCCTTTATCTGGCGGGCGGCGTTCTTGGCTATTTCGCCAGCGGCGCATCGCTTGCGTATGGCCTTCAAGGGGCGGCCTTTATTGCAGCTTTTCTGTCATTGGCGTTGGCGACGGGAAGCGCCCTTGTCGCGCCAACTTTCATGCCTTCTGGAACGCTGAAGGCTTTTCTTCTCGCGTGTCATCGCGTTCTTGCCGCCAATCCCTATATTGTTCCGCGCATTGTTGCGCAATCGCTTCTTGAGATGCCCGGGCTTGTCATGGCGGCGCTTATGCGGCTTTTGAATTTTCCGCCCAGCGTTATGGCGGGCATGCTTATTGCGCGTCTTGTGCTGAGCTTCGCTTTCGCGCCGGTTTGGGGGCATTTTGTTCGAAAGCACAAAAGTGCGGGCTTTGGGCTTGCCTTCAGCATGGTCGGAATCGCATGGCTTTTTCTGTTTTTCTTTGCCGGAAGCACGGTTGCCTTTTTTGTCTTCCTTCTCGTCTATGGGCTTGGGACGAGCCTTGCGGACAACAGCCTTTCGACGGGGCTTTACGGAATCCAAAGCTATGCCGTCATTGTGTGGAACGAGATTTTGAACGCCGCTGGGCGCGGGGTTTTCCTTCTATTTCTGTTGCCGCTTCTTTATGCAAGCGTTCAGCTTTATCTAATCGCGCTGTGCGGCGTTTGCGTCCTTCTTTTGGTGCTGGATGGTTTATGGAAGCGGAAATGGGGAACAGTCGGCGCCATGTGACAAAAAAAGCCCCGCCGGAAACCGACGGGGCTTTTTTGATATTTTAGAGCGTTTTCCGAAGTGATTGGCTGGATTGTTGTGGTCGGAAAACGCTCTAAGTTTTTGTTGTCGATCAGATTGTTAAAAGACGCTTTGGCGTCTTTTAATCCTCGGCAAGCCTCGGACTTCGCTTCGCTCCGCGCCAAACGCCTTTGGCGTTTGGTCACGCTCGTAAGCTTGGCCGCCGATGCGGCCAACCTTCTCGCGATCTGATCTAAAACCTTACTCGGCGGCAGGGGCCTCTGCCGGTGCGGCGGCGGCTTCGGCGGCTGCTTTCGCGGCTTCGGCTTCCATTTTCATGCGTTCCTGAGCTTTGGCGCGGGGCGCGGATTTCTTCGGCGTTTCGCGCATCTTGACCTTGGGGGCGAGATCGGCGTCGGCCAGAAAGCGGGCGACGCGCTCGGTCGGCTGGGCACCGTTTTTCAGCCAATACTTTGCGCGTTCGGCGTCGATCTTCACGCGCTCTTTGCTTTCGCGCGGAAGCATCGGGTTGTAGGAACCGATCTTTTCAATGAATTTGCCGTCGCGCGGCGAGCGGCCGTCGGCGATGACGATGTAGTAATAAGGGCGCTTTTTGGCGCCGTGGCGGGCGAGACGAAGGCTTAACATTTTCTATTCTCCTCTGTGTGGTTGGTTAGTTGCTTTTCGTTTTGGTCATTCCGGCCATATCCGTACCGGTCACTTTAGGCATCATGCTGCGCATGAAACCGCTTTTCCCGAGTTTGCGCACCTGACGCATCATTTTGCGCATGTCGAGAAACTGTTTGATGAGGCGGTTGACGGCCGCCACATCCACGCCCGCGCCCGCTGCGATGCGGCGCTTGCGCGAAGCCTGAAGAAGATCGACGTCTTTGCGCTCGGCAGGCGTCATGGATTGGATGATCGCTTCCTGTCTTTTGATCGCCTTGTCGTCGATGTTCGCGTTTTGAAGCTGGTTCTTGATTTTGGTGACCCCCGGCAGCATGGACATCAACCCGCTCATGCCGCCCATTTTGCGCATTTGCTGCAATTGTTTTGCGAGATCGTTGAAATCGAAATCCTTGCCCGCGATGAATTTCTCGGCCATCGCCTGCACTTCGTCCTGATCGATGGTCGCCGCCGCTTTTTCGACAAAGGAAACGACGTCGCCCATGCCAAGAATGCGGTTTGCGAGGCGATCGGGATGATAGACTTCAAGCGCTTCCGTTTTTTCGCCCGTTCCCAAAAACTTGATCGGCTGGCCCGTGACCGCGCGCATGGAAAGCGCAGCGCCGCCCCGCGCGTCGCCGTCGATGCGGGTGAGGACGAGGCCCGTGACGCCGATTTTCTCGTTGAAATGCTGCGCCGTCGTCACGGCGTCTTGGCCCGTCATTGCGTCGAGGACGAGGAGGCTTTCGTGCGGCTTTGCGATGTCGCGCACCGAAGCCGCCTCGGCCATCAATTCTTCGTCTATGGAAAGGCGGCCTGCCGTATCGAGGATCAAAACGTCGAAGCCTTCAAGCTTCGCCGATTGCAGCGCGCGCCTGGTAATCGCAGCCGGATCTTGCCCTGCGACGATGGGAAGGCTGGCCACGCCGATTTGCTCGGCCAACACGGCCAATTGTTCCTGCGCCGCCGGACGGCGCACGTCGAGCGAGGCGAGAAGAACTTTCTTCTTTTCGGTTTCCGCAAGGCGTTTCGCCAGTTTTGCCGATGTCGTCGTTTTGCCCGAGCCTTGAAGCCCCAGCATCATGATGATTGCGGGTGGATTTGTGGCGAGATTCAACGGAACGGCGGACGTGCCCAAAAGCTCGACCAAATTGTCATGGACGATCTTGATGACTTGCTGGCCGGGCGTGACGGAGCGGATGACCTCTTGGCCTATGGCGCGTTCTTTGATCTTGGCGACGAAATCCTTGACGACGGGCAATGCCACGTCGGCCTCGAGGAGCGCGACGCGCACCTCGCGCAGCGCGGCGTTCACGTCGTCTTCGCTGAGCGCGCCGCGCCGCGTCAGACGGTCAAAAATGCCGTTCAGCTTGTTGCTGAGAGATTCAAACATTAAGTCGCTTTCAACTTTCCCAACCGAAGAGATATGGTAGCGCCGCCTTCCACGGCGGCGCTTTTCACGCATGGGCGGTTTTTTCGTGGCCCTTGCGCCGCCATGGAAGGCGGCGCTACCGCAGAAGGCCAAACAAAAACGAGCCAGTGCCCGCAACGCGAGGACTGACTTGAGCCGGAGAAGCTTTCTTCGACAGGAAGAAAGGCCGCTCCTAACCTTCTTGGGATAAATCCCAAAAGAGAGGACGGATGGTTTCTAGACGAAAAAACAGGCTTTCGTCAAAGCTAATCGCGCGCGATGTCTTGAATTCTCGTTTTATTTGCTGTCTGGAGCAAATAACCCGATGTTTTTTATGGCCCTTTGCTCTTTTTTGCGGGAAAAGCTTGCTTTTCGGCTTTTCTTTCCCTAAAACGTGCCTTCGCACGCGTCCGCGCCCGCCCTGCGGAGCAGTCGGCGTGTTGCCCATATAAAGCCGGAAAGAAAAGAAAATGAAACAGGAAATCCATCCCGAGTATCGTGAAATCACCGTTGTCATGACCGACGGCACCGAATTCAAGACGCGCAGCACCTATGCTTCAAGCGACAGGCTGCAGCTCGATATCGATCCCAAGACCCATCCGGCATGGACGGGCACGCATCGCATGGTCGATCGCGGCGGCCAGCTTGCGAAGTTCAACAAGCGTTTCGGCGGCCTTTCGGGCAAGAAGGAAGAAGCTGCTACGGCTCCTGCCGCAACGGAAGCGGGCGAAAAGATCAAATTGACGACGAAGGCCGCGCCTGCCGCGAAGCCAGCCGCCAAGAAAAAGAAGGCTTAATCGGTTTTTATAACCATTAAAAAACGCGGCGCTCGAAAGAGCGCCGCGTTTTTTCTTGCAGAATTCTTACAAACACCAACTCGTCGTCGGTGTTCCGTAAACATATTCGGTCATGCAACCGCATAGGCAATTGTCCTGGCAAGTCCTGTTGCAGAAGGTGCAAACCGGAGCGGATTGCGCCCATCCGGCGCTTGTCGTGCAGGAATTTGTGCATCCGTCCCAGTTTTGGCTCCCCGAATTGGCCGAAAAATAGGTCCATCCCGTCGATGTCCATCCGCTGGGGCAGGCGGGATAGGAAAACTGGCACACGTTGCATCCGAATGTGCTGGCTATAACCGATCCGCCTGCGCCGGTGCAATCCGTCATGGTGTGCGTGCTGTTGCAGCCGAGATAGGACTCGCCGCCGAGTTTGACCCATTTTTGGGCCACGCAGATATAAAGGAGGCCTTGCGAGAAAGAGAGCGTTCCTTCGCTCTCGGCGGGGCAGGCCGCGTTCTCCTGCGTTCCGGAAACCGTTCCGATCCTCACGCCGCCGCCTTGGACGTCGAGCAAGGCTTGCGGGCTGCTGGTTCCGATCCCGACATAACCCGTTCCGTTTTTGATGGTTATGCCGACCTTGCCGCCTGCGCCCAGCGGAAGATCCGAGGTTCCCGAGGAATTGATCCCCGGTTCGTCGGCCATGGCGGGATGCGCGAGGACGAGAAGAATCCCCATGACGAGAGCGGCTTTCGTGAGAAAAAGCTTCACATTGACCTCAATCCGGCGGCAGCGGCTCGTCGATAATTTTCACGCCTTGGATCATGCCAAAGTTCGGCACTTCGCCCGCCTCCAGCTTTTCGCGAACCATTTTATCGAGGCGCTGAACGCGCATGTAAAGCAAGTGGCTGCGTTCCAAAAGCGTGCGCAAACCTTGCGGCAATTCCATAAGCTCGGCGCCGGAGGGATTTTCGCATTCCTCACCGCCCGACAAAATATATTGCGGCGAAGCAAACTGCTCGGGCGAGATCTCGCCCGACAAAAGAGCCTTCATGGCGAGAAGCCACGTCATGACCTGAATGAGACGCGCGGAAACGCGCGTGTGCTGATACCCGACATGCAGGCATTCGGGCAAATTGAACATCCGCCGATCCGCCTGTTCGTGATAGGCGATATAATTCCGCGTTTCAATCGTCAGCGCGACGCCTTCTTCGAAGGTGCGATCCAACAAATTCGTAGGCTTGTGCATGACGGGAAACTCCTGAACGGGGCGGTGGATTTGCCGCTTGGACACCATCTTCCTACGATGGGAAGGCTTAAGAAGCGGTATAGCGAAGCTTAAGGATGGCTTAAAAACGCGGCTTTTCGGGTTGCAAACGAAAAAAAGCGGCGAAAGAAGATTGCCCTTATCGAATTCTCGGGCTATTGTCGCCGCCTTTCCGGCACTTATTGGGGCGTAGCCAAGCGGTAAGGCAGCGGATTTTGATTCCGCCATTCGGAGGTTCGATCCCTCCCGCCCCAACCACCAATTTAATTCCGAACGGTTTTTTGTTTGCGCGCCTTCCTCCTTCGCCAAGGCTACGGAGGACAAGCCGCGCGCGGGCCGCCTCTTTATAGACATATGCAATTATGCCATCGTCGCGCATGGCGCGGCGCAAGGAAATCTTCATCCCGCGCGTTCACAATCGTGAGGTCTTATGTCCCCTGTTGAAAACGATGAACCCATGCGCCCCTTCGATCCCAAAGATGTCTTGATCGTTTTTGCGCTTCAAATCGAAGCCAAAAGAGCTTTCGACGACAGGAACATTGTTTTTTCCGGCATTGGAAAAGTCAACGCCGCCTATCGCCTGACGCAGGCTTTGGCGTATTGGCAGCGAAGAAAAAACAAATTGCCGCGGCTCGTGCTCAATCTCGGAAGCGCCGGATCGAACCATTTCGGCAAGGGGAGCATCGTGAATTGCACGCGTTTCGTCCAGCGCGATTTCGACGTGACGGCGCTTGGCCACGCGCCCTATCTGACGCCGGACGAGGATTTGCCCGTGACGTTGGAGAACGGCCTGCGTTTCAGCTGTTTTCCCGAAGGCGTTTGCGGCACGGGCGACAATTTTGCGACCGGCGGCCCGCGTATCGATTGGAATGTCGTAGATATGGAAGCCTATGCGCTCGCCAAGGTCTGTACTTACGAAAAGATCGCGTTCGGCTGTTTGAAATACATCACCGACGGCGGCGACGACGGGGCGGCGGAATCTTTCGCGAAAAATATCGCGGATACGTCCCTGCTTTTACGCGAAGCGGCCGATAAGATTCTCTAGAGTATTTTTTATTAGCTTGGCCAGATCTTTCTTATCAAAAACCAAACGGGATCCCGCATCTGCGCGCTCGGGGCGTTGCCCTCGCGCTCCGTGCGGGATGACGGGGGGCGAGGCCAGCCTGATATGAAATTGATCTAGGATTTAACTCGTCGCGATCATTTTAAGCCATTCTTCCTCGTTGAGGACGGTCACGCCAAGCGCTTGCGCCTTCGCGGCTTTGCTTCCCGCGTCCGCGCCCGCGATCAGGAAGTCCGTTTTGCCTGAGACGGCGCTGGCGACGATTGCACCCGCTTTTTCGGCTTTTGCTTTCGCCTCGCTGCGCCCCATGGAGGACAAGGTTCCCGTAAAAACGAGCGTTTTGCCGAAAAGCGGCGCGCTTGTATCTGTGGCGCTTTCTGTGAAAGCCGGAACCTCGATCTCGCGAAGTAAATCATCGAGCGCCGCGCGGTTATGTTCTTCCGCGAAAAAAGAAACGAGATCTTTTGCGACGAGCGGGCCGATTTGATCGATGCCGGTCAGATCCGCCCAAGCTTCGGAAGCGTCATCGGTGGCGGCGCACATCGCCTTTTTCCAGGCTTCGACGTTTTTATAATGCTTGGCGAGAAGGCGGGCCGTGGCTTCGCCGATCTGGCGGATGCCGAGCGCATAGATAAAACGGTCGAACGGGATCGTGCGGCGCGCTTCGATGGCGGCGAGCAGATTTTCCGCCGATTTCTTGCCCCAACCTTCGCGAACCTCAAGCGCCGCGCGATGGCGCGCAAGACGGAAGATGTCGGCGGGCGAGGAAAGCATTTTTGCTTCCATCAATTCGCGTACCCGCGCCTCGCCGAGGCCTTCGATATTCAGCGCGTTACGGCTTGCGAAATGAATGAGGCGGAGCGCCGCCTGCGCGGGGCATGTAAGGCCGCCCGTGCAGCGCGTCGCGGCCATGCCGTCCTCGCGGATCGCATGGGATCCGCATTCGGGGCATGTTTCGGGAAAAACGAAAGGTTTTGAATCTCCGCCGCGTTTTGAAAGATCGACTTCGACGATTTGCGGAATGACGTCGCCCGCGCGTTGAAGGCGCACGATGTCGCCTTCGCGTATATCCTTGCGGCGAATTTCATCTTCGTTATGCAAAGTCGCGCGGCTGACCACAACGCCGCCGACCGTGACGGGCTCAAGTTCCGCCACGGGCGTCAAAACGCCCGTGCGTCCGACTTGAACGCTTATTTTAAGAAGGCGCGTCGTCGCTTGCTCGGCCGGAAATTTATGCGCGATGGCCCAGCGCGGCGCGCGGCTGACGAAGCCGAGCCTTTCCTGAAGCGCGACATCGTCGATCTTGTAAACCACGCCGTCGATATCGAAGGGCAAGGCGTGGCGCTCTTTTTCAATATCGTCGTAATAGGCTTTAAGACCGTCCGCATCGACGCAAAGCCGCGAAGGCTCGTTCAGCGTAAAGCCCCAATGTTTGAGCTTCGCGCGAAGGTCGCTTTGCGTTTTGGGCGCAGGCCCGTCGCTTTCGCCGAGCGCATAGGCGAAAAAGGCGAGGGGACGCGTTGCCGTTATTTTAGGGTCAAGTTGGCGCACGCTTCCCGCAGCGGCGTTGCGCGGATTCGCGAAGATCTGTTCGCCGAGCTCCTCGCGCGTCTCGTTGAGCGCGAGAAAATCCGCCTTGTTCATGTAAATCTCGCCGCGCACTTCAAGAATGTGGGGAAAGGGGGCTTTGAGTTGCGCGGGGATGGATGTGATCGTGCGCGCGTTCGCGGTGATGTTTTCGCCCGTCGTGCCGTCGCCGCGCGTCGCGGCCTCAACCAGCTTTCCGTTTTCATAACGCAGCGAGGCCGAAAGACCGTCGATCTTGGGTTCGGCTAAAAAGGTGAGTTGCGCGTCTTCCGGCAGATTGAGAAAACGTCTTATGCGCGCGACGAAATCCCGAAGATCTTCCGCCGTGAACGCGTTGCCGAGCGACAGCATCGGAATTTTATGCGTCACTTTTTTGAACCCTGCGGCTGGCGCCGCGCCGACGCGCTTTTCCGGATCTTCCTTCGGCGCGAGATTTGGAAAAGCTTCATGCAACGCGCGATAGCGCGCACGAAGCGCGTCATAGTCCGCGTCCGTAATCTCCGGCGCGTCCTTCTGATGATACAGAAGGTCGTGATGTGCGATCTGTTTCGCAAGCGCGGCCATTTCCGCCGCCGCTTCAAGGGGCGTAAGGCGGGTTGGATCGGCGGATGTTGGGTTTGCTTTTCTCACGATTCTTCTTTCACGACTCGGCGATTCGGGAGCGTTCCTGCCAACGAAAGCGTTGGTTCAAAAAAGCGCCTTAACATCTTGGCTTCTTGGGTAAAATTACCGCACTTTTAAAGGCGTGTCACTTTTTCCGCGCGCTTTGTTTTTAGAGCGTTTTCCGAAGTGATTGGCCGGATTGTTGTGGTCGGAAAACGCTCTAAGTTTTTGTTGTCGATCAGATTCACGCTCGTAAGCTTGGCCGTCGATGCGGCCAACCTTCTCGCGATCTGATCTAGGCGCTGAGGCGGCTTTTGCGGAAGGCTTCGATAATTTTTGCGGATGTTTCTTTCCGTCTCTTGCGCCCTCTTTACCGGAAGATTCAGCCTGAATCCGGTCTTTCAGAAGCGTTTCCGCCGCTTTTCGGGCCGCATCCGACGTTTCATGCCCCGCAAGAAGGCGCGCAATCGCCTCGATTCGGCCCGATTCGGTCAGTTTTCGCACGATTGTGGCGGTTCGATTCGCAGCCGATTCTTTTGCCACATGAAAATGGATGGCGCCGCGGGCCGCGACCTGCGGGCTGTGCGTCACGACGAGAACTTGAAGATGCTCGCCGAGCTTGGCCAATCTTTCGCCCACGGCGGAGGCCGTCGCGCCGCTAATGCCCGTATCCACTTCGTCGAAGACAAGCGTGCCGATCGGATCGCCCGCGGCGAGAACGACTTTCAGCGCCAACATGAAACGCGCCAACTCGCCGCCGGACGCGATTTTCTGCAGCGGCCCGGGTTCCGTTCCCGGGTTCGTGGAGACGAGGAACGTGACGCGATCCGCGCCGTTGGCGTTCCATTGCTCTTCGGGCAGGGGCGTCAGTGCTACGATAAAACGCGCTTTTTCAAGCTTGAGCGGCGGCAGCTCCTCCATGACTTTCTTCGCCAAAAGCGCGGCTGCCTTTGTGCGTTTGAGGCGAAGATCGCCCGCCTTCACATGAAAAGCCGTGCGCGCCGCTTGCTCTTCCTTTGCAAGCTGTTTCAAAAGATCGCCCTTGTCCTCAAGAAGCGAAAGCTTGGCTTGCAGATCCGCCATGAGGTGAGGGAGCGTTTCGGATTCGACGCCGTGTTTCCGCGCCACGGCGCGCAGCGCGAAAAGGCGCTCCTCGATGGAATCCAGCGTTTCCGGATTGTCTTCCATATCCTGCACGCGTCTTGCGAGGGCAAGCGCAATTTCCTGAATCTCGTCCGTCGCCTGATCGAGGCGCGCGAGAAGCGCATCCAACCCCTCCGCCTTGTCCGCTATGCGCGAAAGCGCCTTACCCGCGAGCGTCAGCGCCGAAATCGCGCCGCGCTCGCCGTTGATCGCGCCTTCCGTCGTTTGAAGCGCCTCCAGAATTTTCTCGCGGTTTTGAAGCTGCGAGCGCAGCGCGGCAAGACGGTCGATTTCGCCCTCTTTCGGCGCAAGATCTTCAAGCTCGATCACGGAAGCGCGAAGATAATCCTCCTCGGCGCGCGAACGGGCTTGAATCGCGTGGGCTTCGGCCAACGCCGCTTTCTTTTCGACCCACGCGGCATAGGCGCTTCCAAGCGCTTCAAGCTCTTTTCCAAAGCCGCCAAACGCGTCGAGAAGCCCGCGATGCGTCGCGGGATCCAAAAGTCCGTGCGTTTCGAATTGCCCGTGGACTTCAAGAAGCGCGTCGCCGATCTGGCGCAAAAAGGCTATGCCAATCGGTTGATCGTTCAGAAAGGCGCGGCTTTTGCCGTCGCGGCCGATCACGCGGCGCAGGATAAGCGGATCGCCGAAGGCGAGGCCTTGTTCTTCAATCTGGATTTGCAAAAGCGGGGGAAAGGGGCCTGTGAAACTGGCCGTGACGGAAGCCTGCGCGGCTTCGCCGCGGATCAGGCCCGTCTCGCTCCGCCCGCCGAGCGCGAGGCCGAGCGCATCGAGAAGAATGGATTTGCCGGCTCCCGTTTCGCCCGTAAAAACGCTCAAGCCTTCGTCCAGCGTCAGGGAAAGCCGGTCGATCAGAAGAAAATCCTGAATGGCGAGGCTTTCAAGCATGGCGGGGCAAACCCTAGTAAATCGCGTGCCAGACCTTGTCGATCCAGGATTCCTTATCGTCCTCCGGCGTCATGTTGTTTTCGGCGAGAAGGTGGTAGCTATCCTCATACCATTCGCTTCCCGGGAAATTGTGGCCGAGGACGGCGGCCGTCGCCTTGGCTTCGTTCGGAATGCCGAGCGCGAGATAGCATTCGACAAGCCTGTGCAGCGCTTCGGGAACGTGGCTTGTCGTCTGATATTTCTCGACCACCGTGCGGAAGCGGCCCACGGCGGCTGTATAGATTTTCTGTTTCATGTAATTGCGGCCCACTTCCATTTCGGCGCCCGCCAGATGGTCGTTGACGAGCGCGATCTTCAAGACCGCGTCTTTTGCATAGACCGTCTCGGGAAAGCGGCTCACGACGTCTTGAAGCTCTTTCAGCGCGTTCAAGGCGAAACTCTGGTCGCGGCGCACGTCGGCAAGGCGCTCATAATTGCAAAGCGCTTTCAGGTAATAGGCGTAAGGCGTGCTCGCATTGCCCGGATGAAGCTGGATGAACTGGTCGAGCGCCGTGATCGCGTTGTCGTAATCCATCGCCTCGTAAAAAGCGTAGGCTTCCATCAACTGCGCGCGCGTCGCCCATTGGGAATAGGGATGCTGCCGTTCCACTTCCTCGAACTGGCGCGCGGCTTCCTTATAGTCCTTTTTGTCCATCAAATCTTCGGCGGCGTTGTAAAGCTCGTTCACCGGCTTGTCGGGCAAGGGCGCATCCTTGTCGTCGGCGCAGGCGACAAGAAGAAGCGGAAAAAGAACGCAAGCAAAAAGGCGCAGAAAAAGGCGAGGGGGTAGACGAAGGCGCACGGGCTTTATCCGAAAGACTGAGAGAAGCGGAATCGCGGCCCGACTATAGCACAGGCCTTGCCGGAAAGAACAAGCCCCTAAACCGCAAGCGTCTTGGGCCTTTCCGACGATGGCCCAGCCTTGTTCGTTCGCGCAAGGGATTCGATCTTCGTTGCGATTGCGGCGGCCATCTTTCTGGCGAACGACGTCCAGCCCGTATCGAAAATCGGCGAAACGGAGTGGATGGACGAATATGGCCCTTTTGCGCCGCTGCGCCGGAAATTCTCGACGCAACGGCCTTCGGGCGTTGCCGAGGCAAGCTTTAATCGCGTGAGAAGGCCTTTTGTCGGACGCTTGTTAGGGGATCGGCCGCCAAGTCCGGGAATTTTTCCTACAAGGACTTGGGCGCAATCTTTCCAGGGCGACTCCTTGCGAAGGAGGGAATTGAAGGCTTGAAACCCGTGCAGCAAACGAAAAGATTTTTTCGAGGCCACCGCATCGCTCATGAAAGGCAGAGAATCGCCGCTCACGATAACGTGATCGGCAAGCGCCATCGCGCCGGTCGAAAGGGAAACGTCTTCGTGAAATCCTTTTGTCCAATCGTCGGGCACAAGCCGATTGCCAAGCGTTTCCCGAATGGTTTTCAGATCATCCGCATCCGTTTTTCCGTCCGTTACGAGAAGAACTTTCGCCCTCTTGCCTCTTACGACGCGGCCGAGATTCTTAATCAGATTCGCCGAATCCCATTCGTGGCAAAAAACTTCGTTGCGCAGATTGGAAACGATAACGGCGATGACGGGCGTTCGCAGACCTAACTTTTTGCGGATTTCAGGATTGTAGGAAGCGGCGATCGCCTTCAATCTTTCGGGCGTAACGCGCGACGGAAACGTGTGAACTTCGCAAATCTGTCCATTACCCGCCGCGTTGCCGCTCGCGTCGACCTTATATCCCTCGTGCCGACCGTAATTGCCGGGCGCATAGGGATTAAGAAAACTGCTTTGGATAATAAAGTCGCAAAGAGCGGGATTGCCGCAACGCAGAAAGTCGCTGTAAACGCCGATCCACCGGCTGCGATCCTTCGGGGCCTTTTCGGGATTGATGGCGATTGTAAAACGGCCGCCATGGGCGGGGATGCCGATTTTTTCCAAACGTTTGGCCAGAACCTGCATCAGGTCTTCCGCGTAACGGTTTTTCGTATCGAGCGCCGAGGCTTCTTCAGGGGTGCTGGGCGCGCAATTCGTTAAGGCTTCCGGCATTTCGAAATGGAGCGAGAGGGGGTCAAGAGCGCCGGTCGTCATTATTAACACCTCCATATGAAGAACTTGATTAGAATCAAACATATAGAACGTGTTTACTGTGTCACAAATGTGACCGTGCCGCGACGATATTCGGGCGATTTACAAAATAGAGAAAGAGCCAGACGGCCTGTAAGCCGGGTTTTGTCGTTGCCTTCCTGGCAACGGATGACCATTCATCTTGGATGCCCGTTGCCGGACACCTCATGCGACCAACCCGAACCGTCGCCGCGGAGATACGGTGCGCGCGTCTTGATGATCGCGCGCGTGCGGTTCCTATGCGGTCTTGCTCCAAGTGGGGTTTTCCATGCCGCCCCTGTTGCCAGAGGCGCGGTGCGCTCTTGCCGCACCTTTTCACCCTTGCTGGCCATCGCTGGCTTAGCGGTTCGTTTTCTGTGGCACTTTCCCTGGGGTCGCCCCCGCCGGACGTTATCCGGCACTTTCTCTCCTGGAGCCCGGACTTTCCTCCCCACCCCCGCAAGCGGCAGCAGGGCGGCCATCCGGCCATCTGGCCAATCGAGATTAACACGGGTACAATAAGGATAATATATAAATCGTTGCCATAAGGCCACAGATCAGGCGAATGATTCGGCTTGACGGAAGAAAGAGGAACCCGATTTGTTTGAAAAATGCTAAAAAAAAGTAATCCCGTTCGGATTTTCGGAAGAAACAAGGAGAAGAAAAATGAAAAAGCTTCAGATTCTCGGCATGGGCGTTGCCGCCATGGCTCTGCTTGTACCGTTTGCAGCTCAGGCCGCCGATGCGCCGAGCCAAGGCTGGTACGCCGGTCTCGACAATATCGTCGGTCTTGAAAGAAACGCCGATACCAAAGCCGATGGCGACAAGGACATTATTAAATACAACGCCGGATGGGGCGTTTCCGGCAGCGGCGGCTATGCGTTCGGCAACGGCCTTCGCACGGAAGGCGAGCTCGCCTATCGTCGCAATCAGGTCAATAGCATCACGGGCGCGGGCGCCGGCACGACGAACGACGGCCATCTTCGCAATCTGAACGCGATGGCCAACGTTCTGTACGACTTTACGACCGGCACGCGCCTGACCCCCTATATCGGGGCCGGTGCGGGCGGCGCGCTTGTCGATGCGGAAAATATCCGCACGGTCGACGGCGTTTCGGTCAACAAACAACAGGCCGAGTTTGCCTATCAAGGCATCGTTGGCGTCGCCGTCGCTCTCGACAAAAACTGGTCGTTCACGACGGATTATCGTTATGTCGGGACAACGGATCCCAGCCTCAAATCCGATACCGGCGAGAAGGTCAAGACCCAAGACGCTTCGCACAATATCTTGATCGGCATTCGCTATCAGTTCGGCCATGCCGAACCGGCGCCTGCTCCGGAAGTCGCGCAACCCGCTCCGGCGCCTGTTCCGGCTCCGGCGCCTGCCGCGAAAGTTGCCGTTCCGGCCGTTCCGCAAAGCTATATGGTGTTCTTCGACTTCGACAAGTCGGTTCTTACGCCTGAGGCGAAGCGCATCATTGCCGCTGCGGCTCAAGACTTGAAGTCCGGCAAATATGTGCGCGTCGTCGTGACGGGTCACACCGATACGAAGGGCACGGCCACATACAACCAGAAGCTTTCGGAACGTCGCGCAACGGCCGTTGCGAAAGAGTTCGAGAGCCTTGGCGTTCCTGCGGCGGAGATCAAGCAGATCGGCGCCGGCAAGGCGGGCCTTTTGGTTCCGACGGCGGACGGTGTGCGTGAAGCGCAGAATCGTCGTGCCGAGATTGTGTTCGATACCAAATGATCCGATACGAAGATCAGCGAACCTGATCTTTGATGGTTACGAAGAACGCCGCATCCTTTTGGATGCGGCGTTTTTTCTTGCCTAATTCCCAACGCGGGATAAGAACAGAGACGCTTTCCGCACCCCAGATTCAGGAGGTTTTCCGTGCCGCTTGCTTCTTTTCCGGTTTCCCGTCCGCGCCGTTTGCGCGTCTTTGAAGAAATGCGCGGCCTTGTGCGCGAAACGCGCGTGACCATGGAGGATTTGATCCTTCCTTTATTTGTGGAAGAGGAAATCGACGCGGCGCAGCCTATAAGCTCCATGCCGGGCGTTTCACGCATTCCCGAAAAAAAGCTGGCGAAAGAGATCAAGGCGATTGCCGCCGACGGCGTGAAAGCCGTGATGCTTTTCGGCGTCTCTCATCATAAGGACGCGGATGGCAGCGATTCATGGAAGCCGGACGGGCTTCTTTCCCGCATGGTCAAGCGCGCCAAGGACGCTGCGCCCGATCTTGTCGTTATCGCGGATGTTTGTTTTTGCGAATACACGGATCACGGCCATTGCGGCGTTATCGGGAAGGGCGGCGTCGATAACGATAAAACGCTTGTGAATTTGGCGCGCCAGTCCGTTTGCGCAGTGCGAGCGGGCGCGGATATTGTGGCACCATCATCCATGATGGACGGGCAGGTGAAGGCCATCCGGCAGGGATTGGATGAAGAAGGGCTTACAGACGCGCCGATCATGGCCTATTCCACGAAATTTGCATCGAGCTTTTACGGGCCATTTCGCGCCGCGGCGGGATGCGGCTTGAAGGGCGACCGTAAAGCCTATCAGATGGATCCGATGAACGGGCGCGAGGCGATACGGGAATCCTTGCTCGACGAATTTGAAGGGGCGGATTTTCTGATGGTGAAGCCCGGGCTTCCCTATCTCGACGTTCTGGCGCGCCTGCGCGAACGCACGCTTCTTCCGCTCGTGACCTATCAGGTCAGCGGCGAATATGCGATGATCAAATTCGCGGCCGAGGCGGGCGCTCTTGATGAAAAGCGCGTTGTGCGCGAAACGCTCGGCGCGTTCAAGCGCGCGGGCGCGGATTTGATTTTGACTTATTTTGCGCGCGATGTCGCGCGCGAGGGATTTTAATAAGGAAAACGAATGTTCGATTTCAACAATCCGCTTATCAATCCGCCGTCCTTGCCGGAAGGGGTTCCGCCCCTCGATCTTGTTAAGACGGAGCATCTTTTGCCCGCCTTGCGTTTCGGGATGGAGGCGGAAAAAAAGAAGATCGAGGCGATCAAAAACAATCCCGAAGAACCGGATTTTGCCAACACGCTGGAAGCCATGGAAAGCGCGGGTGCGGAGCTTTCGCTGATCCGCAGCGTTTTCGGCGCGATTTGCTCGGCCAACACGAATGACGAAGTCAGGGCCATTGAGGAAACCTGCGAAATGGAGCTTTCGCAGCACGCTTCCGCGATCATGCTCGATGCCGCTTTGTTCGCGCGCATCAAATCCGTTTACGACAAGCGTGACAGCTTGCCTCTTGATGCCGATCAGAAACTTTTTCTCGACGACACTTATAAGGCGTTCGTACGCAGCGGCGCGTTGTTGAATCCGGCGGAAAAAGAGCGTTTTCGGGCGATCGATGAAAGTTTGGCGCAACTTACGACGAAGTTTTCGCAAAACGAGGTGAAGGCGACCAATTCCTATAAAAAACTTGTGAAATCCGAAGACGATCTTGCGGGCGTTCCCGAACGCGCCAAGAAAATCTATCGCGCGGCGGCTGAGGAAAACGGGTTTCCGGACGCTTATTTGATCCTGTTGGAGCCCTATCCTCTCGATATTTTCACACACGCGGAAAACCGCGCCTTGCGCGAAGAGATTTATCGCGCCGCCTCCGGCCTTTGTTGCGGCGGGGAGTATGATAATCGCGCGATTGTCATGGAGATTGCGCGTCTGCGCCACGAACGGGCGCGGCTTTTGGGCTTTGCGACGCATGCGGATTTTGTTCTTGCCGAACGCATGGCGGGCGATACTCAAACGGTTTCGGATTTTCTCGAACGCAATCTCGCGACCTATAAACCGGCGGCGGAAAAGGAACTCGCCGCGATTAAGGCGCTGGCTTTGGATAAAGACGGAATCGCGGATCTTAAGCCGTGGGATGTCGGGTTTTACGCGCGACTTTTGAAAGAGCGCGCGTTCGATCTCGATCTGGAAACGCTGCGGCCGTATTTTGAATTGCAAAATGTTTTGAACGGTCTTCGCGACCATGCGGAAAAACTTTTCGGCATCGAATTGCGCGAGGAAAAAACGGGCAAATATCCCATTCTTCATCCGGACATGAAAGTTTATGAGGTTTTTGACAAGGCCTCGCGGCGCTTGATGGGGATTTTCTATGCCGATTATTTCGCGCGGCCAGGCGCGAAGCGGGGCGGCGCGTGGATGAGCGATTTCCGCCTGCGGAGCCAGCTTGACGGGCGCGATCGAATCCCGCTGATCTGCAATTCCTGCAATTTTGCAAAACCGACGCCGGAACAGCCCGCGCTTTTGTCGCTCGACGACGTGCGGACGGTCTATCACGAATTCGGCCATGCCTTGCACGGGCTTTTGTCGGAAACGCGCTATCCTTCGCAATCGGGGCCCAATGTGAAGTGGGATTTCGTGGAACTGCCCTCGCAATTGCAGGAAAACTGGATTTTGGAGCCGGAAGTTTTGAACGCTTTCGCGCGGCACTACAAAACGGGCGAGATTCTTCCGCTTGAGATAGTCGCGAAGATCAAGAAGATGGAGATTTTTGGGGCGGGCCGTTTTGGCCTTAGCCAAACGCATCATGCGTTGCTCGATATGGCTTTTCATGCAGCGGATCCGGGGGCGATCCCAAGCGTCGAGGCGCTTGAGAAAAGCATCGACGCGCGGGCCTCGTTGCTTCCGCGCGAGGAGGGGCTGTTGTCCACGATCTTCGGCCATATCTTCGCGGGCGCTTATTCCGCCGGATATTACAGCTATAAATGGGCCGAGGGGTTGGAGGCGGACGTGTTCGAGCGCTTCAAGGAAAAAGGACTTTACGATCCCGCGACTTCTTCGCGTTTGCGCGGAACGATTTACGGCAAGGGCGCTTCCGTTAATGAAATGGATTTGTTCATAGCCCTTATGGGCCGCAAACCCGACCCCGACGCCATGTTCCGGCGGGAAGGGCTGGAACCGGTTAAGAAATAAGAGCTTGTTTACAAACTCTCCGCTGATGGGCTGCAAATCGCCGTTTTTCTGAATTTTTGTGCTCACGTACCCAAATGTACGCTGCGCCAAAAATTCAGAAAAACAACAATTTTCGCCTCAACAGCGGAGCTTTGTAAACAAGCTCTAAGGGTTAACGGGAGATCCTGCGATTGAATCCTTGTCTTTTAGCCGTTTTTCTGGTTTCTCTGCCCCCTGACCGATAACTAGGGCCGCAAGGCCTCTTGTAGAACCCGCTGCCGTGAGGGGAATGCAAGGAACGAGGAGCGCAGGGCCGGAGCGTACATAAAGGTACGTGAGGATCCGAGCACACGAATACGGTAGCGCCGCCTTCCATGGCGGCGCCTTTTACCCACGGCAGTTAGGGTTATCAAGAGGCCTGATGAAACCGCTTTCGCTTATCCGCAATTTCGCGATCATCGCGCATATCGACCACGGCAAATCCACGCTCGCGGATCGGTTGATCCAGACCTGCGGCGGGCTTGAGGCGCGCGAGATGCGCGAGCAGGTGCTCGACAGCATGGATATCGAGCGTGAGCGCGGCATCACGATCAAGGCGCAGACGGTGCGGCTTGAGTACAAAGCCAAGGACGGCGAGACGTACCAACTCAATTTGATGGACACGCCGGGCCATGTGGATTTTGCGTATGAAGTCAGCCGCAGCCTTGCGGCCTGCGAAGGATCGCTTCTCGTCGTCGATGCCTCGCAAGGCGTGGAGGCGCAGACGCTCGCGAACGTGTATCAGGCGCTCGACAACAATCACGAAATCGTGCCCGTTCTGAACAAGATCGATCTTCCCGCTGCGGAGCCGGAGCGCATTCGCCAACAAATCGAGGATGTCATCGGGCTTGACGCCTCCGACGCGGTTCTCACTTCCGCCAAAAGCGGGCTTGGCATTCCGGACGTGCTTGAGGCCATTGTCACGCGGTTGCCGCCGCCCAAAGGCGATGCCGAGGCTCCCTTGAAGGCGCTTTTGGTCGATAGTTGGTATGACGCCTATCTCGGCGTCGTGATCCTTGTGCGCGTCGTGGACGGCGTTTTGCGCAAAGGGGCGAAGGTGCGCTTCATGGCGACGGGCGCCACGCGCGATGTGGATCGGGTGGGTATTTTCACGCCGAAAAAGGTCGAGTTGGGCGAACTTGGCCCGGGCGAGATCGGATTCATCACGGCGGGCGTCAAGCAGATCGCCGACACGCGCGTGGGCGACACGATCACGGAAGAAAAACGCCTCGCCGTCGAACCCTTGGCGGGCTTCAAACCTTCGGTTCCGGTCGTTTTCTGCGGCCTTTTTCCGGTCGATGCGGCCGATTTCGAACATTTGCGCGAATCCTTGGGCAAGCTTGCGCTCAACGATGCGAGTTTCCAGTTCGAGGCCGAAAGCTCGCTTGCGCTCGGGTTCGGGTTTCGCTGCGGTTTCTTGGGCCTTTTGCATCTTGAGATCATTCAGGAACGGCTTGAACGCGAGTTCAATCTGAACCTCATCACGACTGCGCCGTCCGTCATCTATCAAATCCACAAAACCGACGGCACGATGATCGCGCTCCACAATCCCGTCGATATGCCCGATCCTGTGAAGATCGAGCGCATGGAAGAGCCGTGGATCAAGGCGACGATCCTGACGCCTGACGAATATCTGGGCGGGATTCTGGCGCTCTGCAACGACCGGCGCGGCGAGCAGGTAGAACTGACTTACGTCGGCGCGCGCGCGATGCTCGTTTACAATTTGCCGCTCAACGAAGTCGTTTTCGATTTCTATGATCGCCTAAAATCCATCTCGCGCGGCTATGCCAGCTTTGATTACGCGCTGCACGGCTATCGCGACGGCGATTTGGTTTTGATGAACATTCTCGTGAACGCCGAGGCCGTGGACGCCTTGGCCTGCATCGTCCACCGCGCGCTTGCGGAAAAGCGCGGGCGGATGCTGTGCGAACGTTTGAAGGAGCTGATCCCGAAGCACCTCTTCAAAATCGCCATTCAGGCGGCCATCGGCGGGCGCGTCATCGCGCGCGAGACGATTTCGGCCATGCGGAAAGACGTGACGGCGAAATGCTATGGCGGCGACATCAGCCGCAAGCGGAAATTGCTCGATAAGCAGAAAGAGGGCAAAAAGCGCATGCGCCAGTTCGGATCTGTCGAGATCCCGCAAAGCGCCTTTATCGCGGCTCTCAAGATGGACGATAAGTAGGTCTAGAGCGCTTTTCGTTTACTTAGAACGGGTCTTCCCCTTTTCGTCATTCCCGCGAAGGCGGGACAAAACGCATCGCGTTTTGCGCGTAGCGTAGCGAAGTCCGAGCGCAGCGAGGATAAAAAGACGCAAAAAGCGTCTTTTTACAATCCAGCGGCCCATGTCTATGGGCCGCATGACTCAAAAACGACAAGAAAGCGCATTTTCGACGATTATGACTCATGCGTCGCGCAGACGCGCTCCACTGGATTCCCGCCTTCGCGGGAATGACGGGGTGGGGCGTGTTGTTCCAAGTAAACTGAAAATGGCCTAAACACGCACTTCATGTGTCAAGAGCTGATCGCCGAGCGTCGCGGGCTTGTTCTGCGCCCATGCAGGCATCATCGGATCCAGAAGGCGGTTTTCGAAGGAGCGGGATTCAATCGCGCCGCGCCCGCCGACCGTGATGATCTCATGCAGGTTTCCGGAGGCGTCGAAGCAACCGCAAAGAAGGGGCCCTCCGCGTCCGCAACCGCCGTCCAGCGAGACGGCCTTGCCTTCGGTCACGACGCAATCGCGGCTGGTGTCGAAACCGCGGATCATGCGCGCGAAATTCGCCGTGCCGCGCCCCGGCTGGCCGTAATTTTCGTCGCAGAGCCAAAGCGCGTCGCCTTGCTCATCCAGCGTGCGCGCGGAATCGAAACCCGACGGAACGAAAAGAACGCGCTGGCGCTCATCCGGTGATCCCACCTGCCCGAAGGCTTTTGTCACCGCCGCGCGGCGCATGTTGCAGAAAAAGACTTCATGACCCTTTTGCTGGCGCTGAGCCGCGCGAAGCTGGTTCGTCCAGCGCGTGATGGCCACGCTGCCCGCGCGCGCGATGGAGCGTGAATCGTTAAGGCTGACGCCATAGAGGCGGAGATAGGCTTCGGCCCCGGCTTCAAGAAGATGTTCCAAAGTTTGGGTCGGGACGGGCGCGAATTGAAGGCGGAGAAGACGCTGCCAGGCTTCCTCGGCCTGACCGCGCAGATGGACGATATCGGAAGGCTCCATCCCCTGCTTGGCGAGAAGGGCGGAGCGAAAAGCCAGAAGCTCCTCAACCACGCTGTCGTCGCTGCGCGCGCTCGCGCTCAGATAATTGCCGAGATAGACAAGCCGGTCGCGCGCGTTGAACCGAACGGCCAGATGATCGTGCAATGTCATCAAGCGGTCTTTGTCGCCGCAAATCGCAGCGACGGCCCAAATGCGGCGGGGGTTACCCAGTTCAGCGTATTTTTCGTTGATGCACGACACAGGGGGACTCTTTCGGCTGTTCAAAACGCAAGATAATGCTTAACGGATCGTTAATCTTGTACGCGCGACTCGAGTGCTCTGCAATATATAGTAGGTTTCATCCACAAATATACCCACAGATAGTTTTATGCGACTCGTTTTGATTCGGAGACGATTCGCGATTCGCCTGATTCGAAGGGCGATTCGGGGCGGGTTGGGCTGTGGATAAAAAGAAGAAGGAATCGCTTACTGTAAGAGCATTTGTTTTTTATCTTTAGAGTCGAGAGCCCAATGCAACTCGGCGGTGTGTGGGGCTGTGTATTTAACGGGACGGCTTGCCCAACCGGGTTCGCTTACGGAGGCCAAACATACTATGCGGCCACATCCCAAACGATGCCAGATCCGGTTCAAGGGCAAGTGAACTTTTGTTCACAAACATGCAGCACGGCGGGTGGTTGGTCATCTACAGTTCCATACGGAACCTATTGCGCCCGAACATGCCAAGTCAACTGCGGTTGCGGCTGCGAAACCGGCTATTGCTGGGGCGTTCCGGCGCAAATCTTTTGTACAGGCGGATAGGGGCCAACTGTCTTAAGCAGCGCCAGCGGGCACAATAATACCATTCTGCCCCCAATGAATCAGATACATAAAAAAAGGGCGGGATTGCTCCCGCCCTTTGGTATTTCAAAAAGAAGTCGCTGCTTAGGCGGCTTTCTTCTCTTTTTCCTTCGTCAGAACGCCTTCGAGCTTCTGTGTCGCTTTCATCTGATCGATCTTCTCAACGGCGGCAAGCTCACGGGCCAGACGTTCCAGAGCGGCCTGATAAATCTGGCGTTCGCTGTAGGAATGTTCCGGCTGATCCGCACCGCGGTGAAGATCGCGCACGACTTCCGCGATCGAAACGGGATCGCCCGAATTGATCTTTGATTCGTATTCCTGCGCGCGGCGGCTCCACATGACGCGACGGACGCGGGATTTGCCCTGAAGAGTCGTCAAAGCTTCCTTGATGCGGTCGCGTGAGCTGAGACGACGCAGACCCGAGGCTTTCGCCTTGCTGACTGGAACTTTAAGACGCATCCGATCCTGTTCGAACATGATCGAATACAAAGAGACGGTGTCCCCACCAACCGCAAAACTGTCGATTCCTTCGACGCGCCCGACACCATGGGCAGGATAAACAACAAAATCGCCCTTTTTGAATTCCAGCTTCTCAGTCATTTTGTTTCGACTCCCTTGCTGTGCACTTAAACCGCGATAAAGAACAAACTGCATCCTTAACCCGTATCACAAGATCTTGACGAAAAGAGGGCCTCTGCCAACATGAACCAAAACGCCGTCGTTACCGCAAAAGAACCACACCGCCCGACACGCATAATGTCGAAGCCTTTTGTCCTTTAAGACGTCTGAAACTGCTGGTTGCTTATGGCCGCCTCTTCACAGGATCTTGCCGAGCTATCCTTGAACATACCATTTATTAGGAAAGATTACAAAACTTTCGCGCAATAACATTATTAGTTCTTTAAAAACAACGTGTTATTTATTCCGACTCGGGAAAGAACATTAACCATGCGCATGCAAAAGTTAATGAAAGAGATTCGTTTTTCGTGAATTTCAGGCTTTTGCGTGAACTTCCTCGGCGTCCATCAAGCACCAAGCCGTTTGATCGGCGAACAGTGCATGCAGGAGCTTGTTGTTCAGCGCATGGCCTGAGCAGCTGCCCTTAAAAGCGCCTCGGATCGGGCCGCCCGCCAAGGCCATATCGCCGATGGCGTCGAGCAATTTGTGGCGCACGAACTCATCGCCATAGCGGAGTCCGCCTTCGTTTAGGATGGTATCGTCTTTGATGACGATGGCGTTGTCCAAGGATCCGCCGCGGCCGAGGCCCATTTTATGAAGTTGTTCGATTTCTTCGAAGAACCCGAATGTGCGCGCGCGGCCGATTTCGGATTTAAAGCCCATGCGGGAAAGGGGGAAGTCGTAGCTCTGATTCTGGATCAGTTTCGACGCAAAGGCGATGTCGAAAGAAAAGCGCGGCGTCGCATCGGGCAAAAGCGCCACGCGCGACTGATTATGCGTGACTTCGACGGGTTTCAGAACAACGATCTCGCGCTTCGGCGCGGCCTGCGTTTGAACGCCCGCCATTTCGATCAGGAAAACGAAGGGCGCGGCGCTTCCGTCCATAACGGGCACTTCGGCGCCGTCGATTTCAATGATCGCATTGTCGATCTCGGCCGCGCGAAGCGCCGCCATAAGATGTTCGATCGTCCCGATTCTGCTGCCATGGTCGTTGCCGATGACGGTGCAAAGTCGCGTGTCCACAACATGATCCCAGCGCGCCGCGATGGTGCGCGCGCCGTTGCGAAGATCCGTGCGGATGAAGACGATTCCCGTGTCGGGCGCGGCGGGAAGCAGGCGCAAGGTTACCTTTTCGCCGGAATGAACGCCGACGCCGGAGCACTGCGCCATGCCGCCTAGCGTGTGTTGATAGAAAGCGTCGTTCGACGCGGTTTCCTGAGAGGCGACGGAAAGCGCCGCCGGAGAGGTCGGCGAGACGGGCGCATGCGAAAGGGTGGAATCGAAGCTCATAGGGACAACCTGAATAAAAGATAAAGCCGGTAACCAAGTAACTATGGTCGTTGTATAGGGAAGGCGGGCAAAGGTGAAATCAAGTGTGGTTACGGTTTGTTACAAATGTTACGGGCAAAAAACGCCGCAATTCCGCCATATTAGATCCTTTTGCGAACGAAAAAAGAGGGGCTCAAAATGGATTTGAGCCCCCCCTTTATAACGGTTTTGCGCGTTTTCTTAGTGATTTGTCTGACGCCGCAAAAAGGCAGGGATATCAAGGATATCGGAAGATTCCGACGAGGACAGAACGGGGCGATCCGTCGGGTCGATATCAAGACGGGCCTGAACGGCTTGCGCTTCGGCCAACTCGGCTTCCTCTTCCTCGCGCGCGGCCGAGGGACGGATCATGCCGAAGCCTGTAATCCGTTTGAAAAGCGACTGCGAACGTTGATTGACGTGCGAACTGGCCGTCTGGGCTTGATTGCTGGCCGTCGTCAGCTGGGTCATGCGCATATCCGGAATGTCGTCGTCACGCACGTCTTTTGCGCGCAGGGCGGCAGGCGAGGCGGCCGGATGGAGCGTGCGCATCGGCGAGGGCGGGGCTGAGGACGTCGGCGACATGGTCGCGCGGGGCGGCTCATTCCGCGTATCCGTGCGCGTATAGGAAGAAAGCGTCGGCAAGGATCTTGCCTCGGCGCGCGCCGAAACGGGCTCATCCTGTTCGTCGCTTTCCATCGACATATCGCCGAAATCGTCTTCGGCGTCCTGCCTGTTCTGCGCGGCCGCTTGCGGGATGGGCGCGGCGGTTCTTGTCGGCGCGACCATTTGGGGCGTCAAAGTCGTAGGCATCGTGAAATAGGAGGAAGAAACGTTCACGCTGGCCGTTGTGACGGGGGAAGCTTGTTTCACGGGGGCGGGCTGCGCCATCGGTGCGGGCGCTGCGGCGCGACGCGCGGTTTGTTCCGTCGTGGTCAGGCGCGGTTGCGTCTGGGGCGCTTGTTGGGCCGGTTTTCTGGTGGATTCGCCTGCGCGTTGGCGCTGCTGTTCCGCAAGCGCGGCGTCGATGCCCGTCGCGATGATCGAAACGCGAATGCGGCCCTCGAGATTTTCGCCGAGCGTGGAGCCGACCTTGATCTGGGCGTCGGGATCGACTTCCTCGCGGATGCGGTTCGCGGCCTGATCCATTTCAAAGAGCGTCATATCGAGGCCGCCCGTGATGTTGATGAGGACGCCGCGCGCGCCCTTCATCGAAATGTCGTCGAGCAGCGGGTTGGCGATGGCCGCTTCGGCCGCGCAAAGCGCGCGGTTGTCGCCTTCGGCCTCGCCTGTGCCCATCATGGCCTTGCCCATTTCGCTCATCACCGTTTTGACGTCGGCGAAATCGAGATTCATGAAGCCCGGCATGACCATCAGATCGGTGATGCCACGAACGCCGGAATGCAGAACTTCGTCGGCCATGCGGAAGGCTTCGGCGAACGTCGTGCGCTCATTCGCGACGCGGAAGAGATTCTGGTTCGGAATGACGATCAGCGTATCGACATATTGCTGAAGCTCGGCGATGCCGGCTTCGGCCTGGCGCATCCGCTGCGATCCTTCGAAATTGAAGGGTTTCGTCACGACGCCGACGGTCAAAATGCCGCTTTCGCGCGCCGCGCGCGCGATGACGGGCGCCGCGCCGGTGCCCGTTCCGCCCCCCATGCCCGCCGTGACAAAAAGCATGTCGGAGCCTTCAAGGAGGCTCATGATGTCGACGAGTTGCTCTTCGGCCGCCGCGCGCCCGATTTCGGGCTTCGACCCGGCGCCAAGACCGCGCGAAAGCGTCACGCCCAACTGGAGCTTCCTGGAAGCCAGCGAAAGGGAAAGAGCCTGCGCATCCGTGTTGGCCGCGATAAAATCGCAACCCTCAAGATTGGAGCGGATCATGTTGTTGATGGCATTCCCGCCAGCGCCGCCGACACCGACAACGGAAATCCGCGGGCGCAGCAAATTATCTGGCTCGGCCATCGACAAATTGATCATTCTTGCCTCCTCGTTTTGACAAATCCAATGCGGACGCGCCCGGACTGCCAGCTAGCTTGAAAATCGGATGCGACAAAGAATCGCGTGGAACATAACACCGCTTTCGCTTGATTCGTGCAAGCCTAGAAAAGGATTGATTCAACAAAAAAATCATAAGGTTAGTTTTCGCTTTCGGAAGCGGCCTTGTTCTTGTGTGCGCTGCAAAAGGAAAGGCGGATTATTCCAATGTGTTAGGGATTGATCTGAATGTTTTGCCTAAAGAAGAAAAAACGGCATACGAACGCATGTAGGCCAATTTGGGGGTCTTGGGCGCATAAAAAGAAGCCTGAAATAGCTTCTTTACATTGCAAGCCCAAGGCGGCTAGTATCCGGCTCCGTTTTTTGCAGCCGTCTCGTAACGTTTATTCGGGCGCGGGGGCTGTTTTGTTTTGTGCACAAGCTAAGGATTTTAAGAAATGGCTCGCGTAACGGTCGAAGATTGCATCCTTCAAATTCCCAATCGTTTCGAATTGGTGATGTGCGCCGCGCACAGGGCACGGGCGCTATCCTCCGGCGCCGAACTTCATGTCGAACGCGATCGCGATAAAAATCCGGTCGTTGCGCTGCGTGAAATCGCGGAACAAAAGCTCGATCTCGACGGCTTGCACGAATCGCTCGTGAAGAGCCTTCAAAAGCGCGTCGAACCCGATCGTCCGGAGGAAGAAGTCGTCGAATTGATGAACGCCGAACAGCAGAACTGGATCGGCGCCGACATGGGTTCGATGGACGACGAAGCCGAAGACGAAGACGAAGCGGAAGAAGGAGCCGAGGCCGACGGTTTGGGGTCTGCGGTCAGCTTCGAAGACGCCGACGTCCGCGACTGATTTTTCCCTTTCAAGGCAAATTTTGGATAGACATTTCCCTCTCTGCGCTTGAGGCGGGGGCGCGGTTGCGCCTTCCGCATGCCATATTTTAGGCATCTTTCCGGTGCACTCTTGCGATTCAATCTACCTTTTCAATTTTTTTAAGGACTGTTTTACTTCAAAGGGGTAGATAAGGAAGGGTATGCTTACGACCCAAGATCATCCCCCTATCGTCGAGACTCCGTCGCGAAAACCTTTGCGCCTGATGCGCCAGTATGAACTGGTCGAACGCGTCCGCGCCTATGATCCCAACGTCAATGAAGATCTTTTAAACCGCGCCTATGTTTTTTCGATGCAGGCGCATGGGACGCAAACGCGCGCGTCGGGCGATCCCTTTTTCTCGCATCCTTTGGAAGTCGCCGGCATTCTCACCGAAATGAAGATGGACAGCATCACCATCGCGACGGCGCTTTTGCACGACACGGTGGAAGATACGCTGGCCTCGCTTGAGGATTTGCGCCGTCTTTTCGGGCCGGAGATCGAGCGGCTTGTGGACGGCGTCACGAAATTGTCGCGCATCGAGTTCCAGAACGATCAGGCGAAACAGGCCGAGAATTTCCGGAAGCTCGTCCTTGCGATGTCCACGGATATCCGCGTGCTTTTGATCAAGCTCGCGGATCGCCTGCACAACATGCGAACGCTCCATTATCTTTCCAATCCGGAAAAACGACGTCGCATCGCGCGCGAGACGATGGAGATTTACGCGCCGCTCGCCGACCGCATCGGCATCCAGAAAATGCAGGACGAGCTTCAGGATCTTGCCTTTGCGGAATTGAATCCCGATGTGCGCGCGGGCATCATGGCGCGCCTCGGCCATTTGCGAACCGAGGGCGGAGGGCTTGTCGAGAAGATCAAGGAAGAACTGCGCAAGCGCCTTGCAGAGGACGGTATTACGGCCGAGATCGAAGGGCGCGAAAAAACGCCCTATTCGATCTGGCAGAAGATGAAGCGCAAGGATGTCGGGTTCGAACAGCTTTCCGATATTATGGCCTTCCGCATCATCGTCGAGGCGGACAATCAGGTTTATCCGGCCCTTGGCGCCGTCCACGCCTTTCCGGTCGTTCCGGATCGCTTCAAGAATTACATCTCGACGCCGAAGCCGAACGGCTATCAAAGCATTCATACGGCCGTTTTTGGCCCCGGCGGTCATAGGATCGAAATCCAGATCCGCACGCGCTGGATGCATGAGGTTGCCGAACTCGGCGTGGCGGCGCATTGGGCCTATAAAGAGGGCGAGGAAAGGCCGGAATCCCATTACCGCTGGATGCGCGAGCTTCTCGATATTCTCGAACACGCGCAGAAACCGGAAGAATTCCTTGAACACACGAAACTCGAGCTTTTTCAGGATCAGGTTTTTTGCTTTTCGCCGAAGGGCGATCTGATCGACCTTCCGCGCGGCGCGACGCCCGTCGATTTCGCCTATGCCGTGCACAGCCGTATCGGCGATATGTGCACCGGCGCGAAGGTGAATGGACGCATGGTGCCGCTTCGCACGGTTCTTGCGAACGGCGATCAGGTGGAAATCATCACGCAAAAGGGCGGCTCGCCGTCGCCCGCGTGGGAGCATTTCGTCGTCACGGGCAAAGCGCGCGCGCGCATTCGGCGCTTCGTGCGCCAGCAGCAAAGGACGGAATATATTCTTTTGGGCCGCGCGATGCTGGACAAACTCTGCAAGCAGCAGGGCGTGGATTTCGGCGAAAAGCCGTTCGAAGCGATTGCGAAGAATTTCCAGGCGGTTTCTATCGACGATCTTTTTGCGAATGTCGGGGCGTCGCTTCAATCGCCGCGCGACGTGTTCAACGCGGCCTATCCGCAGGCCAAATTAAAGGCCGCCGAAAAACAGGCCGTCACCGAAGAGTCGATCGCGAGCGCCCAAAAAGCGCGCGCGAAGCAGACGGCGGCCTCGCCGTCGCCGCTCACGCTGAAGGGCCTTATTCCGGGCATGGCGGTTCATTTTGCGCGATGCTGCCACCCGTTGCCGGGCGATTCGATCGTCGGCATCGTCTCCACGGGGCGGGGCGTGACCGTGCATACGACGGATTGCGAAACGCTGGAGGCTTTCCGCGAGATGCCGGAGCGCTGGGTCGATGTCGGCTGGGGCGACGGTTACGGCAAAGACGTTGGCATGGTCGGGCGGTTGAACGTCATTCTTTACAATCACCCGAATGCCCTCGGCGCGCTCACCACGATTATCGGAAAAGGTTCCGGAAACATCCATAATCTCAAAATCACCAACCGAACGACCGATTTCTTCGATATTCTTGTCGATGTCGAAGTGAAGGATACGGCGCATCTGGACAATATCATCGCTTCGCTACGCGCCAGCAGCTCGATCAGCTCGGTCGAGCGCGCCAAGGGGCGGTAAGGCGCCTTTTTACACCGCATTGCACAAAACAGATTTTCGTGCCGTTTGATCCCCTGACGCGATTCAGGGGTTGGAATCCGTCATTTTGGGTTCTAGACTGCGGCCATGACACAATCTGTTGTTTACATCGCCTCCGACCATCGGGGGTTTGAGATGAAGGGCCGCTTCGTCGCGTGGCTTGGCGCGAGCGGCTATCGTACCGAGGATCTCGGCCCCGAAACGGATGCGCGCTGCGACGCCTCGAACTTCGCCATCAAGCTTGCGGAAGCGCTTAAGGCGGACGTTTCCGCTTTTGGCGTTTTGATCTGCGGCACAGGGCAGGCGATGGCGATGACGGCGAACCGTTTCAGCCATATCCGCGCGGCTCTGTGCTGCAACGGAACCGTCGCGCGTTTTTCGCGCGAACATAACAATGCGAACGTTCTCGTCCTCGGCGCGAATGTCACCGGCATCGACGTGGCGCAGGATTGCCTCGAGATTTTTCTGAAGACCGCCTTTCTTGGCGGGCGTTACGCCGAGCGATGCAAAATCCTCGGCGATCTTGGCAGCGAATAGTTGGTAAAAAGGTTGTGGCCTATATCCTTCGGGACATTAGAACCATTATCGACGGCAAGCGGTAGAATTCCTCCCCCCTTGCGGGGGAGGTTAGGTGGGGGGTGTAAAGAGTCTTTTGAAAAAACTTTACACACCCCTCCCCCAACCCCTCCCGCAAGGGGAGGGGGGAAGAAAGCAAGGGCTTTTTGTGGGGGATGCTTCGATTTAATCAATGCAGTCTAGCAGAGGAAACATGCAAAATCGTTTTTTCACCTCTTCTGTCGCCGAAAGCGACCCCGAACTTTACGGCTCGATTGCGCAAGAGCTAGAGCGCCAGCAAAACAACATCGAGCTGATCGCGTCGGAAAATATCGTCTCGAAGGCCGTTTTGGAGGCGCAGGGCTCGATCCTCACCAACAAATATGCCGAAGGCTATCCGGGAAAGCGCTATTACGGCGGTTGTGAGAAGGTCGATATTGCGGAGAGTCTTGCGATTTCGCGCGCCTGTAAATTGTTTGGCTGCGCGTTCGCGAATGTCCAACCGCATTCCGGGGCGCAGGCGAACGAAGCGGTGTTTCTTGCGTTCCTGAAGCCCGGCGATACGGTCATGGGGCTTTCGATGGCGGCGGGCGGGCATCTGACGCATGGCGCGACCGTCAGCATGTCGGGAAAATGGTTTAAGGCCGTCGGCTATGGCGTGCATCCCGAGACGCATTGCATCGATATGGACGAAGTCGCAAAACTGGCGCGGGAACATAAGCCGAAATTGATTATCACCGGCGGCTCGGCCTATCCGCGCATCATCGATTTTGCGGGTTTTCGGAAAATTGCCGACGAAGTCGGCGCGATGCTGATGGTCGATATGGCGCATTTCGCGGGTCTTGTCGCGGGCGGCGTTTATCCGAGCCCGATTCCGCACGCGCACATCGTGACGACGACGACGCATAAAACGCTGCGCGGGCCGCGCGGCGGCATGATCCTCACGAACGACGAGGCGCTTGCGAAAAAAATCAATTCCGCCGTTTTTCCGGGCCTTCAGGGCGGGCCTTTAATGCATGTTATTGCGGCCAAAGCCGTCGCGTTCGGCGAGGCGCTTCAGCCTTCGTTTAAAATCTATGCCGAAAACATCGTCGCGAACGCCAAGGCGTTGGCGGATCGTTTGGTCAAGCATGGCCTCGCAATCGTCTCGGGCGGAACGGACAGCCATTTGCTGCTCGTCGATTTGCGCCCCAAGAACCTCACCGGCAAGGCCAGCGACAAGAGCCTTGAGCATGCGGGCATCACCTGCAACAAAAACGGCATTCCGTTCGATCCGCTTCCGCCCGCCGTCACATCGGGCATTCGGCTTGGAAGCCCTGCGGCGACGACGCGCGGCTTCGGCGTCGCCGAATTCGAGGAAGTCGGCGATTTAATCGCCGAAGTGTTAAACGGGCTTGTCAAAGCCGGCCCGGAGGGCGACAATTCCGCCGTTGAGAAGTCCGTGCGTGAACGCGTGCTGGCGCTTTGCCGGCGTTTCCCCATTTACAACTAAGGGAGTTGCGATGCGCTGTCCCTTTTGTGGCTATGACGATACGCAAGTGAAGGATAGCCGTCCGAGCGAGGACAACGCCGCCATCCGGCGGCGGCGTTTTTGTCCGCAATGCGACGCGCGCTTCACGACCTTTGAGCGCGTTCAGTTGCGCGAACTCGTCGTCGTTAAGAACGACGGATCGAAAAAGCCGTTCGACCGCGATAAACTGGCGCGCTCGATGCGCGTCGCGCTGCGCAAAAGGCCCGTCGACGACGAAAGGCTGGAGCAAGTCATCAACAACCTCGTTCGCCAGATGGAAACGACCGGCGACGGCGAGCTTTCGACCAAGCAAATCGGCGAGCTTGTCATGGAAACGCTTCGCAAGCTCGATCATGTCGCCTATGTCCGCTATGCCTCCGTTTATCGCGATTTCCGCACGCCCGCGGATTTCAACGATTTCGTCGAGACGTTGAAGGGCGAGACTCCCTAAAATGTTTACAGGAATCATTCAGCATATCGGCGCCGTCGCCGAGATCGAACGCGATGGCGATTGGAAACTCACGATCGAAGCGCCCGCGCTCATGAAAGATCTCGCGGAAGGCGCTTCCGTGGCCTGCAACGGCATTTGCCTCACGGTCATTGCGCGCGAAGAGAACCGCTTCAAGGTTCAGATCTCAAGCGAGACGATGTCGAAAACAACTTCGGCCTGGTGGAACGAGGGAACGCGGCTCAATCTGGAGCGCGCGCTTCGCATGGGCGACGAGCTTGGAGGCCATATCGTCACGGGCCATATCGACGGCATCGCGCGCGTGATCGAACGTCATGCCGAAGATGAAAGCGAACGCTATCTTTTCGAAGTGCCTGCGGCTTTCGCGCGGTTTATCGCGCCCAAGGGATCTATCGCTCTCGACGGCATTTCGCTGACGGTCAATGAGGTTCAGGGAACGCGCTTCGGCGTGAACATCATTCCTTATACCCAGCAAAAGACGAATATCGCCGACCGCAAGCTTGGCGACGCCCTGAATTTCGAGATCGATCCTCTTGCGCGCTATGTCGCCCGCCTTGTCGAAGCCGAAAAGGCCGGTTTATGACCGAAACTTTGGCCTCGGTTGAAGAGCTGATCGCCGAGGCGCGGGCCGGGCGCTGCTTTATTCTCGTCGACGACGAAGACCGCGAAAACGAAGGCGATCTTATTATCCCGGCGCAATTCGCGACGGCCGAAATCGTGAATTTCATGATCAAAGAAGCCCGCGGGCTCGTCTGTCTTGCCCTCACGCAGGAACAGGCGGACAGTCTCGCGCTTACGCCCATGACGGCCAACAACGAAAGCGCCCATCAAACGGCCTTTACCGTCTCCATCGAAGCGCGGGAAGGCGTCACGACCGGCATCTCGGCCTTCGACCGCGCGCGCACGATTGCCGTCGCCATCAATCCGCAGGCCAGTCCGAAGGACATCGTCGTTCCGGGGCATATCTTTCCGCTTGTGGCGCGTTCGGGCGGCGTGCTTGCGCGGCGCGGCCATACGGAAGGCGTGGTGGATATTGCGCGGCTTGCCGGTTTGAACCCTTCGGGCGTGATTTGCGAGATTGTCAAAGACGACGGCGCGATGGCCCGCTTGCCCGATTTGCGACAATTCGCGGCCCGCTTCGGCCTGAAAATCGGGTCGGTCGCGGATCTTGTGAAATACAGGCAGACTCGCGGGGACTAGAAGCGCCCGGCGTTTCTGTGTTAAAAGCCTTTCACGCAACCAGATCCGGATCAAGACATGGAAAAGAAGCGCGATCCTTCGACGTTCAATTTCGACGAAAAACCGCATGTGATGATTATCGAAGCGCGGTTTTACGACGATATAGCCGACGCTTTGCTGAACGGCGCGAAAGCCGTTCTTGAACGCGCGGGCGCGACCTATGAGGTCTATACCGTCCCGGGGGCTTTGGAGATTCCGGCCGCCATCGTCTATGCCGTGAAGTCGCTCGATTTCGATGCCGTCCGGCGGCGCTTTGAGGGGTATGTGGCCTTGGGCTGCGTCTTGAAGGGCGGCACGAACCACGACGAGATTGTCGGCATGCAAAGCGCGCAGGGATTGCAACAAGTCGCCTTGCAGCACACGCTGGCTATCGGAAACGGGATTCTGACCTGCAACACGAAAGATCAGGCTCTCGAACGCGCCGATACGGCGCGGCTCGATCGCGGCGGCGCTGCGGCCGAGGCCTGTTTGAGAATGATCGAACTGAAAAGGCATTTCCGCCTTTCCGCAAAACGGCGTTGGGTGGCGCGTTGACATGACGAACGAAACAAATTCTTCCGCGTCCGCCAATGCGGCGAAGCGCCTCGCGCGTCTTGCCGCCGTTCAGGCGCTCTATCAAAGCACCTATGGCGAGGAAACGCTGGCCCAAATCGTGCGCGGCAGCATCGATCAAGGTTTCAAGGCTTTTATCGAGGATGAGGGCGCGGAGACTTTCGCGGCGCCCGACGCCGAGCTTTTTTCATCGCTTGTTTTCGGCGTGGCCGAAAATCAGGAACAGTTGGACGAGCTTCTGGCGGGCGCTTTGGACGCACGTTTTTCGCCGGAGCGCATGGAAATCCTTTTGCGCATGATTTTGCGCGCGGGCACGTTCGAGCTTCTTCATCAAGGATCTACGCCGGCGCCGATCATCATCAGCGATTATGTCGATGTTGCGCGTGCGTTCTTTCAGGCGAAGGAACCGGGACTCGTTAATGCCGTTCTCGATAAATTGGCTAAGAAATTGCGCGATTGAGCGGCGCTGCAATAAATCCAACCCATTGTTTTCAAAGGATCTGGTAAATCGCATATCGCGATGCAGTATATTTTTATGCAAAATTAACGGCTCCTCAAAGCTTACCGATTAGACTGGTTTTAGGATTGAAAAATTGAGGAGTCGAGGCGTGAGAAGCCGCATTTTTAACCATTTTTTGACCTTGGCGGTATGCGTGGCTTTTATAGCCGTCGCTGCCGCGCCGGTTGTCGCTCGCGCCGCGGAGGGCGCAGCGCCGCCGAAAGTCGAAAGCGGCGAAAAACCGAAAGCCGACAAAGACGGGGGCGGTAAAAAGGATAAAGCCGACAGCGACGTGACGGGCGGAAAATTCGCGGGTGATCCCGTTTATGTTCATCTTCAACCGATGATCCTTCCGATGATCAGCGACGCCGGTGCGGAACAGATCGTTACGATCCTCATCGACGTTCAGGTCAAAGACATCACGGCGGCCGATGCGATGCACACCATGATGCCGCGTGTGAAGGATGCGATTTTTCAGGCGCTTTACGGCGGCCTCGGCGATGGAAGCCTTCGTTTCGGCCAGACTGTGAATCTTCCCAAGGTCAAAATCAAAATCGCCAAAGCCCTCGATAAAACGGTGGGTGCGGAAAAGGTGGACGATGTGCTGATTCAGGCGGTGGCGCAGAGGGTTCTTTAGAGCCTTGCCGGTCGAGCCGACGGCGCACTGTCATGGAGCCTTTGGTTCTTCCCTGAGACTTTGCGTTAAATACCTTTTTGACACAGGATCCTGTGGAACGAGGTCTGCGCGGACGGTCACGCCCGCAGCCCTGAGCCAGCATAGAACCGCCATTTCGACGTCTTGTCTGACGCCCAACCCTTTCGCATAAACCTCGCCGACTTTAAAAAGCGTGGAAGATCTTCCATCACGCACGGCAATGCGGAACAATTCTCTGGCTTTTTCAGGATTTTTCGGAACCCCTTGGCCCTTCGCAAAAGCGATGCCAAGGTTGACCAGGGCATCGGGATTTTTGTTTTTGGCGGCTTTGTAAAACAATGAGGCCGCCACCCCATGATTTTGTTTGGCTTGGAAGCCATCCCTATAAGCTTCGCCGAGCAGATTTTGAGCGATTGGATCGTCTTTGTCGTAGGCAAGCTTGGTAAGGTCGATAATATCCATTTTTTCGTAATTTGGCGCGGAATCCGGAATCATCTTCATTCCTTTTTGGAATAACAAAATAAAAAAGCGGATTCCTAAATAAAACACTTTCTTTAGGGTTCGCAAGGGCTATTCAGCCTTCTTATTTCTCCCTCTTGCCTTTGGGGCGAAGATTGGGCATTCTGTCGCGCGCTTTGCGGGGTCTTGCCCCGCGCGGCGCAAGTCCGATCCGGAATTTTGTTCCGGCTTCCCCCCTAAAATAAGCGGAAGGATGATCCGATGAGTACCGAGTTTATGTTGATTTTTGCGTGTGGCCTTTTGGCCCTGATTTACGGCATCATGACGGCGCGCTGCGTTTTGGCCGCGTCCGCCGGCAATGCGCGGATGCAGGAAATTTCCGCCGCGATTCAGGAAGGCGCCCAAGCCTATCTGAACCGTCAATATATGACGGTCGCCTGCGTGGGCATCGTGATCTGCATCGCGCTCGGCGCGTTTCTCGGCCTGCACGTGGCTATCGGCTTCATCGTCGGTTCGGTTCTTTCGGGCGTCGCCGGCTATGTCGGCATGAACGTTTCGGTTCGCGCCAATGTGCGCACGGCGGCTGCGGCGCAGACGGGGCTGAAAGAAGCTCTTTCCATCGCCTTCAAGTCCGGCGCCATCACGGGCCTTCTTGTTGTCGGCCTCGGCCTTCTCGCCGTCGCGGGCTATTATTTCACGCTTCTGCAATGGAAGGGAACGGGCGACGCCTCCATCCGTCCCATCATCGAGGCGCTTGTCGCGCTGAGCTTCGGCGCTTCGCTGATCTCCATCTTCGCCCGTCTCGGCGGCGGCATCTTCACCAAGGGCGCCGACGTCGGCGCGGATCTGGTCGGCAAGGTCGAAGCCGGAATTCCGGAAGACGACCCACGCAACCCCGCCGTGATCGCCGACAATGTCGGCGACAATGTCGGCGATTGCGCCGGTATGGCGGCCGATTTGTTCGAAACCTATGCCGTGACCATCGTGGCGACCATGCTTTTGGCCGCGACCTTCTTCGCGGGCGCTGTGCGCGATACGATGATGCTTTTCCCGCTCGTGATCGCGGGCGTTTGCATCGTGGCCTCGGTCGCAGGCACGTTCTTCGTCCGTTTGGGCAAGAGCCAGAACATCATGGGCGCTTTGTATAAAGGCCTCGTGGTGACGGGCGTCATCTCGGCCGGTCTTATCGTCGTTGCGGTGCAGAAGCTCGTCGGCATCGACGAGACGCTGACCATGTTGAGCGGCGCGCGCATCCACGGCATGGATCTTATCTATTGCTCGTGGATCGGCCTTGCCGTCACGGCTTTGATGGTCTGGATCACCGAGTACTATACCTCCACGGACTATCGCCCCGTGCGCTCGATCGCGAAGGCTTCCGCCAGCGGCCACGGCACGAACGTGATTCAGGGTCTCGCCATTTCGATGGAATCGACCGCGCTTCCCGTTTTCGTGATCTCGGCCGGTATCATCGGCGCTTACATGTTCGCGGGCCTGTTCGGCATCTCGATCGCCGCGACCACCATGTTGGCTTTGGCTGGCATGATTATCGCCATCGACGCCTACGGCCCCGTGACGGACAATGCCGGCGGTATTGCCGAAATGGCCAACATGCCGAAGGAAGTCCGCGTGACGACCGACGCGCTCGACGCCGTCGGCAACACGACCAAAGCCGTGACGAAAGGCTATGCCATCGCCTCGGCCGGATTGGCCTCATTGGTTCTGTTCGCGGCCTATATTCAGGATCTGGGGCACTATTTCCCCAGTCTGAATGTGCACTTCGATCTTCAGGATCCGTACATCGTCGTCGGCTTGTTCATCGGCGGCCTTTTGCCCTATCTGTTCGGTTCGATGGCCATGACGGCCGTCGGTCGTGCGGCGGGCTCGGTCGTTGAGGAAGTCCGTCGCCAATTCCGCGAAATCAAGGGGATCATGGAAGGCACGGCCAAGCCGGAATACGGCACCGCGGTCGACCTTCTGACCAAAGCGGCGATCCGCGAAATGATCGTGCCGTCCTTGCTTCCGGTTGCGGCTCCTGCGGTTCTCTACTTCGTGATCCGCAGCGTCGCGTCCCAGACCGAAGCTTTCGCGGCCGTGGGCGCCATGCTTCTCGGCGCGATCGTCACGGGCATCTTCGTCGCCATCTCGATGACCTCGGGCGGCGGCGCTTGGGACAACGCCAAGAAGTACATCGAAACCGGCTTCTTCGGCGGCAAGGGTTCGGAAGCCCATAAGGCGGCCGTGACCGGCGACACCGTCGGCGATCCCTATAAGGACACCGCCGGCCCCGCCGTGAACCCGATGATCAAGATCATCAACATCGTTGCGATCTTGCTCCTCGCGATTTTGGCGAGCTTCGCGAAGTAAGCTGAAAAGCTGAGCCTGTTGCAAAAAGCCCTCCAGCGTAAGCTGGGGGGCTTTTTCTTTGGGTTATGTATAATGATAGTGGTAGCGCCGCCTTCCATGGCGGCGCTCGTTCAGGCATGATCCGTTCTGCGTGGCGTAGCGCGGCCATGGAAGGCCGCGCTACCGATTCTTTTTGTTTTTGGGGAGTTATGATGAAATCGCCCACAGCCGCTGTTCTTGTGATCGGAAACGAGATTCTTTCGGGCCGGACGGAGGATTTGAATCTGAACGTCATCGCCAAGCGTCTTTTCGGGCTTGGGATCGCGCTTCGCGAGGCGCGCGTGGTGCCGGACGTCGAGGCTGAGATCGTCGAGGCCGTGAACGCGCTTCGCGCGCGCTACACTTACGTTTTCACGACGGGCGGCATTGGGCCGACGCATGACGACATCACGGTGGCGAGCGTGGCCACGGCCTTTGGCGCGCCCGTTGTCGAAAGCGCCGAGGCGCGGGCGCGGCTTGAGTCTTATTACGGGGCTGGGAATCTGAACCCCGCGCGCCTTCGCATGGCGCTCGTTCCGGAAGGGGCGGCTCTTATCGACAATTCCGTGAGCGGCGCGCCCGGGATAAAAATCGGCAATGTTTTTTTGCTTGCGGGCGTGCCCTCCATCATGGAGGCCATGTTGGCGGCCGCGCTCGGCGAACTTCAAACGGGGCCGAGGATTCACGTCGCCTCGCTGCATTGCTTTGTGGCCGAAAGTTTGATTGCGGACGATTTAGCGGATGTGGCGAAACGTTTCGCGGATCTAGATATCGGTTCCTATCCGGCTTTTCGCAACGCGCAAATCGGGCTCACGCTCGTCGTGCGCGGTACCGACGCGGCGCGCGTGGCGGAAGGGGCTGCGGCGATTGCCGAACTCATCAAGGCGCGCGGCGAAGAGCCTTCCGTCGTGAAGGATTAACCATAAAAGCGGGCGTTTTTACGTTTTAGAAAGAATCTACTCGCGGGGCGGCGTGTAGTTTTGATCCTCGATCGGCGTCGCGGTTTGATCCATCTGCTGATCGTCGGAAGCATCGCCGTTTTGCGTCGCGGGGAGGGATGAAAGGGGCGATCTTTCCGGGCCGAAATTCTGATAAACGAGTCCCAGCGCAAACACGATGGCGAGCCAAAGAGCAATGTTTCGCAGGGTTTTTCCGCGATTCATGGCGATGACGCTCGGCGCGATCAAAAGGACGAGCGCAAGGCCGAGAAGCGACGAGAGGACGATCGATGGTGTGTTCATGGGGGCATGTTATACGGCTCTGCCCTTGCCGCCAACTGTGGTTCTTTGATAACAGTTGGCCTGAAAGTGAAAATTTTTATTGATTGTTAGCAAACTATGCGTATGTTGCCCCTACGGAAGCGCACGTACCACTGGCCCAAGGATGAGATGGGATACCACCTTTTTCGTTCCCCACTGGTTTATGTAACGACGCTTTGCCGCCTTAAGGGTCTTTGAATAAAGGGCCTGAGAGGAAAGTGGTATGCAGCAAAGAGGTGGTTTCGGTTTTCGTTTCGTCTGTGGCCGTTTGGGTCTCGGTTGGGAAACGCGGGTTGAAATCGCGGCTTCGTTGTGAGGCAAAGAAGGGTAGGGCTTTATGCCGGTACGCATGTCTTGCGGTTCTCGCAGGAGTGATCGTTCCGTAATGTCCCTGCTTCGTGCGTGATTTTGCGCTTTTGACCTCCCGACAAATCCGTCCGCCCCTTGCTGCTTTTGGCAAAGACTTTTTATCGCCGTGGATGGAGACGAAAAAGACTCCGCGGCGTTGAGGAGAAGTTGTGATGGGCAACACCATTATGCGCCGCGTTCCCGTTCATCGAAACGGTTTGACGGACAAGAAACCTGCGCTTGCCGCGGCTGGCGGTCTGCGCCCGAAGCAATTCGCGAGCGTGAACGAAGCCATCGCGATCCTGCGTCCGGCTGAGCCGATGTATTGCTACGCGCCGGCGGAAATCGAAAAGAACGCCGCGCTTTTTCTGAACCATTTTCAGGGTTCGGCTCATTACGCCGTGAAGGCGAATTCCGATCCTTATATCCTGTCGCTTCTTTATGCGGCGGGCATTCATCATTTCGACGTCGCCTCGCTCGGCGAGGTCAAGCTCGTGCGCGAGATGTTTCCCGAGGCTTCGCTGGCTTTTATGCATCCCGTCAAGGCGCGCGAGGCGATCGTCGCGGCCTATAGGGATTACGGCGTTCGTTCCTTCGTTCTCGATTCGAAGGACGAGCTCACGAAAATCCGCCGCGAAACGAAGGGCGCGCGGGATTTGACCCTGATCGTTCGCCTTGCCATGCCGAAGGGTTCGGCGGCCACGCCGCTCGACGGCAAATTCGGCGCCGATCCTGAATTGGCCGTCAGCCTTTTGCGCGACATTGCGAAAGAAGGCAAAAGCAAGATCGGGATCTCCTTCCATGTCGGTTCGCAGACGACCGATCCGTCTTCTTATGCGGATGCGATCCGTTTGACGGGGCGCATCCTGATGGAATCGGGCGTTAAGCTGGATGTGCTCGATGTCGGCGGCGGCTTTCCGATTGCCGGCCTCAATATGGAGACGCCGCCTCTGGGCGTGTTTTTCGATGTCATTCGCGCCGAGATTGCAACGCTCGGCCTTCCGTCTTCGTGTCAGATTTGGAGCGAGCCCGGTGCCGCTCTTGTCGGCACCTCGGGCGAGATTGTCGTGCGCGTGGAGCTTCGCAAGGGCGATCTGCTTTATCTGAACGATGGCAATTTCGGCGGCTTGCGCGATCTTTGCTATGAGAAGCGCCGCAACGAGGTTCGGCGCGTCCGTCTTCATGGATCGCGCGTCGGCGAGGAGGTTCCGGCGGAAAAGGTTCCCTTGAAGGCTTTCCGTTTTTACGGCCCGACCTGCGAATCGATGGACTATATGCGCGGGCCGTTCATGCTGCCCGAAAACATCGCCGAAGGCGATTGGATCGTCGTCAGAAGTCTTGGTTCCTACGGCCAGACCTTTCGCGCGCACTACAATGGTTTCTATTCCGACCTGAAGGTCGAAATCACAGAGGGTTTCTCTGGCAAACTTCTTCAGTTGCGTCCCAATCGGCGTAAGTAAGGGGGTATCATGAGCTATGTTGTGAACCGCGTTTTCCGGTCTTTCCCGATGACGCAGCATACGATGCCAGTCCAGGTGGCCCCGCAACCGCAGCCGCGCGGCATGTCGCCCTCGCGCCAGCAGCAGTTTCGCCGCATCGGCGTTTTCGAAAAGATCGACGGCGAATATATCGGCCATATCGCGACCCTGAATTTCAAGTGCAAGGCCGTCATCAAGGAAAATCCGTACAAGAACTGTTCGGCCGATCCGGAATATGTCGTCGTTCACACGGACGGCGAGGTGTTTCACCCCGATCTCGGCTATGGCTGGGACAAGAAAACGGACGGCAACAGCGTGCCCTATATCCAAGTGCATCTTGACGACCCGTCCTTTCCGAAGACGATCGTCGCGGTGCTTCTCAAAGGGCCGAAGAATCTGTTTTACCTTTTCTGGGATCGCGTCACGATCAATGACGAAGACATCGAAAAGCAGCTCGTCACGGAAGAACTGATGCCCTACACGGGCGTTTTCCGGCCCATCGACAAGGTGACGGCCTATTTGATCCAGATATATCCGTCGCTTCAGGAAATCTGGGATCCGGATTAGGGCGCGTTGAGATTTGAACGATCTTGGGCTGCAAAACGCCCTTTTTCAGAATTTTGATGCTCACGTACGTTTATGTACGCTGCGCTCAAAATTTTGAAAAAGCACATTTTTCACCTCAAGCTTGTTCAAATCTCAACGCGCTTAAAACAAGCGCCGCCATGGAAGGCGGCGCTACCAATCTTATGGCAAAGGGGGAAACACATGGAATCCGCGAAAGCAGCCAAGACAACCAACAAAAAAGCCGAGCTTCTTTCAACGCCGGTCGAACATATCGACATCACCAAGTTCGACGCGCGCCCGATCATCGACGCGATGGGCAAGATGTCGTTCACGTCGCGCGATCTTTCCCGCGCCACGAACATCTTCAATCGCATGATCGAAGATCCCGATTGCTCGATCGTTCTGACGATCGCGGGATCGACCTCTGCTGGCGGCTGCATGGATCTTTATACGGATCTGGTGCGCTACAACATGGTGGATGCCATCGTTTCCACGGGCGCCAGCATTGTGGATATGGATTTCTTCGAAGCTCTCGGCTTCAAGCATTATCAGGGCGGGCAGGGGATCGACGACCGCGATTTGCGCGATCTTTACATCGACCGCATCTATGACACCTATATCGACGAGGAAGAGCTTCAAAATTGCGACGCCTCGATCTGCAAGATCGCGAACGAGCTTCCGCGCAAGCCCTATTCGAGCCGCGAATTCATCCGCGCGATGGGGGCTTGGCTGAAGAAGAACTCCGTCAAGAAGAACTCGCTCATCGAAACCGCCTATGACCACGACGTGCCGATCTTTTGCCCCGCTTTTACGGATTCTTCCGCCGGTTTCGGCCTTGTGATGCATCAGGAAGAAAATCCCGACGATCACATCACGATGGATTCCATTCGCGATTTCCGTGAGCTGACGGAAATCAAGATTCAGGCGGGAACGACCGGTCTTTTGATGATCGGCGGCGGCGTTCCGAAGAACTTCATGCAGGATACGGTCGTTTGCGCCGAAATCCTCGGCAAGGAAGTCCCGATGCACAAATACGCCGTTCAGATCACGGTCGCGGATGTGCGCGACGGCGCGTGCTCAAGCTCGACTTTGAAAGAGGCTTGCTCCTGGGGCAAGGTCGATGTCGCCTATGAACAGATGGTCTATGCCGAAGCCGGAAGCGTCATTCCGCTCTTGGCGTCGGACGCGTATCATCGCGGCGCGTGGAAAAACCGCAAGCGTCGCGGCTGGTCGAAGATTTTTGATAACAAGAAAAAATGATTTCCGTTTTACCCGAATGGGCCGCGCATCGCGCGATGTGGACGGCGTGGCCCTCGCACCCCGAATGGTGGCTGGAGGATCTTGAGCCCGCGCGCGAGGAAATCGCCGCGATGGTCAAGGCTTTGGCCAAGGGAGAGGCCGTGAAGGTTCTGGCAACCGGAACGGAGCACGCGGATTCGGCGCGTGCGGCCTTTGATGGCTATAATGTCGAAGTGATCGAAACGGTTTTCAACGACATCTGGCTGCGCGATACGGCTCCGATCTTTGCCTTCGAAGGCAAGGAAAAGGTCGCTCTCGGCTTTATCAACAATGGCTGGGGCGAGCGCTTCGATTTTCCGCTCGACAAAAAGGTTCCCGCTTTCGTCGCCGAAAGAAGCGGCGCGCGTTTTATCCCGCACGATCTCGTCCTTGAAGGCGGTTCGCTCGATTTCAACGGCGAGGGAACGGTTCTAACCACCAAGCAATGCCTTTTGAATCCGAACAGGAATCCGGGCCTGAGCCAAGCGGATATCGAAGCGCGTTTGAAGGAATTCTTCGGCGTGTCGCGCGTTGTCTGGCTTGAAGACGGCCTTGCGGGCGATCATACGGACGGCCATGTCGACAATATCGCGCGTTTTGTCGGGCCCAACAAAGTCGTTTGCATGAGCCCCTCCGGTAAAGGCGATCCAAATGCGGATGTTTATGCTAAAATCGCAACCGACTTGAAAGCGCAAGGCTTCGAAGTTGTGCGCATGCCAAGCCCGGGCCTTGTCGCGGACGAGGAAGGCGAGCCCGTGGCGGCGAGCCACATGAATTTCATCATCGGCAACGAAAGCGTCGTGATGCCGTCTTATGAAGATGTTTATGCGGCGCAGGCCTTGGCGATTTTGAAAGACTTGTTCCCCGACCGCGAGGTGATCGCGCTGCCTTCAAGCGGCGTGCTTCTTGGGGGCGGGGGATCGTTCCATTGCATCACGCAACAGGAGCCGGCATGAGTGGGAAAATCACAATCGGCGTCGTTCAATGCGCGCTCTCCGACGACGGCGCGGCGAATATCGCGAAAGTGGGCGGTTTTGTGCGCGAAGCGGCGAAGCGCGGCGCGAATGTGATTTTGACGCCGGAGCTTTTTCACGGTTCTTATTTCTGCACATCGCAGCTTGAGGACAATTTCAAGCGCGCCTATCCGGCGGAAGAACATCCTTGCGTTCTCGCGATGCAGGAATTGGCTGAGGAGCTGGGCGTCGTTTTGCCCGTTTCGATATTCGAGCGCGACGGGTCTTGCTATTACAACAGCGTCGTGATGATCGACGCGGACGGCGCGCTTTTGGGGATCTATCGCAAGTCGCACATTCCGGACGGGCCCGGCTATCAGGAGAAATTCTATTTTCGCCCGGGCGATACGGGCTTTATCGCGTGGGATACGCGTTTCGGTAAAATAGGGGTCGGCATTTGCTGGGATCAATGGTTCCCCGAAGCCGCGCGCGCCATGATGCTGGACGGCGCGGAAGTTCTTTTATACCCCACGGCAATTGGAAGCGAGCCGCATAACCCCGCTTTGGATACCGCCGAGCGTTGGCAATTGGTTCAGCGCGGACATGCCGTGGCCAACGTGGTTCCAGTCGCGGCCGCGAACCGGATCGGCAATGAGAATGGGCAGGTTTTTTACGGATCTTCTTTCATTTCAGATCAAGCGGGGACATTGGTCGAAAGCTTTGGCCGGACGGAGGAGGGGGTGCTGATCCATAGCTTCGACCTCGCCCAAATCCGCACCCAACGCGCCGCTTGGGGCTTTTTCAGGGATCGGCGGGAAGAGTTGTATTGATTATTCAATGTGATAGCCAAGTTTCTTGGCGTAGAACCGTTTCAATCATATAATGTAACGAAGCTGTAGTCTTGGAAGTCTTTTTATAGGAGAAAATAATGCCCGATATATATGGCAGTCATACCTATCCCGAAAGCCGCCGCACGTTTTCTAGACCTTATGCCGCTTATTTTCGGCGTTTATGTTTCACTGAGAATGAAAAAGCTGTCGCCGCTTTTCGGGAAGCGCTTCATGAAATTGGGAAAGAATTTATCGGGCTGCCTCATGATTGGCGCACGGATGTGGACAGGCATCTTCCGCGGCATTTTATGCCCGTTTTTTGGCACGAGGATACGGTTGCATCCATGGTCGAAACGCCTAATTATCATGCGTATCGCAAGACGCTGTCGGAGGAAGGTCGGGGCGCTCTCGACACGATCGTTCGTGCCGTAAAAAAGAATAAAGAGGACAACAAGAAACGTAGCGACGATCAATATATTCCCTATGACGTTGCTGGATTGACGCCGGTATTTAAGGCGTTATGGCAAGCCGATTGGTTGATCGATCCTCGGCTAACGAGCATGGAAGAACTCTTTTTTTGCGTAGGCGATGATAGCGCGAGTCTTATGGAGAAAAAGAGCCGGTATATCCCTAATGACGAGGGGGTTTTTGAAGCGTCGTTGGAATGGGCAGCGATGGCGGAGAACGCAAAACGCATCGCTCATGCCTTTCTTTACTCGCGTTTGGCCCAGCATTATGGGGAAACGGATCCGGACTCCTTGTCGGTCGTCCAAAAAGTCGAGGCATTGATAGATAAAGGGGGAGAGGTAAACGTGATCGCAACCTTAAGGAATGCCCCGGAAACATATATGAAGCAGTCTGTGATAGAAGAAAGGCGGGAAGGCTTTTTTACTGAATGCTGGCGCGTTCTTTGCCGAAAGATTTCTCCACAACAGCCGCAGCAAAAGGAAATGCTTCTTCCAAGAGTTTTGGGTCTTGCTGAATCTGCTTCGGCCATTGTCGCGGACTACAAGCGGTTACGGGATGGGCGTTGGGCCTCCGAAGCGCTGGATAGCCTTAAACGTCTTTCTTTGAATCCGCCCAAGCAGCTAAACGACCGTCGCTGCGAGACGTGAAGAAAAGGCGTATTGGTAAGAATTCCTTGAATTGTTCGCGATTCAAGGCGATTTTTCTTGAACTTCGCTGGGCTAAAAGCCAAACTGCCGCGAAATTTCGGTGTGCCAAATCTTGAATTCTGGCACGTTGTTTTCTTTCTTTGAAACGAGTTGCGCTATGAAAGTCGATGCCAATACCGTCCGCAAAGGCCATGTCCTTGAGCACAACAACAAGCTCTGGGTCGTGATCAAAAGCGACATCATGATCCCGGGCAAGGGAAACGCGATCGTCCAGATCGAAATGAAGGATGTGCGCACCGGCATCAAGACGAACGAGCGCTTCCGCACGCAGGAAACGGTCGAACGCGTCCAGTTGATGGATCACGAGATGCAGTTCCTGTTTTCCTCGGGCGACGATTACACCTTTATGGATCAGGAAAGCTTCGAGCAATATGTCGTGCCGAAGGAAATCATCGGCGACTCCGTCGTCTTTCTTCAGGAATCCATGATCTGCAATGTCCAGACCTATGAAGGCACCCCGCTTTCGGTCGTTTTGCCGCCGTCGGTTGTCCTTCAAATCGTCGAGGCCGATCCCGTCGTGAAGGGCCAGACCGCTTCCTCGTCCTATAAACCCGCCAAGATGGAAAACGGCGTGCGCGTCATGGTGCCGCCCTTCATTGAGGCCGGAACCAAGATCGTCGTGAACACCGTCGACGGCACCTATATCGAACGCGCGAAATAAGATGTTCGTTCGCCCCGCTCTCGTGAATGTGATGATGCGCGCCGCCGAAAAGGCGGGAAAGAGCCTGCGCCGCGATTTCGGCGAGGTTGAACAGCTTCAAGTCTCGCGGAAAGGTCCTGCGGATTTTGTCAGCGCGGCGGATTTGAAGGCGCAGAGCATTTTGCGCGAGGAGCTTGAAAAAGCCCGTCCCGATTTCGGCTTCCTCATGGAAGAAAAGGACGATGCGCCCGACACCTCGCAAAAGGCCGAGCGCTGGATCATCGATCCGTTGGACGGCACGACGAACTTTCTTCATGGCGTGCCGCATTTCGCCATTTCCATCGGCGTGGAACGCGAAGGCGAACTGGTCGCGGGCTTGATTTACAATCCCGTCACAGACGAGACGTTTTCGGGCGAGAAGGGCGCGGGCGCTTTCTTCAACAACAAGCGCATGCGCGTTTCGGGCCGCAAGGATCTGGCCGATTGCCTTATGGCGACGGGATTGCCGTTTAAAGGAAGCCGAAAATCCGTTCCCCAAATACTGAAAGAGCTCGATGTCGTGTTGCCGCAAGTCGCGGGCGTGCGTCGCGCGGGTGCGGCGGCCCTCGATCTTGCCTATGTGGCGGCGGGGCGTTTCGACGCTTTTTGGGAAACGGGGCTGAGTCCCTGGGACATGGCGGCGGGCATTTTCCTCGTTCGCGAGGCGGGCGGTTATGTCAGCCCCTACGTTAAAGGCGACAATCCGCTCAAGACCGGCGCGCTGATCGCCAGCAACGAAGCCTTGCATGACGGGTTCGTGCGCATGATCCGCGGCGTTCAGGCCGGATAAACAATCGCATGAAGAGAAGCCGGAAGAGCGCTCAAATATACTTGGGTTCCTTCGGAACCCGAAATAAAGAATTCGCAAAAAAGGCGTGCGCGTGCCGCGCCCGCGTGTTTTTTTTGCGAAAAGGCATACGCGGCTTTCTTGGAAAGCCGCGTATAGCCCGATTCGGGGCAAAAAAACATCAGGACGGGCATTCGAATCGTTGCTTGCGTGCCGCAGATAAGCCCGATATTCGGGAATCCGCAGTCTCCCCTTCGTTCCCTATCGACTAACCGCCTCAATCCCATTAGAACATTCAGGATAGCGATTCTGTTACGGGCCTGTTTCTTGCGATGATTTCGGACATAAAAAATCTCATGCGCTGTGTGCGTCGGCAAGTCTTCAAGCGCCGCGCGTTCGGCGTTCTTGCGTTTTCGGCCGCCTTCGCCGTCGTCTTGACGGCGGGCGCATGGGCGCAAACGGCCGCTCCAGCGACGGCAACGCCCTCCGTCCAGACCTATGTCGATCAGGACGTTCCGCAAGATCAAGGCATTCTTCCCGAGGGTATGGAGTGGAACAGGCCGCTGAAAGCGGGCGAACTTACGCTTCCCAAGCCAGCTTCTTCCGCTGCGCCGGCAGGCAATCCCTTAGTGCCGCCCCGACAATCCAAGACGCTTCCCTTGGTCGACGTTCAGGCGCCGCAGATTGCGCCGCCCTCCGTTTCGGGCTCGGATCTGACTTCAACGGGGGCCAGCTCGGCCAGCGTCATGTTGATGCAGGGGATGAAGAACGCCTTGCAACAATCGGGACAAAAACTCAATCCACCGCAGCTTGGCGGCACGGCGACGGCCCCTGAACCTCCTGCTGCCGATCTTGCCGCGACCGAACAGGCGGCGCCCGCCCAGGCGCTTGCCTCTCCGGCCGTTCCCGCGCCCGCCGGTTCGAATTATCAGCCCGGCGAAGAACCCAAGAGCCTTTCTTTTGAAGCTTCCGAAACGCCGGCGCCCGCCGCTGCAGCACCGAATTCTGCTGCTGCCGCCGCCCCGCAAACGCTTCAGGCGCCCGCTTCCGCGGAGCCTTCCGCCCCCGTACAAGCGACCGCTTCGTCCGAACCCGCCGCCGCTCAACCCGCGCCTCAGGCCGAAACGCCGCCCGCGCCCGCGCAAACCTCGGCAAGCATCTTCGGCCCTTCTGTGGAGCAAAAGCCCAGCGACGCGAGCGCGAAGGAAGAGGCTTCCGCGAAGGCGTGCGAACCCACCGTTTCAAGCTGGACGCGAAGCTGTCAAGACGCCGGTTATCCCGCGAATTATCATGGCGCGATCACGGGCGAAACGCGCGTCGAATGCCCCACGGGCGATACGCGCGACGTTTGGCTTTCGAACAGCTGCTCTTCGGGCGCGGCGGGCGCATCGGACAAAGGGCCAAAGGCAACCGATCTGAAGCAGGCGCCCGTTTCGATGGCGGTTGCCGCGAAAGAACCCGCTCAAATTCCCGCCGCCGCCGAAAAAGACACGCTTTCCGCTTCTGCCGTCGTTGCGGCTTCCGCGATGTCGCAACCCCAGCCCGAAGCCCTCATTTCCAACGCGCCCGCGCGTACGGATGCAAGCTGCGGTCTTGCGAACGGCCTTGCGGCCACAGCGAAACCGGCGGGCGATTTATGCGCTGCGGGCGATGCGACGGAGGTTTCGGGCGAAGGCCCGTGGCGCTGGAGCTGTAAAGGCCAAAATGGCGGCATGACGGTCAGTTGCGCGGCCTCGGTCGATAAAACGGCTGCCGCCAAAGTTGCCGGAGCGAAGGCTTCCGTCGGGGCCGTGGCGCCCGCTTCCGTCGACGGCAAATGCGGCTCTTCGGATGGCGTTGGAATCGACAGCGCGCCGACCGACAATCTTTGCGCCCACGGGGTCGCCGGCCTTGTGAATGGAAACGGGCCTTGGACTTGGGCTTGCTCCGGCTCCAACGGCGGGCAGGCCGCGGCTTGCAACGCGCCGAAAAAGACCGATGGCGCATGCGGCGCCTCGGCCGACGGATCCTCTTCCATGCCGACGCGCGATTTGTGCGCCGCCGGTTATGCCAGCGCCGTGACGGGCGACGGGCCTTGGAACTGGACTTGCTCCGGCCTGAACGGCGGCCAAGCCGCAACCTGCACGGCTGCGCCGAAGGTGAACGCCGTGTGCGGCGTCGCTTCGACGACCGGCGCGCGCACAGCGCCGAAAGACGGCCTTTGCAACAACGGCAAAGCCTCGTCCGTCGAAGGCGATGGGCCTTGGGGCTGGACTTGCGAAGGCGAACATGGCGGCGCGAGCGTGTCATGCAAAGCGCCCGTCGTCGTGGACGGCGCTTGCGGTTCCGCGCATGGAGGCCAGTTCGATAAAGCGCCGGAGGACGATCTTTGCACATCGGGCAAAGCTTCGCGCGTGACGGGGCTTGGCCCATGGGATTGGAATTGCGCCGGAATCGACGGCGGCAATACGGCCAGCTGCACGGCGTCTTTGGCTTCCAAAGAGACGATCGCGGCGGCGGCGGGCGTTTCTTGCGGCACGGCGGCGGAAACCGTCGGCATTCAACCTTCGGAAGCGAATCTTTGCGCCGGCGGACGCCCGAGCGCTGTGACCGGCAACGGCCCGTGGAGCTGGGGCTGTTCGGATGAGATCGGCCATAACGTGGCTTGCACGACGCTCGCCGCCGTCAGCGGCGCTTGCGGCGCTGCGGCGGAAATCGCTTCGCGCGCCGCGCCTTCCGCCAGCCTTTGCGCTTCCGGCGTGCCGGGCGCGGTCACAATGACGGAAGATCGCGCGCATTGGATATGGGCGTGCAACGGTTCGCCGAACGCGGCGGCCGCTTCTTGCACAGCGCCCGTCTCTTTGCCGCCCCAGGCCGCAAAGGCGGAGGAGCCGAAATGCGGTTGGGTGGCAGGACGCGGTCTCGCTAAGGCGCCGGACGACGGTTTATGCGCCGCCGGTACGGCGTCGAAGATTCGCGGCGACGGGCCCTGGACATGGTCGTGTTCGGTACAGCATGCAAAGAAGAAACTTGAGCGCGTCGAATGCGAAGCCGAAAAAATCGCCGACGGGAAATGCGGCAAGACGAATGGTTCCGTCCTGACCAATGCGCCGACGACGGGCCTCTGTTCCTCCGGCGCGCCGACCTCGGTTGAGGGCGCCGGCCCGTGGCTTTGGAGCTGCGTTGGCACCGGCGGCGGATCGAGCGAAAGCTGCTCGGCTTCCTCGCAGGCTCAAACGAAGGTCGATGGAACTTGCGGCGCTGCCGCGGGCGCGGTCATGACATCCATTCCCGAAGCCAATTTGTGCGACAGCGGCGTGCCGAGCGCCGTTTATGGCGATGGCCCGTGGACATGGACTTGTTCCGGCCTGAACGGCGGCATTGCGGGAACTTGCTCGACATCCAAAGTCGTTCCCAAAGCACCGCCCCCGCCGGGCCCGCTCGTGAACGGCAATTGCGGTTCGGCCAGTGGCGCCGCGATGATCGCGGAACCGACCGACGGGCTTTGCTCGGCGGGCGTTGCCACAAGCGTCAGCGGCTCGGGCCCGTGGAATTGGGGCTGTCTCGGCCAAAATGGCGGCATGACGGTCAGTTGCACCGCGCCCTTGATGCCGCCGCCCCCCGTCGTCGGCGAATGCGGCTCGGCGCAGGGCGTCACGACGCTCACGATGCCGCGCAGCGGGCTTTGCTCGGCCGGTATTGCAAGCGCCGTCAGCGGCAAGGGGCCCTGGACATGGAGTTGTTCCGGTACGAACGGCGGAAGCGCCGTCAGTTGCGTCGCGCCTTTCGCCGGAGCCGGGGCTTCTTCGGCGCCTCTGCCTTCCGTCGTGAATGCGAGCAGCGGCGAAGAAACCGAGGCGCCTGCGCCGTCCGCAGCGCCCGTCGGTCTTGTGACGCCGCACCTTACGACCGAGAAACTTGCGCCCATGAAAGCTGGGACGGTGCCGAACTTAAAGCCTTCCTCGACACTCAATTTGCCGAAGGAACCGTCGGCCGTGCCTGCGCCTGCGCTCGTCAACGAGCAGGGGATGGAGCCTCCGGCTTCCGCGCCCGAACTGCCTGCGGGGGTTGAGCCTTTGACGCCGCCGCCGATCCGCGACACATTGGCCCCCGCGCCCGCCTTGAAACCGCCCGCCATCGACGCGAACGGCAATATCGTTCCGGGCGCGCGGTTGGAGCTTCCGCCTGAAATCTCCACGCTTTCCTTCACGCGTGGATCTGACAATCTCGATAAGGATGCGATGAAGGCGCTCGACACTCTTGCGGGGATTTTGCTAAGCCACGGCAATGCGCGCATTACTTTGACCGCCTATGCCGCGGCGGATGGCGTGACGTCGCCGCGCGAGGCGCGCCGCCTTTCGCTGAACCGCGCGCTTGCGACGCGGGATTATCTGACGAACAAGGGAATCTCCAGCGGCCGCATCGACGTCCGCGCCTTGGGAGCCAATGTGCCGAGCGGCGACATGGATCGCGTCGACGTGACGGTGAACTAGAACACATCCCGAATAGGGTGAGCGGTTTTCCCTTTTTTCGTCATCCCCGCGAAGGCGGGGATCCCATTTGTTTTTCAGCTCAATTACAAGAAAATGAGATCTCCGCCTTCGCGGAGATGACGGTGGTTTTTGATTCGGTCTAAATAGTTTTTGATCTAAAGCGCCGCTTAAATTACGACGGCGCTTTGTGCTGTTCCCGCGTCTTTAAAAACCGGATATCCGGGTTTTCTTCGATCGCGCGGTTCAGGTGCCATGCGTTGCGGGCAAGGAAGACCGTCGCGCCGTCGTGATCTTCGGCGAGGCTCATCCGGTTCCCGTCGATGAAGCTTTTCATCTTGAGGGGATCGTCCGCTTCGACCCATCTTGCGGCTTCCTGACCCGCGCTTTCGAAATGCGCCGGAAGGCCATATTCGGCCTCAAGCCGCGCTGCCAGAACCTCAAACTGCAATTGGCCGACGACGCCGACGATCCATTCCGCGCCGGAAAGCGGCTTGAAGACCTGGCTTGCGCCTTCTTCGGCGAAATGTTCGAGGGCGCGGCGCACATGCTTGACCTTCATCGGGTCGTCGATATGCACGCGCTGTAAAAGTTCCGGCGCGAAACTCGGCACGCCAACGAAATTGAGCGTTTCGCCTTCGGTCAGCGTGTCGCCGATGCGGAGGCTCCCATGGTTCGGAATGCCCATAATGTCGCCCGCATAGGCGTCTTCGGCAAGTTCGCGCTCGCGCGCCAAAAACAGAACGGCGTTGTTAATCGCGATCATCTTGCCGCTGCGGTTGTGAAACAATTTCATGCCGCGCCTAAAATGGCCGGAGCAAAGCCGCACAAAAGCGATGCGGTCGCGGTGGTTCGGATCCATGTTCGCTTGAACCTTGAAGACGAAGCCGGTGACTTTTTCTTCCGCCGGTTCGACCGTGCGGCGATCCGCTTTTTGAAGGCGCGGCGCGGGGGCGTGGGAAGCGAGGCCCAATAACATTTCGCGCACGCCGAAATTGTTGATCGCGCTTCCGAAATAAAGCGGCGTCAGATGGCCCTCAAGGTAGGATTGCAGGTCGAAAGGTTTGCAAAGACCGCGCACGATCTCGACTTCCTCGCGCAGTTTTTGCGCCTCTTCCGGCTTCAAAAGCTGGTCGATCTTCGGGTCATCCAAACCTTCGCAGGCGATGCCTTCGTCGATCCGGTCGCCGCTTCTGCGATCCATCAGGATCAAACGGTCGCGGATCAAATCGTAACAGCCCTTGAAATCGCGGCCCATCCCTATGGGCCAGCTTGCGGGGGTCACGTCGAGCGCGAGTTTTTCCTCGATCTCGCTCATCAAATCGAAGGGATCGCGCGCTTCGCGATCCATTTTGTTCACGAAAGTCATGATCGGCACGTCGCGCAGGCGGCAGACTTCGAAAAGTTTTAGCGTCTGCGCCTCGATGCCCTTGGCGCCGTCGATGACCATGACGGCGCTATCCACGGCGGTGAGCGTGCGATAGGTGTCTTCCGAAAAATCTTCGTGGCCGGGGGTGTCGACGAGATTGAAGTCGCAATCAGCGTAATCGAAGCTCATAACCGAAGCCGTCACGGAAATGCCGCGCTCACGCTCCACCTTCATCCAGTCGGAATGCGCGCGCCGTTGTTCGCCGCGCGCCTTGACCGCGCCCGCCATTTGAATCGCGCCGCCGAAAAGCAACAGCTTTTCGGTCAGCGTCGTTTTGCCGGCGTCGGGGTGCGCGATAATCGCGAAAGTGCGGCGTCGCGCGATCAGCGCGTTCATATCGTTCTTTGTCATGGGGGCATGGTTTAGCCGATTTATGCGCCGGGCGACAGTTTTTTGCGTTTTCCTGTTGCGCCTTGCGATTTTTTTTTACTATCACCGATAGAAGCGGAGAAAAGCCGCTTCCGGGGTGTAGAAACCTCTCTGAACACCGGTGTTGCACGACCGGAAAAGTGCTCCTCGACCGAATGGTCGGGGAGGCATTGGCGTATGTCCGAAGGTCCTCCCGGGCCTAAAGGCCAATGCGAACCTTGTGTTCAGGGTTTTTCTAACTCCCCGACCACCAAGGCGGGCGCTTAAGCTCGCCCTTCGTTTGGGGCGTTTACCATGCACAGGATTTCTCCTTTTTGCCTGTTTTTCCTTGCGTCGCTTTTTTCCGTTCTTGTCTCGCCCGTTTGCGCCGCGAATGACGCGCCTGAAATCTCGTCGCCTGTCACCCAAGGCGGATTGATTTGCTTCACGGTCACGCCTGCGCCGTCGCACGGTTCCGTGCTTCCACTTTCTTGCGATGCGCTATGCGCCGAAAAAGAGGCTGCTTGTTCGGGCGTGACCAGCAACCTCAGCCCGCCTTTGTCCTGCGAATCCGAATCCGGCTTGAAAACCTGCCGCTGCTGCAAGGTGGTGAGATGAGGCGGGGAGAAGAGAGAATCGGTAGCGCGGGGTTCCATCCCCGCGCTCTTTCTTTTGCTCCGCGCTTCCGTGCGCAGCGCCGCCATGGAAGGCGGCGCTACCGATCCATTGCTCTATGTTTTTTTGTTCTGCTCCTTTCCAGGTGTATCGCATTGCCGGATGCCTATGCCCAGACGACCGCAACGCTTGGCGAGAAACAGATCGGGAGCGGGCTAAATTGCACGAATGGCGCTGCCTCGGCGGATTTCGACACGCTCGCGCAATGCACAAGCACAAACGCCTCGACAGGCACGATGCAGAAAGCGCCGTTGTTCGTCGGCGCGGTCACAAGCCCGCCCTATGCCTCGACATCGTGTGATTCCACCAAAGTCGGAATGATTCAATACACCGCAAGCGGCTTTCAAGGCTGCACAAGTTCGGGTTGGGTGGTGTTCGCGGCTCCGCTGCCCCCTTGTCAGAAGGTTGTTACGACAACATTTTCTATGACCGGAACGCAAACCTCCGCCGCTTTTTCCAGCGCCACCACCATTAATTACCTGATGGTCGGCGGCGGCGGCGGGGGTGCGTATCTTTCGGGTGCATCGAACGCATCGAACGGATCTGTTCAGTCCGGTTCTTTTACCCTGACGCCGGGAAATCCGCTGGCCGTGTATGTTGGTGGGGGCGGTGGAGGTGGCGCCAATTTCGGTTACGGCGGCGGGGGCGGGAGCGGTTATTACGGCGGCGGCGGCGGGGGTGGCTCCTGCGGCGGCGGGGGTGGAAGCAGCGCTATTCTTTATTCAGGCTCCCTTATTGCGTCTGCTACCGGAGGAACGGGGAGTGCTAGTAGTGGCTGTGGAGGAGGCGGCGGCACAGGAATTTCCGGTGGAACCGCCGGTTCCGGCGGCGGGTTGGCAGGAAGCCTCGGGGCGGGTGGAACGGCGACCTATTATACCTCCGCCTATGGCGGCACCGGAGCTTCCGGAGGCGCCGGAAGTTATGCCGGCGGCGGTGGTGGCGGGTACGGGAGTGGAGGAGGGTCTGCCGGTACAAATGGAGGCGCTGGCGGTTCCAATGGAGCTAATGGCGGGGCAGGAGACGGACCAGCCGGAGGTTATGGTGCAAACACATGGGGTTCTATAACAACGTTCGCTTTGCCAGCCGCAGCAGGATCTGCTGGAAGCGCAACCTATAATTCCACTGATGGTGCGTACTATGGCGCAGGAGGAAATGCCGGGCTGGTTATATTATCTTACGCCGCGAAAACTTGCGGAATGTAGAGATTCGTGATGTGTGCGGCCCAAAACGACGATCTTCGCGCATGGTTTGAACGGCTTAACGCGAAAACGTAAATTCGTTTTCTCAATCCGGTCTGTGGAAAAGCGGGCTGTCCGGCGTGGAAGCCGGAAAGGGGCGAAGCATGTCGGCGCTGTTGCTGGCAAGCTCCCGATGCATGCCGTCGAAGAGATCGGCGTTGGCGTCGAACATCAAAGGAAGGCGGGGAAACATATCGTTGCTCAACGTATAATCGCTCGGAACCCTCGGGCGCTCATAGGTCGAAATGCCCGCATCGATGAAGATGTCGTCCGAACGATATGCGCGCGCGAAAACCCTGTCGCTTAAAGCGAACAGAAGCGTCAAAGCGATAAGGAAGCGAGCGAGGACATTCATCCAATCATAGCCAATATGTATTTAGTCATCCCCGCGAAGGCGGGGATCCAGGCTCGTTAGCACCGCAGCCGGTTCTTGAGAGTCTGGATGCCCGCCTTCGCGGGCATGACGGAAGTTAAGCTTCCCCGACCACACGATTGCGGCCGGTTTCCTTCGCTTTATATAGCGCAGCATCGCCCCTTTTTAAAAGCGAATCCGGCGTTTCTTCCGGCATTTGCCGCGCCGAGGCCACCCCGAGACTGATCGTAACCTTAAGAGGCTCGCCAAAGCCCGGAACGGTGATTTCAAGCTTCTCAACGGCCTCGCGCAAGCGTTCGCCGACGGAAAGCGCCGTTTTGGGCTCTGTTTCGGGCATAATGACGGCGAATTCCTCGCCGCCCATGCGGACGACAAGATCCGTGGGGCGCAAACATTGAATTACGCGCGCAACGACGGTTTTCAGGACGACGTCGCCCGCCGCATGGCCATAGGTATCGTTGACCGCCTTGAAATGATCGAGGTCGATGGAGAAAACGGAAAGAGGCCTGTTCGTCGTCTGGGCGCGCGCGAACACTTTCGGCATGTGCATGTCGAGATAGCGCCGGTTATAAGCCCCCGTCAGCGGGTCGACGAGCGCGAGCGCGAGGCTTTGTTCGTAATTGAGGCGCAGGCGGTCGTAATGCCGCTTCTGGCGCAATTGCGTGTTCGTGCGGGCGATCAGCTCGCTGCCCTCGATCGGTCGCATAAGATAATCGTTCGCGCCGAGATCCAGCCCCCGCGCGATCAGGTCGATCTCGCCCTCGTTCGCCATCAAAAGGATCGGCAGGGTGCGCGTCGCTTCGCGCGCGCGAAGCTGGGCGCAAAGAAAAAGCCCGTCTTCCTTGTGGAGATCGAGGCTCGTCATCACCAGATCGTAGGCGCCCGTCTGGGCTTCGTCCATGGCCGCCTGAATGTTGGCGGCTTCGGTGTGCTGCATTTTGCCGGAATCTAGATAATTGAGGACGGTTTTCCGATCGTTCGCATTGTCTTCAAGAAGAAGGATCCGTCCCGTCATTTCGGTTGGATCTTCCTCCGCCGCGACGGGGAAATCGAACTGCGCCGCCGTGGCTTCGCGCAGACGCCATTCGTCCATCATCATCTTGAGGCGAAGAAGCGACCTTACGCGCGCCATCAGCGCCACGTCGTTGATGGGTTTTGTCAGAAAATCGTCTGCGCCGCATTGAAGCCCGCGCACGCGATCCGCCGTGTCGGAAAGGGCGGTCACCATCACGACGGGAATATGGCGCGTCGCCGGATCGGCCTTCAATTTCTCGCAGGCCTCGAAGCCGTCCATCTCCGGCATCATGATGTCGAGGAGAATAAGATCCGGATGTTCCTTTTGCGCGGCATCAAGGCATTGAATCCCGTTTTCCGCCGTGCTGACGAAATAATAGTCGCGCGCAAGCTTCGCGGCGAGAAGCTTCACATTGAGGGGATTGTCGTCAACGACCAAAATGCGCGCCGACATAAAAGCCTGTCCTTAATACTAAAAGTTTCTTGATTTCTTGGCCTAGGTCTCGACACCACGCGCTCTGCGGTACGCTTCTATCGCGTTGAACCGTCTTTCCTCTTTTGCCGCGCTCCCCGCAACCGCTCGTGGCCGCATAAGTCATTTCATCCGCTCGCTGGTGTTACCTTTTTTTCGCCGGGCCAATATAGCGCTCGACCATGGCAAGAAATTTGGGAATCGAAATGGGCTTCGCCAGATAATCCTCGCATCCGCCCGCACGCATTTTTTCCTCATCGCCTTTCATGGCGAAGGCCGTCACGGCGACGACGGGGATGGAGCGAAGCTCCGCATCGGCCTTCAGCCACTTTGTGACCTCGAGTCCCGAGACTTCCGGAAGCTGGATATCCATCAAAATCAAATCGGGCTTGTTCGCGCGCGCAAGAGGCAGCACCTCAAGCCCGTCGGGTGTGTGCAAAGTTCGATAACCGTTGGCTTCCAGAATATCTCTGAAAAGTTTCTGGTTTAGGGCGTTATCCTCAACGATCAGGATAAGTTGGGCGGAGGCAAGGGCCATGGGATGATTTTCGCAAATCCAGAATTGTTCATACCCCTATTCAAGCGGAAAAAGCTTAGCATCCTCTTAAGGTTAGCATAAAAAATCCGTAATATTCTTCAATTCCAGCCGGACGCAGTTTGCGATCATTCAATTTTACATACGGCGATAACCCATTCATAACATTCCGTCATTCCCGCGAAAGCGGGAATCCAGTGGCCGCGCGTCTGCGCGGCGCATGAGTTAAAATCGTTGAAAATGCGCTGCCTTATCGTTTTTTTGAGTCATGCGGCCCATGGACATGGGCCGCTGGATTCCCGCTTTCGCGGGAATGACGAGTGTTTATAAGGGGATGGTTTGGCCCAAGAATTTGACGTGCTGCAAGAAGCAAAAACGGCTTGCATTTGTTAACCATTTCCTCCAGCAAAGGGGCAAAGGATGGGCTTATGCGCAAAAAAACGAAAAGAAAATTGCTTTGGGGTTTGGGGACGACCTGCGCGATTTTGCTCTTGGCCTCCTTTCTGGCCTTTGTGCCGAAAATCGAGAAGCTTCCTCAAACGCTTCATGTTCCGGTAACCGAGCGCGAAAATCCGCCGGAGCCGCAGCCAAAACCGACCGAACCCTCCGCGAAGGAAGAACCTGTTCCGCCTGTCGCGCCTTCCGAAATAAAGGCGGAGGCGACCAAAATTGTGCCCGAAGCGGGCAAGGTTCGGATCGCCATCGTCATCGACGATATGGGGCTTAACATGGTGTCCGCCGCGCGCGCCATCAATCTTCCCGCCGCCGTGACCTTGTCCTTCTTCCCCTATGCGCCGCATCTTCAGGATCAGGCGGATCGAGCGAAAGCCGCAGGTCATGAGCTTCTTTTGCACCTTCCGATGGAACCTTTGGGGAAAGCCCAGCCGGGGCCCGGTGCGCTTTTGACCTCGTTGTCGCCGGAAGAAAACGCGGCGCGTTTAAAGAAAAATCTGGACAGTTTCCAAGGTTTCGACGGCGTCAACAATCATATGGGCAGCAAATTCACGATGCGGGCGGATCTTCTGCGCCCCGTCATGGAGGGTTTGGCGGCGCGTGGGCTATTCTTTCTGGATTCCATGACGACACCCAAATCCGTCGCGGCGGATGTCGCGCGCGAGGCCCATATACCCACGGAAAAACGCGATATTTTTCTGGACGACGATCCTGCGCCTGCCGCCATCAACGCACAGCTTGCGCTTCTTGAGAAAAGGGCGCGCGAAAAGGGAGCCGCAATAGCCATAGGCCATCCCCACGCTTCCATGCTCGAAGGGCTCGAAAAATGGATTCCCGAGGCCGAAAAACGGGGAATCACCCTCATTCCCGCCCGCGATTTGGCGGAGTAGGCCCCGTCAGGCTGAAGCTCTAAAGACTCAGAAAGAGCAAAAAGCGTGAAAAACCCTACGCCGCGCTTGCCTCGCTGGCCTTGGCTCGGCATAGTCGGGGATAAGTAAAGATCGTTTGATTCGCGAAAACAGCAAGGGCTCGTTATCGGCGCGTCGGGCGTTCTTCGTGATCCAACGCGCATGACGAGACAAGACATGATCGCACAAATTCTTGGGCTGGCCGGACAGGCACGCAAAAGGCTTTTTTCCGGGCTTTCACCGGCTCTTTTTGCTGTGCTTTGCCTTTTTCTGGGTTCCGTATCCGCTTTTGCGACGGATCTCCCCGTGGCCGCGGGATCGCCGATCGCGGGAATTTCATTCGACGACCGTCCGCTTTTGTTGCCGGTTCAGCGCAATTTCCAAATGGCGATGTTGACCGCCAGCAGCGAACTCGGGCGCACATGCGGCCATATCGAATCCTACGGTTGGCGCATGAAAACCAACGAGCAGGGGCGCGTGAACCAAATTTTCAACAATACGGTCGATCGCCTGCGCGCTCAGGGCTTCGCGGTCGAATCCAAAGCCCCGACATCCGTTTCGAAGGACGTGACCCTGTTTACGGCGGATCGTCCGGACAAGCACCTGATCTTCCTTTGGTCGGCGGGCGAAATCGGCCTTGTGATGGTTTTGTGCGAAACTTCGGCGCCCTTGACCGATACGCTGGTTCGCACAGGTCACCCCGAGCCGCAGCCGGTTCCCGGCGGCGCTTCGCAGGGCACATTGCAGCTTCCGGCGTCCCAGTCCTATCCCGAAATGGCCTATCCCGTGAAAGCGCGTTCCGAACCGCTTCAGCTGACGCGGACGGGCCGTCCGGCTTACACGTCCTTCTCGCCGCTCGGCGATTGGGTCGGCGTTTATTCCTGCGCCCAGGGAACCACGGGCGGAACCCTTCAGATCGAGCATGTTCAAGGCGAGCGGTTCGACGGGATCTTCCGTTTTTATCCAACGCCTAAAAATCCGACGGTGCCAACGGGCAAATATCGCGTCTATGGCGAATATGACCGCGACTCTCAGCGTATTCTCATCAATCCGGGAAAATGGCTCCAACGCCCCAAGGATTATTACAACACGATCATGATCGGCAGCTTCGATCCCGTCGGGAAGACCTTCAGCGGGTTTTTTCAGGGCATAACGGGCTGCACGAGCTTTGAGGCGAAATACAGCCCCGACAGTGCCGAGATCATTGGCGAGCAGCGGGAACCGGCAAAAGCGCATCTTAAAAAGCCCGTGAAGAAGAAGGCTAAAAAGAAAGTTCAGAAAAAGCCGGTCGAAGCGCCAAAGGCAGAAGCGCCTAAGGACACGTTGCCGGCGGTCGAAAAGCCTTCCGAAACGCCGAAGGCCGAGGCGCCTCCCGCGAAGGAGCCGCAGGCCATTCCCGAAGCTCCGGGCATTGATCTTGGGAATCCGATGCCGGAACCGGCGCAGAAAACGCCGACCCCGTAAATGGGGGGCAAAGCAAAAGGGCGGCCTTGCAAAGGCCGCCTTTTTTATTTGGACTCATTCAACGAAATGCGGCGTTGCTTGTGAAAGGCCTGATCTCTTCGTTGACGCCTTTTGCGTGCGCGCGAATGAAGTTGGCGACAAGAGGCTGCACGTTGTTGCGCCATTTGCGGCCGCTGAAAATGCTGTAATGGCCGGCGCCGATCTCAAGATGAGCGCGCTTCATATCCGGCGGAAGGCCGGTGCATAAATCATGCGCCGCGATCGTTTGGCCCGGGCCTGAGATGTCGTCAAGCTCGGCTTCGACGGTCAAAAGGGCCGTGCGTTGAATCGTCTCCGGCTTCACGAGCTTGCCGCGCCAGCGAAAGGTTCCGTTCGCGAGATCGAAGCGCTGGAAGACGCGTTCCAGCGTTTGCAGATAGAGCTCGGCCGGCACATCCATGACGGAAAGAAACTCGTTGTAAAAAGCCTGATTTGCCTCGGTCGTCTCATCGTTGCCGCGCACGAGATCGCGGAAAAGTTTCATCTGCTCGTCGAGCGCGCGGTCGATGTTCATCGACAGAAGGCTTTGAAGCTGCAAAAAACCAGGAAAGACGAGCCTGTACGCGCCCGGGTAATAGAAGGGAAGCGCCTGAATATAATTGTCGCGGAACGCTTCGATCGAAACCGCCGCCGCCGTTTCCGAAAGCGTCGTTTTCGCGCGGCGCGCATCGATGGGGCCGCCGAGAAGGATCATGCTGCGCGGCTGCGCCGGGTCTTCGCTTGCGGCCAGAAGAGAGGTCGCGCAGAGGACGGGAATGGACGCCTGGCAAACGGCCATGACATGCGCCTTGGCGCCAAGCAGGCGGAGGAAATCCATGATGGTGCCGACATTGTCCTCGAGATCGAACTTGCCCCGCGCGAGCGGAACGTATTTTGCGTCGATCCAGTCGGTGATATAAACGTCATGTTCGGGCAGCATGGCCTCGACCGTGTCGCGCAAAAGCGTCGCGTGATGGCCGGAAAGGGGCGCGACGAGAAGGACTTGCGGATCGCGCGCCATTCTGTTCGCAATATCCTGTTTCGGCGAAGAGCGCTTGAAATGAACGAGCCTGCAAAAAGGCCTGCTTAAAACGACTTCTTCGCTGACGTCGATTTCGTCGCCGTGCAAACGCGTTTTCTGAAGATTGAAAACAGGTTTGTCGTATTTTCGCGTCGTGCGCTCGAAAATCTCGGCGCTTGCGGCGATCGCGCGCCCCACATCGGTGTAGGAAGCGGGAAGGAAGGGATTTCGGAAGGTGACCTCCGTCGCTTCAGCCGCAAGCCGCCAGGGGGTCAAAAGGGCACATTGCAAATCGTGAAGATGATAGAGAAGCATAGTGGAAGACACCCTGGATCCTGATAGAAACTTCACCAACGCTTTGAAGCCACAGGCTGACTTGTATACTCGGTTTCCTTGGAAAGCCGCGTATTCCTTTTCGCAAAAAACACGCGGGCGCGGCACGCGCACGCCCTTTTTGCGAATTCTTTTTTCGGGTTCCGAAGGAACCCAAGGATATTAGGATAATTTCGAAAGCATGGCAAACAAAGGGGGTAAGCAGAGGTTTAAGCGAACTTATCGAGGCTGCGGCGGTTGACTGTCTTTCGGTTTATTATCGCGCCAGAAAAAAAGCATTCCTATGGCAAACCAGAGCCAAAAATCATTTTTTCTCTTTTCACGGGGGCGTGGAATATCCTCCTCGCGGGGCGACCATGTCGGCGAAAAGCGACGCAGCTTTTTTTTCTTGCGAAGAAAATGATGCTTGTTTTCGACCGCCATAATCTCGCTGAGCAGGTCGCGTTCCTTGGCTTTAAGGAAAGAGATTTGAAGGAGAAACGCCTTAATTTTTCTCCAAAGCGAAGCTTTGACGGTGATTTGCGCGCCGAGATCGGCGGCGCGGCCTTTCATCGCGGCAATTTCCATTTGTTTCGCGTCGCGGGAGTCCAGAAGCTCGGAAAACCGCCAAAAGGCATGGCCTGAACGCGAGGCGGGCGGAAGATCGCTTGTCATAGCCCTCCGTTACGGCATGGCGCTAATAATCGCGGCAACGCTCGGCGAGTTGGAGCTTGCCGTACGGTCGATCAGGACGCTGCGCGGCGTGGCTCCCGTTCCGTAAAGCTGTTGGTTCCATGTGTGGCGCGGCGCGATGACCGAACCTTCAAGCGAAACGCCCACGAAAAGCCCTTCCGAGCGCGCAAACGCGTACATGTCCGACTTCAGGCCGACGCCCGTCGCGGCATCGACGCCCTTGCCGAGCTCGCCGATGGCGACGTCGGCGTCGCCGCCCAGCGTGACCTCGCGGTCAAGAACGGCGTTCAACCCTTTTTCCGTCATGACGGTGATGACAAGCTCTGATGTCTGGCCGCCGAACTGAAGACCGAAACTCAAGCCGCCCAGCGTATAAAAAGCGGGCGGGCTCCAATGGCCTTGGTCGTCGCGAACGAGCATGACGGCGTTGCCGCCGCGTCCGCCGAAGAAAAAGCCCGCGCGAATAAGATTGGGGACGATGATGATGGCCTTGGCGCGCGAAGCCAGATCGACGAGGCCGGGATATTGGTTGTCGCCCATCATGCTTTGAAACGTGATGCGCGAACGATCGACGAGCTGTTCGGGTTCGCTGCCGAACTCGCCTGCGCTGCGGCAACTGGCAAGCATCAGAAGAAGGCCGAAAAGCAAGGCGACTGTAGAGCGGAAGGATGGCTTCATAGAGGGTCTCCGATGCTTTTTCTTCTCTGTCTATTCTAACGCGTTCTTACGACAAGTTTGCGGCGGAAAAGCGTTATTGCACGGTCAAGATCATGGCTAAAACCGACAATTCGACAACTTGCTGCAAGGTGCCGAGAAGCGGGCCGTTGTAACCGCGCAGATGATTGGCCCCGACAAGCGCGACGAACAAGCCCGCCGCCGCGCCGACCCCAAGCGCCATGCCGGCGTAAGAGCCCAAGGCGATAAAGGTTAACAAGGCGCCGAGTCCAAGCGCTATGAAAACGCGAAGCGCCGGCGGCTGTTGGAAATAGTCGGCAACGGGATCGCCTTCAAGCGGGCGAAGCCAAGCGGCGGCCACGACCATAAGCGCGCGCGACCATGCCGAGGAGGCGATCAGCGCCTGAAAGACGAGATCGCTGCTGCTGAACGTTGCGATCGCGCCGATCTTCATGATGATGACGAAAATAACGGCAAGCGTTCCGTAACGGATGGAGCGCTCCTCGCGGAGCCAGCCGATCTTCTGTTCTTTGTCGAAAGTCTGCCCGTATTGATTGGCAAGGCTTGCAAATTCCTCCTCGTGCAGCGCACGCGTCGCCCAAAGCATGCCGATCACGGCAAAGGTCGCCGTAATGACGCTGGGAAGCCCGAGTTCCGTCATGCCCCAATCGATCGAGGCGCCCAAAATGCCGATAAGCGAACCGACCAAGGGGAACCAGCCCATGGCCTTGCGGATCAAACGAGGCTTCGGTTCTTCCTTTAAACGAAGATTGAGGCGCGTCAGGTAATTCGTCGCGACGACGATTTCGGCCCAAAGCGTTTCCGGCGACGGCGGGCGCACGGTGATGGCGGGCGCGGGCTGGGCGGCGGGATCGGGGCGCGCGTCGGATTCGGCCGCTTCATCGGGCGAGAAGGGGCGCTTGATTTCGGGATTCGGTGATTCTGTCGGATCTGTCATGCTCTCTTTATACAGATTTGATATCCACGAAAAAAGCGCTATCGGGCCCTTTTTTAGTTGCGGGGTGCGACTGTGGCTAAAAAACGCTATTCCGCGACCTGAAGAAGCCCGCTCCGGCGGCGCGTATTTTCGAAGGTTCGCAGGAAAACAAAGCCTGAAAAGCCAAGAAAAACAAGGTTTAATAGGAATGCATAAAGCATCAAATCGTAATGGACGCTGTGGTGGTTAAGGAGTTCGCGAAGCCCTTCAAAGACATAAGTGGGCGGAAGCAGATTTGAGATCGGCTGAAGCCAGGACGGAAGCACGCTGATGGGATAGTAAACGCCCACAAGCGGCGCAAAAACGAAAGAAAGCATCCATGCCAGCCATTCAGAGGCCGATCCGAAGCGCAAAAGCATGGCGATCAGAAGAAATCCGCCCCACCATCCGGCCATGGCGAGGTTGAAAACGAATCCGGCCAAGCCCCAACCAAGGCCCGGAAGCCAAAAACCGAAAATAAGCTCCGCCGCAATGACGCATACGCCCATGGCGATGATCGTCGTGATGATGCTGAGGGCCACAAGGCCAATCGCATATTCGAACGGGGATATTGGACTGACGAAGACGGCGCCGAGATTGCGCGACCAAAGCTCTTCCATGAAGGGGCGCATGACGTTCAGTTGTGAACGGACAAAGATGTCCCACATCATGGCCGCGCCGAGAAAGGTTCCCGCGACGAGGCCGATGCCCGTAATCTGTTTCGTCAGATAGTAATTGAAGAATCCCCAAATGAGCATGTTAAGCGTGGGCCAATAAAACAGATCGATCAAACGCGGGATCGACCCCTTTAACAGGTAAAGATTGCGCAAAAGAACGCCATAGATCCGCGTTCCCGCGCCGTCGCGCAGGAAAAACGGGCGCAGGGCGCGGTTCTCAGATTTCGAGATTTCTGTCGCGGGCGATGTCAAGAAACACCTCCTCCAAATTGTCGCGTTCATAGGTTTCGAGAAGATAGCGCGGCGATCCGCGATCGACGATGCGGCCTTGACGCATCATGATGACGTCGTCCGCCATGCGTTCGACCTCGTACATGTTGTGCGAGGCCATAAAGATCGTCGTGCGCGCTTCTTTTTGATAATCCATCAAAAGCGTCCGCACCCAGTCCGCCGTGTCGGGATCGAGCGAGGCCGTGGGCTCGTCGAGAAGCAAAAGCTGCGGCTTGTTCAAAAGGGCCTTGGCAAGCGTCGCGCGCGTTTTTTGGCCCGCCGAGAGCGATCCGTGCGCGCGGTCGAGAAGATCGCTCAGTTGAAGCTGTTCCGCCATTTCGTCGATGCGGGCTTTCAGGCGCGGGACGTTGTAGAGATTGCCGTAAACGGTCAGATTCTGGCGCACCGTCAGTCGGTTCGGAAGATCGACATAGGGAGATGAGAAATTCATCAAGTGCAGGGCGTTGAATCGGTCGCGCAAAATGTCGCGGCCAAGAACGCGGATCTCGCCCGACGTGGGCAGAAGAAGGCCGAGCAGAATCGAGATCGTCGTCGTCTTGCCCGCGCCGTTGCCGCCAAGCAGGGCGGTGACGCTTCCCGCTTTGACGGTAAAATCGATTCCATCGACGGCTGTCGTGGCCCCGAAGGTCTTGCGAAGGTCTTTTGCTTCGATGGCGTGTTCCTGGTTGCTCATGCGTTCTCTATGGGGCAGGATCGGGCAGGATGCAAAGCTAAAAAAACAGGCTGAATAATTTGCGGGCCTCTGTTGCGGTTCGCACGCAGGAAGGGCGACGCGTTTGAGTGCGGGCGAAAAAAAAGCGTTATTCATCGCGGCGGCAAACGATTTTCAGATCCACGCGTTTGACGATGCGCTTGCGAAGCTGGATCTCGTTCTCGCGGAAGATCCTCTTCATGCCGATTCGTTTTACCTGAAGGGTTTGATCCATGTTTGCGCAGGCGAAAACCGGCAGGCGCTCGAGGCCTTTTTGAAGGCCATCGCGATTGAGGAAAAGCCGATTTATTACGGGAACTTGGGGGCTGTTTATAAGGCGTTGGGTCAATTGAAGGAAGCGGAGGATTCTTATCGCCGCGCCTTGGTTTTGAATCCCGATCTGTCCAAGGTTCATATGGCGCTCGGCCTTTTGCTTTGGGAGGAAAAACGTCTTTCCGAAGCGGAAGAATTTCTTGCAAGGCTTGCCCAAATCGCGCCGAACGAACCGCATGGCTTTTATTTTCTAGGACGTTTTCTCGAAGAGCAGGGACGGGCGGAAGAGGCGGAAAAAGCTTTCCGTCGCGCGCTTGCGCTGGCGCCTTCATTCGCCGAAGCCCATAACGATTTCGGAGGCTTTCTGAAAAGTCAGGGGCGCGCGATCGAAGCTTTGCCGCACTATAAAAGCGCCGCCGCGCTGAAACCGCAAGATGCCGCGATCTTGAACAATCTGGGCGGTCTTTGCCGCGATCTCGGCCTTGAGGAAGAGGCCGAGGCCGCTTTTCGCAAAGCTCTGGCGGTCGCGCCGCAAGCCATCGGAGCCACGAACAATCTCGCGCTTCTTTTGCAGGCAACGGGACGTTTTGCGGAAGCGGAAAAGCTCTATCGCGCGGGCCTGGATATAAAGCCCGACTCTCCGGAAATCTTGCGGAATTATGCCGCGCTTATGATGTCCCTCAGGCGCGAAACAGAGGCCGAGGCGCTTTATCGTCGACTTGCCGCCGCAGCGCCGCGCGATGCGGAGGCGTATAACAATCTCGGCGTTCTGTTGAAAAATCGCGGCGCTTTCGAAGAAGCCGAGGCTTGCTGCCGGAACGCGCTTCGCCTGCGACCGGATTATGTCGAGGCGCTCAACAATCTCGCCGTTCTTTTGACGCGCCAGAAACGCTTTACGGAAGCGGAAGAGATATGCCGCCGCGCGCTCGCGTTGCGTCCCGACGATCCCGTCATTCACGACAATCTCGGCGTTTTGTTTTGCGACCAGAAGCGTTTCGAGGAAGCCGAGGCTTTCTACCGTAAAGCGCTTGCGCTCGATCCCGATTGCGCCGACGCGCATCACAATCTGGCTCTTCTGCTTTTGCAAACGGGGCGCATGGAGGAAGGCTGGCGCGCCTATGAATGGCGCTACCATCCCGGCATGGCGGGAAAAGACGCCGTCAGGTCGCCGCTTTACGGAATCCCGATGTGGAAGGGCGAATCGCTCGCCGGAAAAAAGATCCTCATTCAGGCGGAGCAGGCCTTCGGCGACGAAATCCAGTATGCGCGTTATGCCGCGTTTTTGAAGGCGCAAGGCGCCGAGGTCTGGATGATGACACGCGCGCCGCTCGCGGCCCTGATGCGCGGCTTGAACGGCATCGACCGCGTTCTGACGAAGGATGAACTTCTTGCGGCAGAGGCCTGTAATTTCTGGATCTTTGCACTCAGTCTCCCTTTTTATGCCGGAACGCGCATGGAAACGATTCCTGCCTCCGTTCCCTATTTCAAGACCGATCCGGAAAAAGGCGCGTTTTGGCGCGGATGGCTTGAGGAAAACCGGCTCGCCGAAAAAATCCCCGAAGGCGCGCGCAAAATCGGGCTCGTCTGGGCCGGAAAGCCGTATCCGCCCGGGCGTTCGTTGCATATCAAACAGCTTGCGGGTCTTGCGGCTTGTCCGAACGCTGTTTTCGTGAGTCTTCAGATGGAAGAAGCGCGCGCGCAGCTTCAAGAAGCGCCGCATGGCTTGAAGATCGTAGACGCGGCTTCCTTGCTGAAGGATTTTTCGGATACGGCGGCGCTTCTTCAAAATCTGGATCTTTTGATTTCGATCGACAGCGCGCCCGCGCATCTTGCCGGGGCGCTCGGCGTTCCCGTCTGGACGTTGCTTCAATGGCAGCCCGATTGGAGGTGGTTTCTGGAGGGAGAAAAATCCCCTTGGTATCCCTCCATGCGCCTTTTCCGCCAGAAACGTGTCGGCACGTGGGATGAAGCTCTACATGAGCTTGAAAAAGCATTCCTTTCGTGGGCGCAGGGCAATGGTTAAAGGGAGGCAAAAAGGGTTCTTTTTTATCGTTTCGGACTTGTCTCACGGCGCTTGAGTGTTTATAAGCGGGGCTTCGCTTTGACGGCGAGGGCCCTTTTGAGCCGCGACGTCCTTGTGTTTGCCCAGGTAGCTCAGTTGGTAGAGCAGGGGACTGAAAATCCCCGTGTCGGCGGTTCAATTCCGTCCCTGGGCACCACCCTTCGCTGCTGCGCAGCTTCGGGTGGCAGGCCATGGTTCAGATTTTCCCTTTACTAAGGGCGCCGTGATCTCCTTGAATCGTAAAAGCTTACAATTTGCCGTTTTCCTTCTCTTTCTGGCCGGATTTTCCGCGTCCGCCTTTGCGCATCCGCATGTCTGGATCAGCTATTACGTGAAAGTTTTGGGCGACGAGAAGGGGATCACGGCGCTTCGATTCCGGTGGGAGGTCGATCCTATGTTCACGGAAATGGTGAAGGGCGATTTCAAGCTCAAAACGATCACGGAAAAAGACAGCGCTTTCATCAAAAGCCACGCCTTCGACAATTTGAAGAATTATCATTATTACATGGACATCAAAGCCGACGGTGCGGCCTTCGTGCCGAAAGAAGTCCAAGATTTCAAGGCGCGTGAAATCGGTGACAAGGAAAAAGGGCTGGAATACGATTTCACCGTGAAATTGCCGCATCCCGTGAAGAAATTGGTCTTTTCGCTCTTCGATCCCGAATTCTACGTCGATATCGAACCGCCCATGCAGGAGGTCAGCCCCGACAAGCCCGGAATCATGGCGACGGCGAGCTACAAGCCGAAAGAATTCATCGACAAAGAAGGGGTAAATCCGAACGCTTTTGTATGCGAGGCCAAAGACGGCAAACCGCGCGAAAGCATATGGGGCACATTCCCCGTCGTTGTCGTAAGTTGCGTTGTAGGAGAAAAAACGGATGGGAAATAAGTTTCGTCGTTTGATCGTTTTGTCCGGCTTGATCTTTCTTTTTGCAGGTCTCGGCGGCGCGGCTTTCGCCAATCCTTTTACGGATGGACGGCCCGTCGAAATGCCCTCGACGCCGTTTTCGGCCTCGATGCCGATCCTTAAAGACGCCCTTATCGTCCAACAGAAAATCCATGCGACTTTGGCGGCGAAAATCACCGACCTGAAAGAAGGCAAATCGCTCGCGCCATTGTGGGAGCTTCTTCTTCTCGGTTTTCTTTACGGCGTTTTTCACATTCTTGCGCCCGGGCACGGAAAATCCATCGTCGGTTCCTGGTTCATCGGCAATGAAGCGCGCAAGACGGACGGATTCTGGGCGGGCGCGATCATGGCGGCCGGGCACACCTTGACCTCGGTTTTTTTCGTCGGCGTTTTGAATCTGATTTTGGGCTTCAGCCAGTTCGGCGTTATCGATCGCACGCGCTATGCCGAGCTTGTCGGCTATGGGCTCATCGCCGGTATCGGCTTATGGCTGATCGTCAAGGCCTTTCGCCGCCCGCTGCACGTGGTGGGGTGCGGTTGTTCGTGCGGCGCCGCTTCGCACGATCATAGCGTTTTGAAAAACAAGCAGGCCATGGGGCTTTTTGGCGTAGCCAGCCTCGTGCCCTGTTCCGGTTCGATGATCATTCTTCTTTTCACCTTGGCGAACGGCGTTTTCTGGGCTGGCATCCTTGCCGTCGTCGCGATCGCGCTTGGCATGTTCATCACGATCACGGCCATCGGGACGGCGACGATCTTTCTTCGTCGCGCGCTTTTGGAACGTGAAAATCCGTCGCGGGCGCGCCGGATTGCCGTGCGTTGCGTCGAGATTGCGGCGGGCTGTTTCGTTCTGACGAGCGGGGGGCTTTTGTTTACAGGCACGCTTTTGGGTCTCCTCGCTTAAAAAGTGTTGCATAAGCCTTGAAAACAGACTCTTTTTGACATGATTCAGGCTTATTCAGGTGCCTTTATGCTTTTGCGTTCTTAAATGATTGAGGCCCGTTTTGGTTCCACCCGTTCCTCCTAAGCGCCCGTCTTCTATGCGACCTCTTGCGGCGCAACGCCCCGTGACGTCGGCGGAGGCGCGTCCGCGCAAGAAAGGGCCAAAAGGGCCAAAGGGGCCGAAAGGACCGCGCGGGCCGCAGCTTCCATGGAAACGGATTTCGCATTTCGTCCTTAAGGCGATGCTGCTTTGCGCCATCTGGGGCGGCCTTGCCGTGCTTTTGGCCGTTCTGTGGTACGGCTATGACATGCCGGATATCCGTCAGGTCACGCAGCCCGAGCGCGCGCCCGCGATCACGATTTTGGCGGACGACGGAAGCACCTACACGCGCTATGGCGATCTGGTTGGCGATCATGTGACATTGAGCGACGTGCCGCCAAATCTCGTCCATGCGATTATCGCGATCGAGGATCGCCGCTTCTACAGCCATTTTGGCATCGACATTTTCGGCATTCTGCGCGCCGGTATCCGCAATTTTCTGGCGGGGCATCTCGTTCAGGGCGGATCGACGCTCACGCAGCAATTGGCGAAAAATCTTTTCCTGACGCCCGAGCGCACTTTCCGCCGCAAGATTCAGGAAATGCTTCTCGCGCTGCAGCTGGAGCGCACTTATTCGAAAGACCAGATTCTTACGGCCTATATGAACCGCGTTTATCTGGGGGCGGGGGCCTATGGCGTCGACGCCGCCGCGCAGACCTATTTTGGCAAACATGTGGGGCAGTTGGATTTGCGCGAATGCGCGATCATCGCGGGGCTTTTGCGCGCGCCCTCGCAATTTTCGCCCGCGCACGATCCGGATCTGGCAAGAGAGCGCGCGGAGACCGTTCTTCAGGCGATGGTCGATGCGGGCTATATCAGCGAGCAGGAAAAGGCGGACGCCGCGATGGACGTGCCGGTGCCGCGCCGCAAGCCGGGATCGAACGGCGACGGGCGCTATTTTGCGGATTGGGTCGTCGGGCAAGTGAGCGGTCTTCTTGAAAACGCGCCGCAGGATCTTGTGATCGCGACGACGATCGATCCCGCCCTTCAACGCGCCGCCGAACAGCATCTCGACGCCGTTTTGACGAGCGAAGGCGGCGGTCGCGATGTTTCGCAGGGTGCCGTCGTGACCCTTGCGCCGGATGGCGCCGTGCGCGCGCTTGTGGGCGGGCGCGACTATAACGAAAGCAAATTCGATCGCGCGACGCAGGCGAAGCGCCAGCCCGGATCTTCCTTCAAGCCCGTGATCTATCTCGCCGCTATCGAAAACGGGCTTCGGCCCGACGATACGTTCGAAGATGCGCCGATCTCCATCGACGGCTGGTCGCCCGAAAATTACGAGGGCAAATATCTCGGCACAATCACGGTTCGGCAGGCGCTCGCGGAATCCATCAATACCGTCGCGGTTCGCGTTCTTCAGAAAGTCGGGATTCCCGCCGTCATCAAAACGGCGCGCGCGCTCGGCATCACGTCGCAGATCGATCCGGATCTCAGCCTCGCGCTCGGAACCAACCTCGTCTCGCCGCTTGAATTGACGGGCGTCTACGCAACGATCGCGGACGGCGGACGGCTTGTCGTTCCTTATGCGATCAAGGAAATCCGGAACAGGCAGGGCGATGTTCTTTATCGTCGTCAGGACGTCAAAATGCCCGTCGTCGCCGATCCGCACGCCGTGGCCACGCTCGTCGATTTGATGCAAGGGGTCGTCCGCGAAGGCACGGGCAAACGCGCGGCGCTCGACCGCCCCGTCGCGGGCAAAACGGGCACAAGTTCGGATTACCGCGATGCGTGGTTCATGGGCTTTACGGCGGATTACGTGACGGGCGTTTGGGTCGGGAACGACGACAACGATCCCATGAAAAAGGTTACAGGCGGAAGCCTTCCTGCCGGAATCTGGCACGATTATATGATGGAAGCCGAAGCCCATTTGCCGTCCCGCGATTTGTTGCAGAATGCGCCCACGGAGATTCAGCATGCCGCGACGCCCGAAGCCGCGCCGCAGGGCGGCGAATCCGGCGATCTTTTGGGCGGGCTTATCAGAAGCTTGACGGGCGAGTCTGCTAACACACGATGAAACAAAGCTTTCTTTTCGTGGAAAAGGCCGTCTTCCCGTGTTAATCTCGGAAATCCGAGGGGGAAGCATGACTTTCGATTGGTCATCTTTTTTGACGATTATCACGGCTCTGGCAACGACGGTTTTCGTCGTGACGGCTGCCTTGTGGTTGAAGAAGCTGCGGCAGGCCGTGTCTTCGGCTCTAGGCGACGCGGCGGGGCAACAAGTCCGCACGGCCAAGCGTCTTGCCGAGACGATCGAGCAAATCCAGAAAAACCAGCACGTTCTTGAACAGCAAATTCACACGCTTGCGCTTGCGCACCGTCAGTTGCGTCAGGATGTTCAGGCGCTCGCCAGCAAAACCGAACCTGCGGATGCGGATATACGGCTTGCCGTTCCGCACAACAAAACGCTGCATTGAAGCTATTAAGCGGGGTTGCTTGCCTCGACGCTTGTCAGCGCATGACGGAGCGTTGCTATCACTTTTGCCCAAAGGATGTTTTCTGCGCAATCGCCGCGTCGCGCCGCCGCCGCCGCTTCGCCTGCCGCCCGGGCAAGGGCGAGACAACCGTAACGGCCCGTCAGGAAACCGGCGAGGTCATGCGGTTCTTGGGAAGGTTTTTGTGCGTTTGTCATGTTCGAATCCGATCAAATATCTTTGCGTTCGCAGAAAAGCGTGGGGGCAAGATAGCGATCAGGATTTGAAATATGGTTAATTCCGCGGAATTTGATTATCCACAGGTCGATTTACGACGCCGCTCAATTCAGGCGTGTGCACAAGCCACGGCCCGAAAATCCTTCCGTAAGCAACGCATAGCCGCGCAACCCAAGCGAGGTTCCTCGGAAGATCGTGTTCGCGAATGGCGGTCACGAATTGCTTGTTCGTCGGCAGGCGATTCACGTCTTGGCGCGCTTCGGCAAGAAGCGACGCTTTCTCAAGAAAATCCGAGCCGGAAAGAACGTGCTTTTCGACGATATTCGTCGCGAGAACGTGGACTTCGTCCGGCGAAAGTTTCAAAAGATGCGAAGGATGATCGATCGGCAGCGCAAGCCGACGTTGGGCTTCGCGATTGGCGTGGTCGATAAGGTCGGATGTGTCGAAAGCCACCGGAACGGCATAGGTTGACATCATATGCGCGATGCATTCATGGCCTTGCGCAAAAGCGCCGATGGCCAGCAAATCGGCCATGACGCAGGCAAGGCGCGTCGAGGTTGTCGCCTGGGCCACGAAAAGGGCTGCTTCGGTATCTACGCGCGCACGGTGCCGGTAAAGCCCGTAAAGTTCGCCCAAGGGCGAGGGAAGGTCGCTTTTGGCGCGCAAAAAATCGCGCCCCACAAGATTGTCCGCGCCGCGATGGTTGCGGCGGAAGTGATCGATCTCGGCTGCGGTCAAAGGAAGATCGAGGTCGAGGGACGCAAAATCTTCTTGCCCATGCCCGCAAAGACTCGCGACCGTCTGCCAATCGTCGTTCGGGGCCGAAGCGCGTTCGGCGAGAAAGCGCTGGGCGGGCGTCAGCGCCGCGTCATAAGCCATGGATCCGTATTTGACGGGCTTTTGCGTCGCGCGGAAAAGCCACGCGATGATTTTGTGATCCGCCGAAAAATGGGGCAGGGCTTCGTCGTTGTTGGCCGGTCTTGGAAGCTGCGATAGAGAGGTCATATTGTGGGAATGCGAAAGAACCGTTGCCACGTTATCCTCGCTTATTTGTTGACCGAGTCGGACGTTTCATCGAGAACTTGAAACTTTATAAAAGATTTCACTTTCATGCTTCGGCTCTCGAAAACCTGAACTTATCCACAAATCTAGCACAACAGGCCCGTTTTCTTAAGGATAATTTACCATGATGAATCAAAATTAAGGTTATTTTACGTGTTTATTCAGACTTGTGGCGACCTTGCCACAAATCGTTACGAAACAGGAATCGAGGTGGAGGGGCTCCGGTTCAGGTGGCGGTCTGAAAGATGAAATGCCAAAAAGGCCAATATATAGGGCGGTCACATGAGGTCTTCCAATTATTTTTGTATTGGTTCTCGACCTTCTTGACGGATTTAAAACAGCCCTGTATGAAGCGCGCAAGATCGCTTAGGAAACGGCGAGATAAAATTTTTGAGAAAGTTTTTAAAATGAAAGTTGCGCGCATTGGTAATCTGTTTCAACCGATACCAGCCATTGAGTATGGCGGAACGCAGCGCAGCATGGCTCAGATGACGGCTTTTCAGGCAGCGCTCTGCGCCCATGACATCACGCTTTATGCGTCCGATGATTCAGAGATCATAGCCTTCTCTCAAAACATCTCTGACAAACTTGGATTATCCTCAAGGGTCGATCTTTCTGGCAAATCTATTTCCATCCGCAACGAAGACGGACACATGGGGCGTATAATTTTGAAAAGTTGCGGGATTTCTTCAATAGGATACGAAGATCCCGGAGAAAAAGAAAAGCACGACCGCCTTTTTTCTGAATTGGTGAGAGACGAAAAAGAAAAGCCTTTCGATCTTATTCACTGTCATAATCGCGCCCTTATGGCTGGTCATATTATTCCTCAGGGACTGTTTCCCAAAACGCTTGTCCATCAGCACAATATTTCACTTGAGCGATCTTATGCCGATTATGCTTATCCCATAATCTGCATTTCAGAAGATCAGGCGAAACGAATGCGTAAAAAATATAAGGCCAATGTTTATGCCGTGATTTATCACGGCCTTGATTCCTTCGCTTATGCACCTACAACCGAGTCCGCAGGTTATCTTGCTTGGATCGGCCGCTTTCTGAAGGAAAAGGGAGCACATCGCGCCATCGATATTGCGCGCGAAGCGGGCAGGCCGTTAGTCATTGCAGGGCTTGTCTATGAAAAGAAGCGGGACAGCATCACTCATTTTAATGAGGATATCCTTCCGCTGGTAGATATTCACGATCCGACATTTTTGGATCGCACGGTCGGAATGACAGCGTCTGAGGTTCGACAGGAAATCGAAGAAATGGGAAAAAGGACGGGAAAGAAAAATCCCGTCCTTTTTTGTGGTCCCGCCAACGAACGACAAAAACAAGCTCTTTATGGCCATGCGGCGGCGACCTTGTTTCCGATCAGTTGGGCTGAACCCTTCGGTCGCGTCATGATCGAATCGATGGCGTGCGGGACGCCCGTCATCGGTTACGAGTCTTTGGGTGATGACAAATGCGGCTCTGTTGCCGAAGTCATTGAAAATGGCGCGACCGGGTTTCTTCTCTCGCCTCGTGATGAAAGCGACGGGATCCGAATGGCAGCAGAAGCAGCAGTGAAGATCGGCGATCTCGATCGTCGCCGCGTTCGCGCTGTTTTTGAACGCGATTGGACGTCGGAAAGGGTCGCCCGTCAGCTTGATGAAACTTACCGTGCTTTTCTTGAAAGGCCGCCACGTCCGCTCGATTTACGGGGGCGGCGAGAAAAAGAATGTTTCCTTTAACCCTCAGCATTGATGAAGGATAGTCTATGTCCAAGGATCACGTTCTTTATTTGTATGAGACTGCCGTCGGGCTTGGCCATCAACGGCGTGCCAGCGGCATTGTGAACGCGATGCTCGATGCCGGTTTGAGCGTCGGCGTTGCCGCAGGAAGTTTCGTCGAATCCGATAAATTCTTCGATCCGAGGGCTGAGCTTGTTCCACTTCCAGCCAACCGTCGAAGCGCCGATAAAAACGGCATATATTATTATTATAATGAACGGAATGACCTTGTCCCTGATCCGGGCTTTTCGTGGGAGGTATGGCACAAAGAAAGGGTTAAAGCTATCGCGCCTTTTCTTGAATCGCGCTCTCTTTCGGCCCTTATTACGGAATGGTGGCCTTTTCAAAGGCGAGCGCAGTTTAATAAAATCATCAAGGCGGCAATCAAGATTCAGAATGAAAGATTTGGTAACAAGCCCCTTTTGATATCTTCCGTTCGCGACATTACAAGGGCGTCTCAGAATCTTCAGCCCGGCGATGCCGTAAAAAATAAAGAAACGCGGGCCATCGAAATCATCAATAATTCCGTCGATACGGTTCTTGTGCACGGGGATCCTTCCCTCGTTCATTTCAGAGAAATTCTCCCTCAATATGGAGAAATTGAAAAACCTGTGATTTATACCGGCTATGTCGTTAATGATGCCGCTCTTGCTTCTTCCAATTCAGAACGTGAAAAAAGGGTCGTTGTTTCCACGGGGTCAGGCGACGGCGCGGCGAACTTTCTTAAAAGAGCTGTGCGGACAGTCCCTCTTACGAAACTTAGGGATTTTGAATGGCATTTCGTTATGGGACCTCGAATGCCCGAGAAAGATCGGTTTGCATTTCGGGCGGTTGCGGACAGAGTGGCTGCACGGAGCGGTTGCCGTATCGTTGTTCACGATATGATGATGGAACTTCCGGCCTTTCTATGTCGGTCATCTTTTTCGGTCTCGTTTGCGGGGTATAACACCACGATGGAGGTTTTGGCCTCAGGAATTCCAGCTTTGTTAACTCCGAAACATAGGGCCAAAGGGAGCCACGTTACCTATTTTGACAAGGAACAATGGAAACGTCTTGTTCGCCTTCAAGAAAAGGGCATGGCCTTTGTCGTCCATCCTCAAGATACGGTGAGCCTAGAACGTTTTGCCGTTCTTATCGATGAGGCCTATGACAGGGGATCCCCTGCATGCGCTCTTGATTTGAGCGGCGCAAAGAACACGGCGATTGAGATAAAGCGAATGATTGCAGAGCGAAAAAAACAGAACGAAGCAAAAATTGTACAATTTCCCGCGCAAGCGGCGAAACCATACTATCCAACTTCAGGCTTAGATCCTGATTTTCGACCGAGTCAGCAAGCATTGGGATTAAAATAGAGAGGAACAAAAAACGCCGTCCTTCGAAAAGAAGGACGGCGTTTTGTTTGCCTCAAAAAGAAAGGCTTATTCGGCCTCTTCTTCCGTCTTTGCGGCCTTTTTGGCGCGGGGCTTTTTGGCCTTTTTCGGAGCCTCTTCAGCCGGTTCGGCTTCGGGTTCTTCGGCCTTTGCTTCAGTTTCCACTTTGGCCTGTTCCGCGCCGATGGCTTCGATGGCGGCCTTTTCGGCTTCGGCTTCCGCCGCAGCGGCGGCGGCCTTGATGAGCGCGACGCCTTTTTCAGCCTGAATGACGGCTTCTTCGGCCGAACGCGCGACGTTCACCGTGATCTTGATCGTCACTTCGGGGTGAAGCTTCACTTTAACGGGGAAAAGGCCGAGCGTCTTGATGGGCGTATCGATCTGAACCATCGTGCGGTCGATCGCGTGGCCCGCTTCCTTGGCGGCCTCCGCGACATCGCGCGCCGTGACGGAACCGTACAGCATGCCCATTTCGCTGGCCTGGCGGATGATGACGAACTTCAAGCCGTCCATCTTTTCGGCGTGCTTTTGGGCCTCGGCGCGAAGCGCGGCGTTTTTGGCCTCCAGCTCGGCGCGCTGTTTTTCGAAGAGCGCCAGATTTTCCTTCGTCGCGCGAAGGGCTTTCTTCTGCGGCAAAAGGAAATTGCGGGCATAGCCAGGGCGAACCTTCACGACCTGACCCATGGGGCCGAGGCGTTCAATCCGTTCGAGCAAAATAACTTCAATCATCGTTTTCTCCTTTGTTAAACTTGTTCCGATGTTCCGGTTAGACGTTTTCTGATTCCAAACGCCAGGTCCAAAGTGCCGAGAAGCGCTACGAGTATCACCAGCCACGGCAAGATGCTGATGAGCATATAAAAAGCGACAAGCACCCATTTGGGATGCTTACATGTGGCGGCATAGACGTGCGTGATGGCAAGCCCCACAAAAAACAACGGCATGCAGAGCATGATGCAGACGTTCGTTCCGATATAGGAAATCTGGGGGTAGGCCTGGGGCGCGAAGGCGCCGACAAGACCCGCAACCGCCGCCACGCTGACAAGCCAGGTCGGAACGGAAACGTCGCGCCATGCGATCGGGCCCCTGATGTTCCATTTTTCCTTTTGCAGCGTCCCTTGCGCGAAGATGGCGCAGGCGAGCATCAAAAGGCTCCAGCACGAACCCACAAGCGCCGGCATCAGCTTCGCCATTGTCGGAACGACGGCCTTGAACTGAACGGCCGTGTTAGCGTCCATCTGGGACGAAAGCTGATCGATCCCGCTCTGAACCGTCGCGATCGTCAGGCCCAGCAGCCCGCCTTCATGGCCGAGCGTCAAGACGACGCCGATCAAAAAGACAACGCACGGATAAAGCGCAAGCGCAGTCAGAAGAAGGCCTTCCGGATACCAATAAACGCGTCCGTCCGAGCCCGTTTTGTAACGCAAGGCCAACGCGCAAAAGAGCGCGGCGGGCAGGGCGTCGATCACGGTGAAAGTGAACGCGACGCTCAGCGATACCGCGATGGCAAGGCCGATCGACCCCGCCAAAGCGCCCAGCGCGCCGCTTATGACGCCCGCGCCGAGCCCCGCCATCAAAAGCGGGATGGCCGCGATATAGGCGATCAAGAGAAACCCCGAATCCGCGTGGGCGACGGCAAAGGCGAAAACGGCCGCGCTCATCCAACCGGTGAGCAGACCCGCGCCGATTCCCATCGCGCCACGTGAAGTAACAGGGTTTGTCATGTTCGGGCTTTCGCTCCTGCCTTGTCGCGCGACGTCTTAAACGCCGCCCTTGTCGCTGGCATAGGGCAAAAGAGCGAGAAAGCGGGCGCGCTTGATGGCGATCGCCAGCTCGCGTTGCTTTTTCGCCGAAACCGCCGTGATGCGGGACGGAACGATCTTGCCGCGCTCGGAAACGAACCGCCCCAAAAGGCGAACGTCCTTGTAATCGATCTTCGGGGCGCCCGGGCCGCTGAAGGGGCAGCTTTTGCGACGACCGAAGAAACGGTTTCCGCCGGCTGAACCGGTGCGGCGCGCGGGGGCTCCTGCGGCAGCCGTGGATGAGGATTGCTGATGCATCGACATGCTTTAATCTCCTTCTCGATTACTGTTCGACGGCTTCGGGGGCTTCGTCGCGACGCGGCCCGCGATGGGGACGGTCGGAACCGCGATCGCTGCGATCGCCACGATCGCTGCGGCCAAAACGCTCGCCGCGGCCTTCGCCGGTGTCGCGCTCATCGCGGCGCAGGATGGCCGAGGGGCCTTCCTCAAGCTCTTCGACCTTGACCGTCATGAAGCGCAGAATGTCTTCGTGAAGACGCATGTTGCGTTCCATTTCGTTGATGGCTGCCGCAGGCGCATCGATGTTGAAAAGGACATAGTGGCCCTTTTTGTTCTTCTTGATGCGGTAAGCGAGATTGCGAAGACCCCATTGCTCGGTCTTGGTGACCTTGCCGCCGTCTTTGACGATGATGTCAGAAAACGCGGTTGTCAGGGCTTCGACTTGGGGCGCCGAGATATCTTGGCGCGCAATAAAGACACACTCATAGTATGGCATAGATCCACACTCCCTCTGGGTTAACACGACCGGAAGCTGGTTCGGGCCTATCCCGAAACGTCAGCCGCGCCGGTCAAGCCGAACGTCGAAACGCCCGGCAAGGAGCAATATAAGGTGGGGTCTATAGCGACCCAGCCCGCTCGAAGCAAGGAAAATATGGGGTTTTTGGTGTTTTTATGTCGCCATTCCTTCAAAAACGAAAAAAGTAACGCTTTGAAATGCCTAAATTTTGCCGATCATAAGCGTGACGCATTGCAGGATCGGAAAAGGAGGGCTATTTTCCCGCATCCATTCCGGCCTTTAAGGAGAGCATAGGATGACCGCGCAGCAAAAGTGGGTTTATGGTTTCGACAACGGCAAGGCGGAAGGGCGCGCGGATATGCGGAACCTTCTGGGCGGGAAAGGCGCGGGGTTGGCCGAGATGAGCAATCTCGGGCTTCCGGTTCCCCCGGGATTCACGATCACGACCGAGGTCTGCACCTATTATTATGCGAACGGCAATTCCTATCCTGAAAGCCTGAAAGGCGAAGTCAAGGCATCGCTCGCCGAAGTCGAGAAAATCGTCGGCACCCAATTCGGCGACGCGGAAAATCCGCTTCTCGTTTCCGTGCGTTCCGGCGCGCGCGCTTCGATGCCGGGCATGATGGACACGATCCTCAATCTCGGGCTCAACAAGCAGACGGTCGAGGGCCTTAAGAAACGCAGCGGCGACGCGCGTTTCGCCTATGACAGCTATCGCCGCTTTATCCAGATGTACAGCGCGGTCGTTCTCGGCATTTCGATGCACAAGTTCGAAGACGTGCTTGATGACGTGAAGCGCGCGCGCGGCGTCATGCAAGACACCGCTCTCAAAGCCGAGGATTGGCAGGAGATTATCGAAGGCTATCTTGATGTCGTGCAAAAGGCTATCGGCAAGTCGTTTCCGCAGGATGTGGAAGAACAGCTTTGGGGCGCGATCGGCGCGGTGTTTGGTTCGTGGATGAACCAGCGCGCAATCACTTATCGCAGACTCAACGACATTCCGGCGGATTGGGGCACCGCCGTGAATGTTCAGGCGATGGTCTTCGGGAACATGGGCGAGGATTGTTGCACGGGCGTCGCTTTCACGCGCAATCCTTCGACGGGCGAGAACGCGTTTTATGGCGAGTATCTTGTGAACGCGCAGGGCGAGGACGTGGTGGCGGGCATTCGCACGCCGCAGCATTTGACGATCAAGGGCAAAATCGCGAACGGCTCCGATCTTCCCGCGATGGAAGAAGTCATGCCGGATGTTTTCAAGCAATTGAACGACGTGCGCTTGAAGCTCGAAAGCCATTACCGCGACATGCAGGATATCGAGTTCACGGTTCAGAAAGCCAAGCTTTACATGCTGCAAACCCGCACGGGCAAGCGCACGGCGCCTGCGGCTTTGAAAATTGCGGTCGATCTTGTGAACGAAGGCGTGATTACGAAGCAGGAGGCGATCAAGCGTCTCGATCCCGCTTCGCTGGATCAGCTTTTACATCCCACGCTTGATCCCAAGGCGAAGTGTCAAATTGTCGCGAAGGGCTTGCCAGCCTCGCCGGGCGCGGCTTCGGGCAAGGTCGTGTTCAGCGCGGACGAAGCCGAGGATCTTGCCAGCAAGGGGAACAAAATCATTCTCTGCCGCATCGAGACAAGCCCCGAAGACATCCACGGCATGAACGCGGCGAAGGGGATTCTGACGACGCGCGGCGGGATGACGAGCCATGCGGCGGTCGTCGCGCGCGGCATGGGCCGCGCTTGCGTCGCGGGCGCGGGCGAAATCCATATCGAATATGGAAAGCAGCAAATGAGCGTGCGCGGCGTCACGATCAAGGCGGGCGACGTCATCACGATCAACGGTTCAACGGGCGAGGTGATCTTGGGCGAGGTTCCGACCATTCAACCTGAATTGTCCGGCGATTTTGCGACCGTGATGGGCTGGGCCGACGGCATGCGGAAATTAAAGGTTCGCGCGAACGCCGAAACGCCGACGGATGCGCGAACAGCCTTAAAATTCGGCGCGGAAGGCATCGGCCTTTGCCGGACGGAGCATATGTTCTTCGATGCCGAGCGTATCATCGCCGTGCGCGAGATGATTGTCGCCGAAGACGAAGCGAGCCGCCGCGCGGCGCTTGCCAAAATCTTGCCCATGCAGCGTCAGGATTTCGTGGATCTGTTCACGATCATGGACGGGCTCCCCGTCACGATCCGTTTGCTTGATCCGCCTTTGCATGAGTTCCTTCCGAAAACGGATGCCGAAATGCAGGACGTCGCGAAGGCGGCGGGCGTTGACGTTGCGAAGGTCATCAAGCGCGCCGCGCAATTGCATGAATCGAACCCGATGCTGGGGCATCGCGGTTGCCGCCTCGGCATTTCCTATCCCGAGATTTACGAAATGCAGGCGCAGGCGATTTTCGGCGCCGCCGTCATCATGCAAAAGCAAGGCAAGAATGTTGAGCCGGAAGTTATGATCCCGCTGATCGCGACGAAGAAGGAGCTTTCGGTTTTAAAGGCGATGGTGGATCGCGTGGCGACAGAAGAAATGGCGAAAGCCGGCATCAAGTTCGCCTACAGCGTCGGCACGATGATCGAATTGCCGCGCGCGGCGCTCAGGGCTGGCGAGATCGCGGAAGAAGCCGCGTTCTTCAGCTTCGGCACGAACGATCTGACGCAAACCACGTTTGGGCTCAGCCGCGACGACGCGGGCAATTTCCTGCCGGATTATTTCAAGACGAACATTCTGGAGCAGGATCCCTTCGTCACCATCGATCAGGACGGCGTGGGTGAGCTTATCATGATCGCCGCGGAAAGGGGCCGCGCGACGCGGGCGGATATCAAGCTCGGAATCTGCGGCGAACATGGCGGCGATCCGAACTCGGTCAAATTCTGCCACCGTACGGGATTGAATTACGTTTCGTGCTCGCCCTATCGCGTGCCGATCGCCCGCCTTGCGGCGGCGCAAGCGGCCATCGAAGGTGAAGCGGATGTGCAAGCACGCAAAAATGCTGCGTGAGTTGTTGCTCTATTTCTTAATGCAATTCCGGACGGCATAGCCGCATTGCTCGTCGTCGGTCATGAAGCCGCCCGTGGGCCCTGTGTAATGCACGGCTTTGACGAAGTCATTTTTCATGACGATCTGGACGTTGCAAAAGCGCTTATCCTGCGTGCTGTCGCTGAAGCCGAGCGATGAGGTCAGAGAATCTGTGATGTCGCCGTCTTTGACCGAGTTGCGCCCGCTGAAGCGCGTCGAAGAGCCGTCTCTTTCCTTGTAATCGTTGCCGGACTTATAGACCCAGATATCGGTTTCGCCTTCGTGCCCCTTTTTGTTCGGAATGCCCATGCAGGCGAAAACGTCTTCCTTCGCCATGCCGATCATTTGCTTTTGCGCGGCTTCGGCATCTTCAGCGCGCTGCATCGCGCAGGACGATACGAGGAAACAAAAAAAGAGAAAGAAAAGGGGAAAGGCGCGGCGCAAGGGAACCTCTGTCTGTTTAAGACTCAATGCCTATTTGAGGTAAAAAGGATACATACTCCAATGGGCTTTGCAAGAGGGGGCGCGTCCGTTTGCTTTCCATGGAGGAGCGGGATACCTTGGCGACAGGGTCAATTTTGGGATTTTTGAAATGGGACTTATGCAACCGGCGCCGAGCGCGCAACGTTTCTTTCTCCTGGACGCCCTCCGCGGGCTTGCCGCTTTCGCCGTCGTTTTGCGACACGAAGACTTGTTTTTCGGCGCCTTTTCCCTGCCGGAAAGTTATCTGGTCGTCGATCTCTTTTTTGGCCTAAGCGGTTTCGTTCTTGCCCATACTTACGAAAGGAAGTTGGTGGAGGGGCTTTCGCCGTGGCGCTTTATCCTCTCCCGCTTTATTCGTTTTTATCCGCTTTACATTCTCGGCACGCTTGCGGGCATTGTCACCCATTTTGCCTTGTTCGCCATGCACGGCGAGCATTTAAGGGATCCGTCTCTCTGGCTTTCCTCTTTGTCCGCGTTGTTTCTGCTTCCAGGATACGGGGGAAGTTGGGGTGAGGGGCTCTATCCCATCAATGTCCCCGTTTGGATGCTTCTTTTCGAATTGGCGGCCAATGCTGTTTATGCGCTTGCGATCCGGTATCGCATGGCCGGTAACAGGCCTTTGCTGGGTTTTGTTGCCGTTTGCGGGGTCTGGCTCGTCGCAGCGGCATCTTCTTCCTCCACTCTGAATCTGGGGTGGGACTGGGATACCGTCGGCGCCGCTTTTCCGCGCGCCTGTTTTTCTTTTTTCCTCGGCGTTCTTTTATATCGGCATTGGAGCAAGGCGGAGAGGAGGCCTCTTCAAGGTGGGCAAGGGATTGCGGCCTCGCTTGGAATAGCGATTTGCCTTTATACCCTGATGTCTTTGGCCCCATCGCGGGAATGGCAACTTTATTACGATATTCTTGTCGGCATGCTCGTTTTTCCGGCCCTCATTTATGTGGGCGCTTCGGTGCGCATGGGGCCGCGTTTGGCGGCCGTCGCTTCCTTTCTCGGCCTCGTTTCCTATGCCATCTATGTTTTGCACGTGCCTTTTTTCGGGTCGGTCAAAGTCGGCTTCGCGATGCTGTCGGGCCAAAGCGTCGGTGCGTTCGCGCCTTGGGGCGGCATCGCGGTGTTTGCCTGCCTTGCGCTGGTGTCGAAATTTCTGGAAGCCTATTACAACGTTCCGCTGCGCAACTGGATTCTCGCGCGGGTGTTCCCGGCGCAGCGTTAAACAGGCGGCCTAAACGCCTTTTTTGCCAAAACGCTGCATTTTGGTAAGCCATGCCTCGCGCTTTTGGGGACTCAGCGCTTCGATCATGCCGATGAAGCTTTCGCGCACGGGGCGAATGCCGACGAAGTTTAAAATGCCGCGCTTCAGATTCTTGGCACCGCCGTAGTAAAACCTGTACCAAAAGGCCGGCATACCCATTGTGATGACGACGCGCGCCGTTTTGCCTTTCAGAAGGCTGCCGGTCTTGCCGTCATCTGTTTCCTTCATCCAAATATCGGGCCGCGCGATCTGTTCCAAAAACGCTTTTAAAAGCGCGGGCATCATCCCCATCCAAAGCGGAAAGAAAAAGACGAGATGATCGGCCCAAAGGATGTCTTCCTGCGCCGCGATAAGCGAACCCGGGATCTTGCCCTTGTGATAATCCTCATGGCTCCGCAGAAGCGGAAAATCGATGTGCGCGATGGTGACGCGCCGAACTTCATGTCCGGCATCCTCCGCGCCTTTCAGATAGGCATCGGCCAACGCATGGCCAAAATGCCCTTGATGCGTATCCGGATGACCTTGGATGAGCGTGATGCGGGACATGAGGATAAAATCGATGGATTCGGCGCCGCATTAGATTTGCCGAAGGCAAATCGAATGGAGGCACGGGCCGGAATCGAACCGGCATTGACGGATTTGCAGTCCGCTACATAGCCATTCTGTCACCGCGCCATCTGGTGAGAGGGGGAACAGTAGTTTTTCGGGCGCTCGTGGTCAAGCGTTGAAAGCTCGGTTTTCGGCAATTTATGCCCTATTTCTTGGCGAACCAAAAAAACAAATGGGATCCCCGCCTTCGCGGGGATGACATGTGGAGGTTGGGGCAAAAACAACCTCTTCGGGTTTTCAAATGTGCGGCGTATACCATTTCTTCCTTCCGATAAGCCTTGCTTGCCTGTATACCGGAATCAGGCCTTTTCATGAGGTTTTCCGGATTTTTCACGAGGCTTCGCCATGCTCGACCTGCCTTCGTCCCCCAATTCATCCGACACCTTGCCGCCTTTATTCCCCGGCGATGCGGAGCTTGCGCGTCTTAACCTTGTTGAGGGCCAATTGCGCCCTTGCGGCGTGCGTGACCCTCGGATTCTTCAGGCCATGGGCTTTCTGCCGCGCGAGCTTTTTATGCCGCCCCCCATGGCTGCCGCCGCTTATCGCGACGGGCCCGTCGAAATCGCGCATGGCCGCTATCTGATGGATTGCACGCTTCTTGCGCGGCTTATTGAGGCGGCGGAGATCCGAACCGAGGAAACGGTTCTCGATATCGCGCCGGCAACGGGTTATTCCTCGGCCGTTCTGGCGTCGCTTGCGCGCCGCGTCCTCGCGCTTGAGGGCGATCCCGTTCTCGCGGAGCGGTTGAAAGCGAATATGGAAAAGCTGCAAACCCAAAACGTTCTACTTACCGAAAATTTGCAGAAAGCCGATTGGGCGATCTTTAAAAATTGCCAGGTCGTTTTGATCAACGGGGTCGTTGACGAAATTCCGGCTCAGATTCTAGATCTGCTCCCCGAAGGCGGGCGGATCGTCGCCTTGGTGAAAAGAGGCGATGGCGCAGATGCCATGACCCACCCGTTAGCCGAGGCGCGGCTTTATGTTAAACGGGCGGGCAAGGCCTCGTTTCGCGTTTTGTTCGAGTCGCAAGCGCCGCGCGCCACGATCTTCAACCGGAAAACGAGTTTTGTCTTTTGAGGTGTTGAAAATGTTCGGTTTTTTGTTTGCCCCGAAGATTTCTCAAATGGACCCGGAAGAATTGAAGCGCCGCCTTCGGGACGAGGCGGGCTCCGTCCTTCTCGTCGATGTGCGCGAAGCGTTCGAGCAGGCGCTCAGCCCCCTGTCGGATGTTTTGTCGCGGCCGCTCGGCGCCATTCCGGCGCGTCTTGGCGAATTGCCGAAAGACAAAACGCTGGTGCTTTTATGTCCGATAGGCACGCGTTCGGAAAAGGCCGCAAAAATACTCATGAAAAATGGGTTTCGGAATGTCTTTGTTCTCAACGGCGGTATCGGGGCCTTGAAAAAGCTTCGTTCCGAGCAAAAGGAGGGCAAAAATGCATAAATTGATGCTGATTCTTCTCGTTTCTGTGCTTATAGTCTCTCCAATTCCGCTTCAAGCCCAGACTTCGGAACCTGAGGGAACGATGAAAACCCTGTTTCAGCATAATCCGGATGCCGTAGCCTCGATCAGCGTCGATGAATTGCAAGGCAAATTGAAAGCGAAAACGCCTATTTTCATCCTCGACGTGCGTGAGCCCTCCGAACATGAAGAAGACGCCATCCCGGGTTCTTTTCTTGTTCCTTTGGGTTCTTTGCCCGCGCGTTATACGGAAGTGCCGCGCGACGTCATGGTCGTCGTCTATTGCCGCTCGGGCATGCGAAGCTCACGCGGGACGGCCTTTCTGCGCGAAAAGGGCTATGCGAACGCATGGAACTTGAAGGGTGGAATGATGGCGTGGGAAGCAAAAAAGAAGACGCCCTAATCCAGATCGATCAAAACCGGCACATGGTCGCTCGGTTTCGGTTTCCATCCGCGCGCGGTGCGGAGGATTTCCGTTTTTTTAACGGAAGGGGCTAGGGAAGGCGTTACCCAGATATGATCGAGCCTGCGTCCCCGATTTGAGGTTTGCCAATCGCGCGCGCGATAGCTCCACCAACTGTACAGTTTTTCCGGCGCCGGATTCGTAAGGCGCACGGCATCGACCCAATCGTGCGCCTTTTGAAGCGCCGAAAGCTTCTCGATCTCGATGGGCGTATGCGAAACGACGTCGATCATCTGTTTATGCGACCAGACGTCGCATTCCAAGGGCGCTATGTTGAAATCGCCGACCATGATCTTCGGCGCGTCCTTGTCCTTGCGCGCGCGCCACCAGGCCGCGCTTTCGTCGAGAAAGCCGAGCTTATGCGCGAATTTCGGATTGAGCGCGGGATCGGGAACGTCGCCGCCCGCGGGAACATAGCAGCAATGAAGCTCGATGCCGTTCGAAAGGGTCGCGAATATATGGCGGCGATCCTCGCGCCCCTGCCAGTTCATGACCCCCGTTTTTTCAAGCGGCAGGCGCGAAAGGATCGCCACGCCGTTATAGCTTTTCATGCCGTGAAAATGCTGGTGCGCATAGCCGAGCTTCGCGAAAGCCTTGCCTGGAAACGCGTCGTCAACGACCTTGGTTTCCTGAAGGCAGAGCACGTCCGGCCTTCGCTCGGCGATCAGTTTTTCCGCAAGATCAAGGCGAAGGCGAACGGAGTTGATGTTCCAGGTTATAATGCGCAAGACGCCCCCTCCTATCAGTCGCTTCCTCTTTGCGGCTTGCCGAGATTCGGCGGCGTGAAGCTGAAAATATCCGGTGAGAAAGAAACGTCCTCTTTCTCGTTTTCAAGACTGACGCCGGTCGTGCGGCCTTGGGCGTCGAGAACGCGCCATTGGCGGAGCTGAAGCGGCTTGTCCTCGAAGATCAAGGTCAGCTCGCCGTCGCCCGGATCTTTCGTGGACACCACGCTCAACTCCATCTTGGCGGGATAGCGGGCGAAGCGCGTAATCGTCACGTCGCCGCTCAGCACGATGGGATCGCGTAAGATAAGCTCGGCGATGCTCGATCCCACCGGAATGTTGGATTGCTGGTTAAGTTCTGAATCCCAGATGTGAACGAAGTCGCCGTCCGCGACGATCAGGTCTTTGCTGGGCGGATCATAGGTCACGCGCATCTTGCCCGGGCGCTGGATGGCGATCTTGCCGTGGCGCATTTCGCCGCCGTCGTTGATCTGCAAAAAATCGGCGCTGACGCTTTTCAGATCGTTGAGATAGGTCTGGATTCGCGCGATGTCGGCCTTGTCGCGCTCGGTCAGTTTGGCGGGCGCTGCCGTCGGTTGCGGCGCGGCCGAAGCGGGAAAGGGGGCGCTTCCAAGAAAGAAAAAGGCGGCAAAAAGAAGGATATGTTTTTTCATGGCCGCCAAGATGGCCGGAAAATGTGGCAAAGCCAAGGAGGAAATACCGTCGCCGCGATTTACTCTTTACCCTCTGAAACAAAAGCATATTTTTGAATCATTTCGAAGATCCGTTCGGTCTTGACGGGCTTGTTGATGTAATCGTCCATCCCGACTTGAAGGCATCTTTCCTTGTCGCCTTGCATGGCGTCGGCGGTGAGCGCCACGATGTTGGCATGGCTTCCGTTCTGCATCTCCCAGGCGCGGATTTTCTGCGTCGCCTCGAACCCGTCCATTTCGGGCATCTGGCAATCCATGAAAACGATGGCATAGCGCCCAGTCATAATTTTTTGCACCGCCTCGACGCCATTGTTCGCAAGATCGACGACGCACATCGCTTTTTCGAGAACCGTTTTCATGAGCAGTTGGTTGACCGGCTGATCTTCCACAAGAAGGACGCGAAGACCGGAAAACTGGTTCGTTTGCGCGGCGGGCTTTGTATCCTTTTTTTCGGGCGAAAGCCCCCGGATAAGCGTGTGGCGCGTTACGAGCCCGATTGAGGAGAGAGAGCCGCGGTTTTGCCAAAGATAAGTAAGTAACTCATAGAGTTGCGAGGGATATAGAGGCTTGTTCAGGACGGCGGCGACCCGATTGGCGCGAAGATCGACTTTCTGCCAGTTCGTTCCGGGCGCGGCGCAAAGGATCGTTAGGGCGTTCTGAGCCGCGGCAAGCTTGCCGATTTCCTGAACCATCGGCCACCAGACAGATTCCGAAGAATCGTCGTCGATCATGATAAAGTCGTAGGGCTTGCCTTCATCATGGGCCGCCGCGATGGCCGGACAAACTTGTGCGGGGTCGAGGAGCGCATCCGCCTGGACGTCCCAGCACTTGAAAAGCGACTGCATGATATCGAGGCTGGGTTGGTAGTTTGTGAACAAAAGGAATCGAGCGGCAAGAATCGCCGGATTGACGGGGGGCGTTTCCGCGAGGGACTCGTCCCGTTTTAAAAGAATCGTGAACCAGAAGGTCGATCCCTGGCCGACTTTGCTGCGCACGCCGATTTCGCCGCCCATCATGTTGACGAGTTTTTTGCTGATGGCGAGGCCGAGTCCCGTGCCGCCGAAACGGCGCGACGTGGATTCGTTCTCCTGACTGAACTTCCGGAAAATGTGGTGGATTTTATCGGGCGCAATGCCGATCCCTGTATCCTCGATCTCCATATAAAGACGAATGGCGTCATCTTCGCCGGTGGCGCGCGCGCGGATCAGGATATGGCCCTGCTCGGTGAACTTAAGGGCATTGCCGACAAGATTGATGATGATTTGCCGCAGGCGAAGCGGATCGCCGATCACGCCGCGCGGCAGCGAAGGGTCGATCGAGGCCAAAAGCTTGATGCTCTTTGCTCGCGCGCGAACATAAAGCAAATCCGTCACGGACTCGATGGTCGCATGCAGATTGAAGGGCGTTTTCTCGATGAGGAGCTGATTGGCCTCGATCTTCGAGATGTCCAGAATGTCGTTGATAATATCCAAAAGAGACTCGGCCGATTGTTTGGCAAGCTCGACCCATTCGCGCTGATGCTTGGTCAAATCCGTATCGAGAACGAGGCCGATCATGCCGAGAATGCCGTTCATCGGCGTTCTGATCTCGTGGCTCATGTTGGCGAGAAAATCGCTTTTTGCGGCGTTTGCGGCCTCGGCGGCTATTTTGGCCTTTTGCATCGAGATTTCATGCTCGCGGCGCTCGATGACGAAAGTCAGCTGATTTCCGATTTCCTTGATGGCATCCATAAGATACGGGTCGATCTCGGAAACGGCGACTGAAAAAAATTCGAGAACATAGACTGCCTTGTTTTTCATCACCAGAGGGAAGGCAAAGCCGGAATTGAAAATAGTTTTGTCTTTTAATTTATTCACGCGCGGCGAGTTCATGACCTCGGCGGAGCGGCGAATCCAAAGCGGCTCCAGCGTTTCCCAGACCCTTCCGGGCATGCCTTCGCCGCGTTTGAAAACGGTGGCTTCGGTTGTTGTCACAAACGCGTTAAACCGGTCGCGATCGTCAAGATGCCAAATTCTTGTTGAACGAAGCACGTCGCTGCCTTGATCGACAAAATAGGCGTGACCGATCGGCCATCCGAGAAAGGCGCAGATCAGGCTTAAAACGATCTCGATCGCCGCCTCTATGTCCGATGTCCTGTTGGCAGTTGCGGCAATTGACTTAAGAAGGGCCGTCGTTTGGGCTTCGCGTTCAGCCGCGCGACGCGCCTCGATCGTTTCTTCCTGCGCGGTTTCCATGCGCCGGACATAATCGCGAAGCTGGACTTCCATGAATTCTTTTTCCGCGATGCGCGCCGCAAGATTCGCGCGCGTTGTCTCAAGTTCTTTTTGCCAGAGCTTGAGGCTGCGCAGGGCGTAGAGCCAGGCGATCAAAAGGAAAACCCCGCCGATAAGGATAAAATAAATCGTATTGTGAAGAACCCCCAAAAAACCGTCGAGCCGACGGATCGCCATGGCGTGAAGGTTGTCTTGCAATGTGCCGAGCGCTTCGGCGTAATCAAGTTTGTTTCGAATATAGTCTTGACTCTGAATTAAAGTTTTAGCCTCATCCCATGCGTCTTCCCGTGCTGCGCGCAAGGCCCGATTTTCCGTGTCGATAAGGCTTGCGTGCGTTTTCAAGAGAGAGGAATCGTTTAAGGGGGCGCCGAGAGGCCGAAGCTCTTCCAACATTTTTTTAAAGCCGGAATCAAGAATTCCAACTTTTTCCCGATAGCGCGTTTCCCATTCCGGCGCATGTGTCGATAGCAGCATCAGCATGCTCTGCGTGCGCATGCTGCTGAGATCCATCAGTTCGTTTCCTTCTCTATCCAGATCGACGAATTTCATGACTTCGTCGTTCATCGTGCGATAGAGATAAAAGCCGTTCCAGCCAACCCATATGATCGCGGCGAGGGTCAAAAGAACGGCGAAGGAGATCAGTTTCTGCGGGAAAGAAGGCGCTGAATCCGGCGTCTTTTCCGTCTTGTTTTTATGCCGATGGGCGCGGATAAGCGCGGCCGTAATGAGCAGAAGCAAGATAGAAATGAGAAGAATGTCGAACATAACTTGTGAGGCCGGCTGAAAGACAAGGTGGAATGACGCGTTGCTAGCCAATTAATCCTATCTTCTTAAGATGACTTTAACGGCACACATCTGTATTGGCCTGTTTTATCATCAGAAAACACGTGCAAATGTCCGGCTTCTTGAGGATCAATCTTTACGAGTAAGTAACTCTCGGTCATCTATAAATAAAGTTGGCCGGCGTGGGCTTGAAGCCATGCCGCGCGTTCGTGTTTTATGGCCTTTCTTCTTGAGGCGCGCGCCTTGGGGGGAATTTTTCTTTCGGGTTGCCGATGAAAAGCCTTTCGCTTGCAAAACCAAAAGAGAATCTCGATCTTGCGATCGCCGAGGCGCGCGCGCTCGACCCCTCGATCGTTTTGCTTTTCGCCGCGCCCGAACTTTTGCGCGATGCGGAAGTCGTCGGGAAATTGGCGGCAGGGTTTCAGGATATTCCGGCAATCGGCTGTTCGACGTCGGGCGAGATCACGGCGGAAGGGTTGTTTGACAACACCGTCGCGATGCTAGCTCTTAAGTTCGAGGCCACGCCTGTGCGCACGACGTCGGTTTATCTGGCGGGGGCTGAAGAATCGGAAAAAGTTGGGGCCGCCGTCGGTGCGCAGCTTGCGGCGCCGGATTTGAAGGCCGTTTTTGTTCTGAGCCCAGGATTGAATGTCAACGGAAGCGCGCTCGTCAAGGGTCTTTATGGCGCCGTTGGCGAGGATGTCGTCGTCACCGGCGGGCTTGCGGGCGACGGGCTTCGCTTCAAGGATACGCAGACTTTCTTCAACGGCTCCGTTTCGAAAAACCATGTCGTCGCTTTTGGGCTTTATGGCGATGCGATCAACGTGAGCGGCGGATCGGAAGGCGGTTGGCGTCCCTTCGGGCCCGCGCGTCTGGTCACGCGTTCCGAGGGAAATGTCCTTTTTGAGCTCGATGGCAAACAAGCGCTAAGTTTATACGACGAATATCTTGGCACGGTGGATCGCGCTTTGCCGGCTAGCCGTCTTTCCTACCCGCTTGCTATTTTGCGCGAAGATAGAAGCAATATGGGGCTTATTCGAAGCGCCCTTGGGATCGACGCCGAAAAGAATGCCCTCATTCTGGCCGGCGATCTTCCGCAAGGGAGCCTCGTCTGCCTTATGCACGCGAACACGGAAGGGCTGATTCAAGGCGCGGCGCAGGCGGCGACGGAAGCCATGCGCGTGCACAAAAGCCGAGGCCAGAAGGGCGTGGCCATTTTGGTCAGTTGCGTCGGACGCCGCATGGTCATGAATATCGACACGGACGAAGAGATCGAGGCCGTACGCGACAGCTTCGAAGACGGGATGACGATCGCCGGTTATTATTCTTACGGCGAGATTTGCCCTTTTGCGAAGACGAAAAGACCGGAACTCCATAACCAGACGATGACGATCACCTATATAACCGAGAAAAAGCCCTTCGAATGATGCGGTCGAAACGCCTTCTTCGCCAGATTTCAAAATTTCTTGGAACCGAAGAGGCCGAGAAAAACGTTGCGGCCTTGGCGCAGCTTTTGCGCCTGAAGGATGAGCCCGAAATTCTTCCCTTCATCCCCGTTCTCGAAAATTTCCCGCGTTTTCTCGACAGCATCGACGGTTTTTATGCCGAAATGGATAAACGCGAAAAAATCGCCTTCCGCAATCTGGATTTAAGCTCCGCCGAATTGAATCAGGTCAATGCCAGCCTTGAACAGCTCAACCTGTCGATCAATGCCATGCTGGACAGTCTGGGGCAGGGGCTTTTGTTCTTTAACGAGACCGGTCTTTGTTCGCCCGTTTTTTCGAGAGCCTGTGAGGATCTTCTGGAAACCAATCCGGCGGGCAAGAACATCGCCGATATTTTGAAACTCCCGCCCGAAAACAAGGGGATGTTTCTGGAACTTTTGACGATGCTTTTTGCCGAAAAAACGCATTTGAGCTTCGACGAAGTCATGGCTCTTGCGCCGGTTATCTATCCGCACACCAAGGGGCTTGCCGTCAACCTGAATTACAAGCCCGTTCGCGACAAGGCGGGCAGGCTTTCCAAAGTCGTCTTGATAGCGACGGACAGAACGCAGGAAAAAGAGGCGCTTCAAAAACTCTATGAAGGGACGCAGGCGCAGGAGGCGCTGCGCACCGCGAAAGAAGTCGCCGAACGCGCCACGGCCGCAAAAAGCTCTTTCCTCGCGAGCATGAGCCACGAAATCCGCACGCCGATGAACGGCGTGCTGGGCATGTCCGATTTGTTGCTGGACACGAGCCTCACGTCCGATCAGCGGGGATGGGTCGACGCCATCAAGCGATCGGGCGAGAATCTTCTCGAGCTTATCAACGACATTCTGGACTTTTCGCGCATCGAAGCGGGCCGCTTGAAGCTTGAAAAAACGGATGTCGATATATTCGCTGTCGTCGGCGACGTTACGGATCTTCTTCGCGCGCGAATCCAGGAAAAGGGCCTGCAAGTTCTTATCAGCCTTCCGATGGATGCCGAGCGGCTTTTCTGCGGCGATCCCGGACGATTGCGCCAGATTTTGCTCAATCTTGTGGGAAACGCGCTTAAATTCACGGAAAAAGGCTATATTCTCATTCGCGCGACGGTTGAAGAAACGGCGCCCGACCTTCGCCGCCTGACTTTTTTTGTCGAGGATACGGGCATGGGCGTGCCGCCCGACAAGCGCGAATACATCTTCGACAAATTTTCGCAGGCCGAGGAATCCGACGCGCGGAAATTCGGCGGAAGCGGGCTCGGTCTCGCTATTTGCAAAGGCCTTGTCGAAATCATGGGCGGCTCGATCAAGGTCGAGAGCGAAGTCGGCAAAGGTTCCGTCTTTTCCTTCGACGTTGTGATGGAAGCGGCAAAACAAAAAGAGCCGTACCCGCACTTTATGAAAGATATCGATCTTGCGGGGCGCAAGGTTCTTATCGTCGACGAACAACCCGTCGCTGCGGCGGTTTTGCGGGATTATCTTTACGCTTGGGATATGCCTGTCGACATTTGCGACAGCTTCGAGGGCGCCATGAACAGGATCAGCCTCGCTTTTATGCAGGGGGCGCCCTACCAATTCGTTTTGACAGAAGCCCGCCTTAAAGACGCAACGGCGACGGCCTTGGCGGAATGGATGCCGCATGCGGATCCGGACGGGACGATATGTCTTTTCATGGTCACGTCCTTTGGACAGACCATTGCGCCCGAACATCTTCAGGAAAGCGGCTTTACCGGCCTTTTGCTCAAGCCGGTTCTGCCGGATATTCTGAAGCCGGCGTTTCAAATGGCGCTGGATGCGAAACGTCGCGCCAAGAAGCTTCCCGTTCTTACGCGCGCCTTCGTTTCAAGCCACCTTCAAGCCAGCCAGGCTTCCGGAGATGTTCGCACGGATATGTTTCCGGGCGTTCGCGTTCTTGTGGTCGAGGACATCAAGATCAATTTGATGCTTATTAAAAAGATTCTTGAAAAGCACGGCTGCCTCGTCACCGAGGCTGGCAACGGGATCAAGGCGCTTGAGGCGCTCAAGCGTTCTTCGTTCGATATCGTGTTTATGGATTGCCAAATGCCCGAGATGGACGGCTTTGAAGCGACGGCGCATATCCGCGACGACGAAAAAGAGAGCGGCGCGCATCTGACCATCGTGGCCTTAACGGCGGACGCGATGGTGGGCGATCGCGAAAAATGCCTGCGCGCGGGCATGGACGACTACCTGAACAAACCGATGAAGCAAGAACAAATTACGGAAATCCTGAAAAGATGGGTTGGCAAACCGCAGGCTGAATAGTCGCGATGCCTCGGTGACAGCGTCAATAAACTGTGGCAGGATAGGACGGGTTTAGCCTTAACTTTCAGGGGTGTGTTCGTCCCATGCAACAGATTCAGACGCGGGTTCTTGTTCTCGGTGGCGGCCCTGCGGGGTATACGGCGGCGATTTATGCCGCGCGCGCAAACCTGAAGCCCGTTCTCGTTCAAGGGATGCAACCGGGCGGCCAGTTGACCATTACAACGGAGGTCGAGAATTACCCGGGTTTCGCCGATCCCGTTCAAGGGCCGTGGCTTGTCGAACAAATGGCGGCGCAAGCTAAAAACGTCGGCGCGACCTTGATCGGCGACGTGATCGCTTCGGTCGATCTGGAGCAGCGGCCTTTCCGTTGCGTCGGCGAATCAGGAGACGTGTATCTTGCCGATAGCCTTATTATCGCGACGGGGGCGCAGGCGCGCTGGCTCGGGCTTGAAAGCGAAAAGCACTTTCAGGGCTTCGGGGTTTCCGGTTGCGCGACCTGCGACGGATTCTTTTATCGCGGGAAAGAGGTCGCCGTCGTGGGCGGCGGTAACACCGCGATGGAAGAAGCGCTGTATCTGACCCATCACGCGAGCAAAGTAACCCTGATCCATCGCCGCGATAAGTTTCGCGGGGAAAAGGTGCTTCAGGATCGCATCGCCCAGCATCCGAAAATCGCGGTCGTCTGGGACAGCGTTGTCGAGGAGATCAAAGGCGTCGAGACGCCGCATCTTTCCGTGAACGGCTTGCGCCTTCGCAACGTCAAGACGAACGCGGCGCAGGATCTTGCAATCGACGGCGTCTTTATTGCGATTGGCCACAAGCCTTCGACGTCTTTGTTCGAAGGGAAGCTTGCGATGGATGAAGAAGGCTATCTGCTGACCAAACCCGATTCGACGGCCACGGAAATCGCGGGCGTTTTCGCCGCGGGCGATGTCCGCGATAAAGTCTTTCGCCAAGCCGTGACGGCGGCGGGGAATGGCTGTATGGCCGCCCTCGAAGCGGAACGCTATTTGGGAACATTGGAATAATCGTTTTTGCCCCTCTCTTGTATAAGGAGCTTTCATGAGCCGCTATCTCGACAGGTCGATGCTGAAAGGCGAACATATCGTCTATGCGGCGCAATTGCATTGGATCGTCTATCACGTGGGATTCTGGACAACTTTGTGGGGGGCCTTGATCGGGCACTTTGTGCCACTTCTCGTTCGCTTTTTGTTGGGCGACGATATTGCCTCGTTCGTGGTGAAACCGATCATGTATATCTCGATCGGCATTATCGTTCTTGGCGCGTTTCAGCTTATTTTCGCCTTCATCCGGCAAGTCTCGACGGAACTTGTCATCACGAACCAACGTGTGATCGCAAAGCATGGATTTATCTCGACAACCACGTTCGAAGTCATGTTGTCGAAAGTCGAAGGCGCGAATATCGATCAAACCGTTTTCGGACGTCTTTTGGGCTATGGGACGGTTATGGTTAAGGGAACGGGCGGCGGCATTTCGCCGATTGACCATGTGGCCGACCCTTATAAATTTCATGCGCGTCTGATGGATGTGCTTCGCATGACGGAAGCAAGGGAACAGCAGCCCGCGGCGATGGCCGAAAACGATTGATGGATGGTGTTGAAATGCGGCGCTCGCCAGGACTTGGCTCGCCGCTTCGCGGCTCACCGCGTCTTCGGCATACCCTTTCATTTTAAGGCGTATCAGACGTACCACGTAAAAAGGCCCCAAAGGGGCCTTTTTACGTGGTGGGCCCGGTAGGACTTGAACCTACGGCCAGACCGTTATGAGCGGCCCGCTCTAACCAACTGAGCTACGGGCCCACGTTCGATTTCGTTCTTGTATCACACTCGACGGCAGAACGAAAAACAGATTTTCTGTCTCGCTTTTTCGCATGATCGGATGATCGCCGCGCCGCGTTCAACGCGCCCGATGTACGTTGCGCATCGTAACGCGCGCGCGTTTTGCAAAACGCACCAGGATGATCGCAGCGCCGTCTTTTCGGGATTCATAATTCGTTAGGAAACATCGTGTCATAAATTTTATGTCACGGGGCGAGTCGCTTTTGTTGCGCGGCAATGCTCTCCAACTTTTGATGGCGATGTGAAAACATCGATGCTTTGAAAGTGAGACGATGTCGCCGATGTTGTCGCGACGAATGTTGCAGCGATGCAACTTTCTTGAAACAACATGAACGAAGTGACGAGTCAGGTGATGTGTTTGTTAGAATGTTGTTGACTAATCTTTGGACTGGCCACAACATGTTTCCACTCTACTCTAGTTAAGGAGGTCACTATGCCTGCGAAGAAAAAAGCTCCGGCGAAAAAAGCCACGGCTGCGAAAAAGAAACCCGCCGCCAAAAAGAAAAAGTAATCACTTCGCCCTTCGGGGCGATTTGTGAGCACTCAAAAACCCCTGTTCGTCGAACCGCGCGAAGGCCGGTAAGTCGAACAGGGGTTTTTATTTGGAAAAACGATTTTGAAAAATAAGCTTAGATTTGCAAGCTTTTGAGCCATTTTTTTGGATTTTTTTGCACAACAAATAAATGACCTCATTCTTGGATTGGCGGAAATCCAGTTGAGACATGTTAATGGGCCGCATAAATTAAAAATGCTGCAAGTTAGCGCTTGCTTCGTGGTTATGTTGACTCTTAAGCCGCGCAGACGCGCGGCCACTGGATTCCCGCCTGCGCGGGAATGACATCCGTATTTGTGCAAAAACGAATCTCGCTTTTTGATTCGTTTCCGCTTTCAAAAAAACGCACAAGCGCAGTCGATTTGACACCTTTTCTTTCCTTGCCCTAAAATACACTTGGGTTCCTTTGGAACCCGAAAAAAGAATTCGCAAAAAAGGCGTGCGCGTGCCGCGCCCGCGTGTTTTTTGCGAAAAGGTATACTCGGCTTTCCAAGGAAACCGAGTATAAGACAACCAAGTTGCGATCGGTCGCGAAGATGCGCCGCCCGTCAGCCTTTGATGTCTTGGTTTTCCGAAAAATGATTTTTCCCGCGAAGGATGGTTCATGACCTCTGGAATCGAAAACGATCCTACCCTAATTGTGCTCTTCGGCGCGTCCGGCGATTTGGCGTCGCGCAAGGTCGTTCCCGCGCTTTATAATCTTTTTCTCGATGAATGCATGCCGGGCGATTATGAGATCGTCGGCGTGTCGCGAACGGCGTTTTTGAACGAAGCCTTTCGCGACCATCTCAAGAAGGGGGTTGGGGATCACGGACGGCGCGGCCTTTCCGACGACCGAAAATGGGATGCCTTCGCCGCCCACATCTCCTATCTTCAAGCCGATTACGACGATCCGGCGCTTTACCAAAAAATCATGGCGCGCGCCGAAGAATCCGGGAATGGAAACGCAAATCTGATTTTCTATCTTGCGACGCCGCCCGAGCTTTTTCCCCGTATTATCGAACAACTCGGCGCTTTCGACGGGTTGCGTGGAAATGCGCGCTATCGCATTGTTATCGAAAAGCCTTTCGGCCACGATTTGGCCTCGGCCCGGAAGCTCAATCAGGATTTGATCAAAGTTTTCCGCGAACCCCAGATTTATCGCATCGATCACTATCTGGGCAAGGAAACGGTTCAGAACATTCTGGCGTTCCGTTTCGCGAACGCGGTGTGGGAGCCGATCTGGAACCGCAATTTCATCGACCATGTCCAGATTACCGTGGCCGAACAGATCGGGATCGGGCAACGCGGCGGGTATTACGATAATTCGGGCGCGCTTCGCGACATGGTGCAGAATCATTTGCTTCAGCTTTTGTGTTTTATCGCGATGGAGCCGCCGACATCCTTCGATGCCGACGAAATCCGCAACAAAAAAGTCGATGTCCTGAACGCCATTCGCGAAATCGATTCGCGCGACGTTCCCCATTTCGCGGTGCGCGGCCAATATGGCGAGGGCTGGGTCGAAGGGGAGGAGGTCGCCGCCTATCGCGCGGGAAAAGGCGTGCGCCCCAATTCCAACACGGAAACCTATGCGGCGTTAAAGCTTTTTATCGACAATTGGCGTTGGGAGGGGATTCCGTTTTATCTGCGCACCGGCAAATGCATGCCTTCGCGCGTTTCGGAAATCTCGCTTCAATTCCGTCCCGCGCCGCACCATCCGTTTTCACATTTGAACGCGCAACCGTTCCAACCGAACCGGCTTGTCATTCAAATCGCGCCGGATGAGGGCGTCGTTTTGCGGACTCAGGTCAAAGAGCCCGGGCTCGGCATGAGTTTGAAGCCGGTCGATATGCATTATTGCTATCACGAGGTCTTCCACACGGAATCGCCGGACGCCTATGAAACGCTTCTGATGGACGTGATGCGTAATGATCCGGGGCTTTTCATGCGCGCGGATCAGGTCGAAGCGGCTTGGTCGGTGCTGACCCCCATTCTCGATTATTGGGAGAAGCATAAAGATCGCGATTTTCCGAACTATGCGGCGGGGCAGTGGGGTCCGCCTGCGGCCCAAAATCTGATCGCGCAGGACAGGCGGGCCTGGCAGCTTCCGATTTGCCTTGAACAGAGCTGTAAGTGAGCCCGCGATGCTCAAAATAAGCGCGGATCTTGAAAATCTGAGTCTTGAAGCCGCGGCGCTTTTTGCGAAACGGGCCGAAGAGGCCATCGCGGCGCGGGGTACCTTTCGCGTCGCGCTTTCGGGCGGATCGACGCCGAAGCTTCTTTATCAAAAACTGGCCGAGGCGCCATTTTGCGATCGAATCGCATGGAAGAAGATTCAGGTCTTTTGGGGCGACGAACGCCACGTGCCGAGCGACGATCCGCAAAGCAATTACAAGATGACCAAGGAAGCGCTTCTGGATCGCGTCCCTCTTTTGCCGGAAAATATCTTTCCCGTTCCTTATCGCGATACGGCGGAAGCTTCGGCAAATTCTTATGACGAGACTCTGCATAAAATCTTTGCCGATCTTCCGCGCTTTGACCTTGTTTTGCTTGGTCTCGGGACGGATGGCCATACGGCCTCGCTTTTTCCCGGGACGGACGTCTTGAACGAGCGAAAAAAGTGGGTTTCGGTCGCGCAGCCGCAAGGGACGGGCGTTTCGCGCGTCACGCTCACCTATCCCGTCCTCAATAACGCCGCAATGGCCTGCTTTCTTGTGGCGGGCGCCGATAAGGCTTCCATTCTTTGCGCGATTCTGGAAAATTGTGACGCTTCCTATCCTGCCGCTTCCATCAATCCCCATGATGGGGAGCTAACATGGATCGTCGATCAAGCGGCGGCGGCTTCTCTTTCAAAAGACTTTATGGAGAAACATTATGTCGAATGATTTCGATATCGGCCTCGTCGGTTTGGCCGTGATGGGGGAAAACCTCGTCCTCAATATGGCCGATCACGGATTCAAGGTCGCCGTTTACAACCGCACGACGGCGAAAGTCGATGATTTCGTTCAGAATCGCGCCAAGGCCGGAACCGTCGGCGGCGCGCATTCGCCAGCCGATCTTGTCGCGATGCTGAAAAGCCCGCGCAAGATCATGCTTATGGTCAAGGCGGGAAAGCCCGTGGATGCGATGATCGAGGAATTCCTGCCGCATCTCGCAAAAGGCGACATCCTTATTGACGGCGGCAATTCCTTTTTTGCGGACACGCAGCGCCGCGCGGCCTTTCTTGCCGCGAAAGGCATTCGCTTTCTCGGCATGGGCGTCTCGGGCGGCGAGGAGGGGGCGCGTCACGGCCCCAGCCTGATGCCCGGCGGCGATCTTACCGCCTATCAAGAGGTCGAGACGATTGCGAAGGCCATTGCAGCCAAGACGGACGACGGGCCTTGCTGTTCTTATGTCGGGCCCGACGGGGCGGGCCATTATGTGAAAATGGTTCACAATGGCATCGAATATGGCGACATGCAGCTGATCAGCGAAGCCTATTATTTGATGAAAACGGTTTTAGGGTTGAAGGCGGAAGAGCTTTACGATGTTTTCGCCGCCTGGAACAAAGGCGATCTCGATTCCTATCTTATCGAAGTGACGCGTGACATCTTCCTGCAAAAGGACGAAGAGACGGGAAGGCCGCTCGTTGAGATGATTTTGGACAAAGCGGGCCAGAAAGGGACGGGCAAATGGACGTCGCAAAGCGCGCTCGATCTCGGCGTGCCGGTGCCTACGATCACCGAGGCCGTTTTTGCGCGTTGCATGTCTTCATACAAGAACGAGCGCGTCGCGGCGGCGAAGATTCTCGCGGGGCCAAGTGCTTCTTATAAGGGTGACGCGAAAAAATTGATCGCGGCGATTCATGACGCGCTTTACGCCTCCAAGATTTGTTCCTATGCGCAGGGTTTTGCGCTTTTGAAGGCGGCGTCGGACGAATATAAATGGAACCTGAATTACGGCGACGTTGCGCTTCTCTGGCGGAACGGCTGCATCATCCGCGCCCGTTTCCTCGACAGCATCAAAAAGGCGTTTGTCGCCGACCCCGCTCTGCCCAATCTTTTGATTGCGCCCTTTTTTAGTGAAACCTTGGCGCGTGTACAGGATAATTGGAGGCTTGCCGTCATAACGGCGAAGGGGCTTGGCATTCCAACCCCCGCTTTCAGCGCATCGCTTGATTATTACGACAGCTACCGCCAAGCGGTTCTGCCCGCCAACCTCATCCAAGCCCAACGCGACTATTTCGGCGCGCACACTTACGAACGCACCGACCGCGAAGGGGTGTTCCATACGGAATGGATGAAGGGGGACTGATCGCTAATTGCTAGAATTTCTAGCCTTCAATGTTCTTTTTTTGAGAACCGTATAGCAAACAAACCCAGCAATTATGCCGGAAACGAAAAAACGTGGAATGGCCATAATAAATTTATGTAAAGCATATGAAACAATATCGCTTTGCACATTAAATCCAAAATTTGGTATTAAGGCGAAAAGCGGCGATAAAAAGAACGCGGTCGTAGCACCTCCGATAATAAAAAAAGTTCTATTAAACTTCTTTCTCCATCTAACAAATGCCATTCCTAGAATGAAGGGTGCTAGAGCAAAAATAAAAGCAAAGAACCACCCGGCGACAAGCCAAGCCAACAACATTTCTGATGCGTGCAGGAGTTTTGTGCTTACTGGATTGCTTGTAGCTGATTCAAAGCCGCCGTCAAACAAGCTGATCCCAAGAAACACATCAAAGACTACGGCAGCACAGGTGACAGAGCTGATATATGCGATAATGCAGTCTCGAACAAATTTCCAAATCGTTCCAACAATTTGAACTTGGTTCTCTTTCATGTGCGCATTGATCATAAATTACGGCTCAATTTGTACTGCCCCATTTCTCACGTATCCAAGAAACTGCGCAATTTTCGTGAGCGCGAGGGGTGTTTCAATTTGCGCAGTGCCTTCGCTTCGATCTGGCGGATACGTTCGCGGGTGACGCTGAACTGCTGGCCGACTTCTTCGAGCGTGTGGTCCGTGTTCATGCCGATGCCGAAGCGCATGCGGAGCACGCGTTCTTCGCGGGCGGTGAGCGTCGCCAAAACGCGGGTCGTCGTTTCGCGGAGATTGCCGAGGATCGCGGCGTCCAAAGGCTGGACGGCGTTTTTGTCCTCAATGAAATCGCCGAGATGCGAATCTTCCTCGTCGCCGATGGGCGTTTCAAGGCTGATCGGCTCTTTCGCGATTTTCAGCACTTTCCGCACTTTCTCAAGCGGCATATGCAGCTTTTCGGCGAGTTCCTCCGGCGTCGGCTCGCGGCCGATTTCGTGGAGCATCTGGCGGCTTGTGCGCACCAATTTGTTGATCGTCTCGATCATATGCACTGGAATCCGGATCGTCCGCGCTTGATCCGCGATTGAGCGCGTGATTGCCTGCCGGATCCACCAAGTGGCGTAGGTCGAGAATTTATAGCCGCGGCGATATTCGAATTTCTCGACCGCCTTCATCAGGCCGATATTGCCTTCCTGAATGAGATCGAGGAATTGAAGCCCGCGGTTCGTGTATTTCTTGGCGATGGAAATGACGAGGCGAAGATTCGCTTCGACCATTTCCTTCTTCGCGCGGTTGGATTCGCGCTCGCCTTTTTGCACCGTCATGACGATGCGCTTGAAATCGCTGAGCGGAAGTCCCGCTTCGTCGCAGATGGAGGCGACTTCGGCGCGCAGGCGATCCACTTCGCCTTCGTGGCGTTCGACGAATTTCGTCCAGGCCTTCAGGTTCGGCGCGACCTTCGGCGCAACATCGCCCGCGCCGCCGCCTTTACCGCCCTTTTTGCCCTTCGTTTCCTTTTTGTCGCCGCTTTTCTCGTCCGCGTCCTTTTTGGCGGCGGGTTTCGGATTGAATACATCCTCAAGCCAGTTGCGGTCGAGCTCATGATGCGTATAGCGCGCGAGGAAATCCTCGCGCTTGATTCCGCTTTCGGTCGCGAGGCGCATGATGCGGCCTTCGATCCCGAGCATGCGGCGGTTCAGCGTGTAGAGCTGTTGAACGAGCTGCTCAAGCCGGTGGTTGTTGAGGCGAACCGTACGGACGAGATCGACAAGCTCGTCCTTTGTGGCTTCAAATTTCTTCGTCGCTTGGGGCGTGACCTCTTCGCCTTTTTGAAGCGCCGCGTGGCGCTGCGTTTGAAGGCGGAAAAGCTTCGCATAGGTGGCGGCGATTTTTTCGAAGGTTTCAAGAACCTGGGGTTTCAGCTTTTCTTCGAGCATCGAGAGCGAAAGGTTTTCCTCTTCGCCGTCGACGTCGAACTCGCCTTCGCTTTCGGGGGGCTCCGGCGGTTCGTCTTCGCTTTCTTCCGCAGGCGCCGCGTTGCCGCCTTCTTCGCCCATCATGTCGGCTTCGTTGCCGGGGCCGGCGCCATAGGTGGCTTCAAGATCGATGATATCGCGAAGGAGCATCTTGCCTTCGTTCAAGGCGTCGTGCCAGCTGAGGATCGCCTGAATCGTCAGCGGGGATTCGCAGATCCCGCCGATCATCATTTCGCGCCCGGCCTCGATGCGCTTCGCGATCGCGATTTCGCCTTCGCGGCTTAGAAGCTCGACGGAGCCCATTTCGCGCAGATACAGGCGGACAGGATCGTCCGTGCGGCCGATATCGGCTTCGTCGATATTGCCTTTGCCTTCTTCGCCTTCGGCTTCTTCTTCGCCTTCGGCCTTTTCCTTGGTTGCGGCTTCATCGTCTTCGGCTTCGACGACGTTGATGCCGAGCTCGGACAGCATCGCCATCGTATCTTCGATCAGATCCGAGTTGATCTTGTCCTGGGGAAGGGCGGCGTTGATTTCATCGATGGTGACATAACCGCGATCGCGGCCTTTTTTGACCATCTTTTTGATGGCTTCGGCCGTGGCCTCCATGACGGGCGCTTCGCCCTTGTCGTCTTCGACAATCTTGTCGTCGAGGGAAAGATTGATTGCCGCCGGTTTAACGAGCGTTGCTTTCGGCGACGGCTTTGCCTCTTCGACGATAGGTTGTGGCGACGGGGCCGCCTTCTTGATTTTCACGGATTCCTTGGTTTTTTCGGTTTTGACGGGCGCTTTGGCGCTCGTTTTTTTCAAAGGCTTCGCTTGTGTTTTTTTCGTGGGCGCAGGTTTAGCGGCGGCCTTTTTCGATGCCGTCGCGGGGGCCGCTTTTTTTGCGGGAGCGGAAGGTTTTTTCGGCGCTGTTTTCGCCGCTTTCGCGGGCGCCTTTGAGGCTGTCTTTTTTGCCGATTTCTGAACTTTCTTCGTTGTCATCTGCATGGCTTTCGTTTTTAAAAACGGTCTCAATTCTTGCGTTCTTAAGGCGTCACGCGCCGTCAAGAAGCGTATTGTCTTCCGGCGGCAACGCGGCCGATTCGCGAATCATCTGTTCCATCTGGTCGCGCATAGCCATAAGCCGGTTCAAGTTGGCATCCGTCGCCTCTTCGGCATAGCAGCGCTTCGCCGCTGCAAGTTCGGCTTGAAGAAGTTCCTGCAAATGCTTGTTCCAGATTGATTTCCAACCTTGCCTTGCCTGTTCCAGCGAACGTTCCGGCCGCGCGAATCCGGCGTGCATGTAAGTCGTTTCCGACAACACGTCGGCAAGCCCCGCGCGGCAGGCTTTTGCTGAATCCCCAACGGACAAATGGCGATAAAGTGTCGGCGCGTCAAGTCTTTCATGCGAATCGAGGCTTAAAATAGTTACAATTTGTTGCCGAAGGGCTTCAAGAGACGGATCCGTAAGGCTGATACAGGCCAAATCCTCGCCAAATTCCTCAAAAAGCTCGGGATAATTTACCATAAGCGCCAAAAGGATGCGTTCACGCAGCGTTTCGGCCTTTTTCGGCTTTTTGTGGGGGAGGATGGGCAAAAAGCGCGCTGCAAAGTTTTTTCCGCCCCCCCGCCGGTCTCCGCCCGTGTTTTGCGTCTTTTGCCCCCATTGAAAGGCGGAAGTCAGGCGCTTTCGAATCTCATCCTCATATAATTTGCGAAGAGGTTCATTCTGGATGCGGCTTACGCGGCGGCGAAGAGCGGCGATAAACGCGGCGCGATCCTCCGGCGTTTGAAGCTGCCGATCCTGTGCCGTTAAATCCCAAACCACGTCGATCATGGGCTTGGCCTGATCGAGAACGGCCTGAAACGCGCTTTTGCCGGATTTTTTGACGAGACTGTCGGGATCCTCGCCTTCGGGCAAATAGGCGACGCGCACGGTCTCTGTCGCGGTCAAAAGGGGCAGGGCGCGTTCGACCGCCCGCGCGGCGGCGCGAACGCCCGCGCTATCGCCATCGAAGCAAAGGATGGGGCTGTAATCGCGTCCGGGCGTGCGGTGTTCCGCTTGCGGCAAAAGCTTCCAAAGAAGCGAAAGCTGATCTTCCGTCATCGCGGTGCCGAGCGGCGCGACCGCGCCGAGATAACCGGCTTCGACAAGCGCGATCACGTCCATATAGCCTTCGACGACGATGAGGGGCTGGCCCTGATCCAACGCGGCCCGCGCGCGCGAAAGCCCATAGAGAAGCTTGCCCTTGTGAAAAAGCGCATGATCGGGCGAGTTCAGGTATTTGGGTTCGCCGTCGCCCATCACGCGGCCGCCAAAGGCCACCGTGCGCCCGCGCCGGTCGCCGACCGGAAACATCACGCGATTGCGAAAGAAACTGTAATGGTCGGGACGATCCTCGGCTTTTTTGATGAGCCCCACGGCCAGCATTTCCTCAAGCGAAAACCCTTCCGCCTGAAGCTTTTTGAGAAGAGCCTGCGCATCCTGCGGCGCATAGCCGAGATGAAAGCGCCGCAACGCCTCCTCGTTCAGGCCGCGCTTGCGCAAGTAAGCCATGGCCTCGCGGCCCTGAGGGGCGAAAAGCTGTTCCTCGAACGCTTTTGTCGCGGCCTCAAGCAGAAGATAAAGGCGCTTCTCGCGGTCGTAGTGCTCGCGCTCGCGGGGCGTATCTTTCGGGACGGCAAGGCCCGCTTGCGCGGCGAGGCTCTCGATCGCTTCCGGAAAACTCAGATTGTCGATGCGCATGGTCAGGCCGATCACGTCGCCGTGCGCGCCGCAACCGAAGCAATGGAAGAATTGTTTCTCATCGTTGATATAAAAGCTCGGCGTTTTTTCGTTGTGAAAAGGGCAACAAGCTTTGTATTCTCGCCCCGCGCGCACAAGCTTTAAGCGCCGTCCCGCAATGCTTGAAAGCGGCAGCCTTTGGCGCAGTTCGTCGAGGAAGGCAGGCGGGAAGGACATCGTTTCTGTTCGTCTTGTGAAACTATATTAACCATACATTCCGCTATCTTTGCGGGAGGGGTATTTCCTATCATAAAAACCGAGCATTTGGCGCGATTATTTCAAAGGAAAAAGCATGTTCGAGAACCTTGACGCTTTAAAAGAAATTTTCGAGGACAGCCCCGAATTTCAAGGCGAAAGAACCGTTTTTGGTTCGTTAAAACCGAACGTCGTCACCTCTCTTTATTCGGATTGCAAGAAAGTGTTGCGCGACAACACCTATCAACTTGGAATGCTCGAAGCCTTTGATGAAGGCTTTAAAGAGATGGATCTTCCGAAAGGGTGGACGCCACCTAATCGCAAGCAGCCTGCGCTTGAAGTCGAAAGCCATATACGAAACCACATTGCAAATAAGCCTTTAGACAGGTGGTTTTTGGCTTCTTCCCTGCTTGTAAAAAACGTTAAAGACGCGGCGCAGAGGGCGGGCATCTCCGATGAAGAAATTTGCTTCTCCATAACCCCTTTAGCCCGTCGCTTGTTTTCCCTTCATCCGGAATACAAGGTCTATGAAGTCATGCATCAGGTGGATCTCGTGATCCAAAATGCGACGCGTGAAATTTACGATGTATCCGTTCGGGATGAGTCGCTCCGAACAAACTTGATTACCGGGCGCAACCGCCCCAAGGGACGTCAGCCTTAAAACCACGCTTCAGGTCGATAACCTTGCTTTGACGAGGCCGCCCGCCAGCGCGAAATCCATCTGTCCGGCATAGGTTTTTTTCAGCTCGGCCATCACCTTGCCCATGTCCTTGATGCTCGCGGCGCCTGTGTTTGCCACGGCCCGATCGATGGCGGTCTTCACTTCATCCTCGCCCATTTGCTTTGGCAAAAAGCGCTCAATGACCGCGATTTCGGCGCTTTCCTGCGCGGCGAGGTCGGGGCGGTTGCCTTTTTCGTAAAGGGCGACCGATTCGCGGCGCTGTTTGATCATGCCTTGAAGCATCATGCAGATTTCCTCGTCGCCGATGCCGTCCGCGTTGCCCTTGGGCCGCGCCGCGATGTCAAGATCCTTCATCTTGGCCATAATGAGGCGGATGGCCCCGAGCGCCTGTTCGTCCTTGGCGCGCATGGCGGTTTTCATGGCTTCGGTGATGGTTTCTCTCAGCATTTTGATGACCTTTCGAATTCTTTGTATTTCGGGGTTGCAAACGGGTTTGCTTGTGGGCATAAATGGGCCGTTTGACCCTAAACCTGCCAGAGACTATGACAAACAAGCCGCCTTTGCAGCAACGAAATAGCCCCCCCCTGACCACGGGCACGCCCGAAACTTCGGTCGGCAAGCGGGTTCCCTTTTCCGGCAAACCGACAGCAGCGCTTGTTCTTGCCGATGGCAGCGTTTTTATGGGCTATGGCTTCGGCGCCGCTGGACGGGCGACAGGCGAAATTTGTTTCAACACCTCGATGACCGGCTATCAGGAGATTCTGACCGATCCCAGCTATGCCGGACAGATCATCACCTTCACTTTTCCGCATATCGGCAATATCGGCACGAACGATCAGGATATCGAATGCCCCAAGCCCGCGGCGCGCGGCTTGATTTTGCGCGCGCCGATCACCGATCGATCGAATTGGCGGGCGCTTCAAAATCTGGAGCCTTGGCTTCAAAAACACAATCTGGTGGGGCTCGCGGGAATCGACACGCGCGCTTTGACGGCGCGCATTCGCGACAAGGGCGCGCCGAACGGCGTGGTTTGCCATGCGCCGGACGGCGTTCTCGATATCGAAACTTTGAAGAAAGAGGCTTCCGCATGGCCCGGCCTCGAAGGCATGGATCTTGCGCTCGAAGTCACGTGCAAGGAAACGCATGGCTGGGACGAGGGAGCTTGGGCGTGGAAGGCGAACGGAAAATCCGCCTATGACAGTGGCGGCGACGGCGCGTTGCACGTTGTCGCCATCGATTACGGCGCAAAGCGCAATATCCTGCGCTGCCTGACCGATGCGGGTTGCCGCGTGACGGTCGTTCCGGCGCAAACCTCGGCGGAAGAGATTTTCGCTTTGAAACCCGACGGCGTTTTTCTTTCGAACGGGCCGGGCGATCCTGCCGCCACCGGCGTTTATGCGGTTCCCGTCATTCGCGCGGTTCTCGATCGCGGCATTCCCTTGTTCGGGATTTGTCTCGGCCATCAAATGCTGGGCCTCGCGCTCGGCGGCAAGACGACGAAGATGCCGCGCGGTCACAGGGGCGCCAATCATCCGGTCAAGGATTTGCAGACCGGCAAGGTCGAGATCACAAGCCAAAATCACGGTTTTATGGTCATACCCGAATCGCTGCCCTCCAACGCCGAAGTCACGCATGTGAGTTTGTTCGACGGCAGCAACGAAGGTCTTCGCCTGAAAGACAAGCCGGCCTTTTCGGTTCAGTATCATCCCGAAGCTTCGCCCGGCCCTCACGACAGCCATTATTTGTTCCTGCGCTTTGTGGAGATGATCAAGACAGAAGGAAAGAACGGCCGATGATGGAAAACGAAAGGGCTTCGCTTTGCGCCAAGAACGTTCTTTTAAAGACAGGGGTTCATCTTCATGCCGTGGAATGCGGCGATGAGGACGGAACGCCCGTCGTTTTTCTTCACGGCTACGGCGACTCTTCCTATTCCTTCGCGCCTTTGTTCGCGCAATCCTTGCCTTCCTGCCGTTTGATCGCGCCGGATTTGCGCGGCCACGGCGCTTCCGACAAGCCGGAGGGCGATTATTCGATCGCGCGTTTTGCGGAAGACATCGTCGATTTTCTGGATTCCGAAGGGCTTGAAAAAGCCGTCATCGCGGGTCATTCGATGGGAAGCTTTGTGGCCCAGCGTTTGGCCGCCGATTATCCGGATCGCGTTGCGGCGCTTGTGTTGATCGGATCCGCAGCGTCCGCCGCAGACAGCGAAGTTTTGAAGGATTTGGCGAAGCAAGTCGATTTGCTGGAAGATCCGGTCGATGTGAATTTTGTGCGCGATTTTCAAACGCCGTCGGTTCCTCTGCCGGAATCCTTTATCAGCGGCTTGATTTATCAAAGTTTGGAGATTCCGGCTTTCGTGTGGAAACGGTGCCTTGCAAATCTTCTTGAGACCGATCATCAAGCGCTTTTATCGCGGATTGAGTGCCCTACGGCCGTTTTTTGGGGCCGTAACGATGGGATTTTCGGCCAAGATCAGCAAGATAAATTGATGGATGGTCTTCCTTTCGCCGCATTCAAGGCGTTCGACGGCGGCCATGCTTTTCATTGGGAAACGCCCGAAGCTCTTTCGCAGGACTTGATCGGCTTTATTGCGAAAATTGATCCGCGCGATCGCGCGCTTCCGTACCGAACGCCAAAGATTCTTTCCAACTCGTGAATGTTTGAGACCGGATATGCCTAAACGCACAGACATCAAATCCATCTGCATCATCGGTGCGGGGCCTATCGTTATCGGCCAGGCTTGCGAGTTCGACTATTCGGGCGTTCAGGCCTGTAAGGCGTTAAAAGCCGAGGGCTATCGCATCGTTCTTATCAATTCGAATCCGGCGACGATCATGACGGATCCGGAAGTGGCGGACGCGACTTATATTGAACCGATCACGCCCGCTTTTGTGACAAAAGTCCTTGAACGCGAAAAGCCGGACGCGCTTTTGCCGACCATGGGCGGGCAGACTGCCCTCAATACCGCCATGGCGCTTGCGAAGGATGGCACGCTCGAGCGCCTTGGCGTCGAGCTTATTGGCGCGAAGCGCGAAGCTATCGAAATGGCGGAAGACCGCCAGCTTTTCCGCGACGCGATGGACCGCATCGGCCTTATAAGCCCGAAAAGCCGCGTCGTGCATTCGATGACCGAGGCTCAGGAGACCTTGAAGGAAATCGGTCTTCCGGCGATCATTCGCCCGAGTTTTACGCTGGCCGGCACGGGCGGCGGTATCGCTTACAATCGCGCGGAATACGCCGAAATCGTTGCGGGCGGTCTTGCGGCCAGCCCCGTTTCGGAAGTTCTCGTCGAGGAATCCGTCCTCGGCTGGAAAGAGTACGAGATGGAGGTCGTCCGCGACGGCAAGGACAACTGCATCATCATTTGCTCGATCGAAAACGTCGATCCCATGGGCATCCATACGGGCGACAGTATAACGGTGGCGCCCGCGCTGACGCTTACGGATAAAGAATACCAAATCATGCGCGACGCCTCGATTGCCGTTTTGCGCGAGATCGGCGTCGATACGGGCGGGTCGAACGTCCAGTTCGCGGTCAATCCCGAGGATGGCCGTATGGTGGTGATTGAAATGAACCCGCGCGTCAGCCGTTCTTCGGCCTTGGCAAGTAAAGCGACGGGCTTTCCTATCGCCAAGGTCGCCGCGCGTTTGGCCGTCGGGTACACGCTCGACGAGCTTAAAAACGACATCACGCAAGTCACGCCTGCGTCTTTCGAGCCGACCATCGATTATGTGGTCACGAAGATTCCGCGCTTCGCGTTCGAGAAATTTCCCGGAACCGAGCCTCTTCTGACGACGGCCATGAAATCGGTGGGCGAGGTTATGGCGATTGGCCGCACGTTTCAGGAATCGTTGCAAAAAGCCTTGCGCGGGCTTGAAATCGGCCTGACCGGCCTCAATCCCGTCAAGATCGAAGGCGAGAACAGGGACGCGCTCCACGCGGCGCTCGCGAAACCTTCGCTGGATCGCGTTTTGGTCATCGCCGAGGCGCTGCGCGCGGGCATGGGCGTGGACGAGATCAGCGCGATCTGCAAGTACGATCCATGGTTCGTCGATCAAATTGCGGGCATCGTCGAGACGGAAAATGAGGTTCAAGCCAACGGTCTTCCAAGAGACAAAGCCGCATTTTTTCGTTTGAAATCCATGGGCTTCAGCGATGCGCGTCTGGCTCAGCTTGCGGGTAAAACGGAAGAGGATGTCGCGGTGGCGCGGCGCAAGCTGGGCGTCGTTCCCGTTTTCAAACGCATCGACACTTGCGCGGCGGAGTTCGCTTCGCTGACCCCCTATCTTTATTCGACCTACGAAAACGGCGACGGGTTCAACGCGCCTTCATGCGAGGCTGCGCCTTCCGACCGCAAAAAAGTCATGATCCTCGGCGGCGGCCCGAACCGCATCGGGCAGGGGATCGAGTTCGATTATTGCTGCGTTCACGCCGTCATGGCGCTGCGCGAGCGAGGGATCGAAGCCATCATGGTCAACTGCAATCCCGAGACGGTTTCGACGGATTACGATACCTCCGACAGGCTTTATTTCGAACCTTTGACGGCGGAGGACGTGATCGAAATCGTGCGCGTCGAGCGCGAAAAAGGAACGCTTCTCGGCCTTATGGTTCAATTCGGCGGGCAAACCCCGCTGCGTTTGGCCGAGGCGCTGCAGAAAGCGGGCATTCCCATTCTCGGCACGTCGCCGGATGCCATCGATCTGGCCGAGGATCGCGAGCGTTTTCAGGTTCTCCTTCAAAAAATCGGCCTTCTTCAGCCTGCGAACGGCCTTGCGCGGAGTCGCGAGGAAGCCGAGCAAGTGGCGGAACGGATCGGCTATCCCGTCGTTATCCGGCCTTCCTATGTCCTTGGCGGGCGCGCGATGGAGATCGTCTATACGGTCGAAGGGTTGCGCCGCTATATCGAGCAAGCCGTGCGCGTCTCGGGCAGCAATCCGGTTCTGATCGACTATTATCTGCAGGATGCCATCGAGGTCGATGCGGATGTGGTGTCGGACGGAAAGGACGTTTTTCTTGCCGGAATCATGGAGCATATCGAGGAAGCGGGAATCCATTCGGGCGACAGCTCTTGTTCCTTGCCGCCGCATTCGCTTCCGCGGGAAATCGTCAAGGAAATCGGGCGTCAGGCAGAGCTTCTGGCGCTTGAGATCGGCGTCGTCGGCCTGATGAACGTTCAGTTCGCGGTCAAAGACGGAACGGTTTATATTCTTGAGGTCAATCCGCGCGCCAGCCGCACGGTTCCCTTCGTCGCCAAGGCCATCGGCGTTCCGATCGCCAAAATCGCGGCGCGCGTCATGGCGGGCGAAAAGCTGGCCGATTTCAAACTTCCGCAATTCGGCGCGCCGGTCGGCCGGATGGCCGTCAAAACCCCTGTGTTTCCTTTTGCGCGTTTTCCGGGCGTCGATATCGTGCTGGGCCCGGAAATGAAATCGACGGGCGAGGTCATGGGCCTCGACAGGGATTTTCCGCGCGCCTTCGCGAAGGCGCAGATCGGCGCGGGCCTCAAGCTCCCCATCAAGGGAACTTGCTTTATCTCCGTCAAAAATCGCGACAAGATCGCGGCGCTGCAAATCGCGCGGCGTCTTGTCGAGCTTGGATTCGACCTTGTCGCGACGGACGGAACGGCGAAAGCGATCGCCGAAGCGGGCATTCCCGTCAAAAAGATCAACAAGGTCTATGAAGGCCAGCCGCATATCGTCGATGCGATGATCGACGGTAAAATCGACCTTCTTTTCAACACGACGGCGGAAGGGGCCCAGACTTTGGGCGACAGCTTCAGCCTTCGGCGCACGGCTTTGATGCAAAACATCCCCCATTACACGACGATTCCGGGGGCTCGGGCCGCCGTTGAGGCTATTGCTGCGCTGCAAACAGGGTCTCTTGAAGTTGCCTCGCTGCAATCGTATCTTTCAGACAGGAAGCGTTGAGCACACAGCGAATCTTTCCTTGATGACGAACCCGAAGGGAAAAACATCAAGGGAAGAGAGCTTCTTTTTGTGTCTTTGAAGAAGAAGGGCAAGCCATGGTTGATAAAGTTCCTATGACGCTTTCGGGTTTTCAGCGGCTCGAGGAAGAGCTGAGCAATCTTCGTAACGTTGAGCGTCATGCCGTCATCAAGGCGATCGCCGAGGCGCGCGAGCATGGCGACCTTTCGGAAAATGCGGAATATCATGCGGCCCGCGAAAAGCAGAGCTTTATCGAGGGCCGCATTCAAGAACTTGAAGACAAGATCGGCCGCGCGGAAGTGATCGACGTTTCGAAGCTGAGTGGAAATATGGTCAAATTCGGCGCGATGGTGACCTTGGTCGACGACGACACGGATGAAAAATCGACCTATCAAATCGTCGGCGAAGACGAGGCCGACATCAAAGCGGGCCGCCTATCCATTTCTTCGCCTTTGGCGCGGGCTTTGATCGGGAAACAAGTGAAAGATGCCGTCGAAGTGACAACGCCCAAAGGCACGAAATCCTATGAGATCGTAAAAGTTGTCTTCAAATAACGTTTCGTTTCAACGCGTTGTTTGAAACATCCTTTTTATCGGGGTCCTATGTACCACGTTCATGAACTCATTCGTCAGCATGGCGATTTTTTCTATCTGATTACCTTTGTCTGGACGGCGCTCGAAGGCGAGACTTTCGTTATTTTTGCGGGCCTTGCCGCGCAGAGGGGGCTTTTGAACCCTTGGCTTCTTTTTTGGGCGGCCTGGTGGGGAAGCATGTTCGGCGATCAGATGTTCTTTTTTATAGGCCGTTTTTTTGGATCGCACATTCTGACAAGGTTTCCCAAAATAGAACCGAAATTAGCCCCCGTTTTTAATGCGCTTGAGAAATACGCGACGGGTTTTATCCTTTCCTATCGCTTTATGTACGGGGTCAGAAACGTGAGCGGCATAGCGGTGGGGATGAGCCGTTTGCCGTGGCGGCGTTTTGCGATCACGAATATGATCGCTTCCTTCATTTGGGCTGTCGTCTTTTGCGGGAGCGGCTATTTATTCGGCGACGTTCTCAAGCACTATGCGGGGTCGGGGGAAGGGGTCAACGATCAGATCCGGAACCTTATGCTTGCCATTCTTGCGATCTTCGTTTTTCTGGTCGTACTCCGCATCGTCGTTATGAAACTGCACAATAAAAAAGCGCCTTAAAGGCGCCTTGCCGCGTGGCATCGATCCGATCCGGATTTACCTTACATAAACGTGAACTTCGGCGGTTTGGGCCGATTGGGCTTGCGTGCTGCCCATTGTGATGCGCGAGGGTGAAAGGCCAAGCTGGACGAGCGAACGCTTGACGGCGTCGGCGTCGCGATTTGCCGATTCCTGCGCCGTGGCAAGCTCGCTCGGCTCGCCATTGGCGGGCGAAACGGCGATGACCGAGAATTCCGCGTCCGGCTTGCGCTGCATGGCTGCGCTTACGGCTTGCGAAAGCTGCTGCTCATAATCGACGACGGGCTGGTTGTAGCGGATCAGGACGAGAAGGCGGCCCGCCGTAGGCGCAACGCCGACGTCGCCCACAGGCAATCCATCCTTGGGTGCGTTCAATTGCCCCGTTTCCTGCATATATTCGCGGGGCGACATGGGCGACGGCCCGACCTGACCGGAAGTCACGGGAACGGACGGAGCCGCCGAAGGCGTCGGGGCAAAGCTTGAAGCGCCTGTCGTCGGGCCGCAGCATTGCGAAGGTTGCGCGCCGTTCGGAAGCATCATGACCGGCGGGTTGTTGACGATGACCGGGCGGTTGGCAAGGCTGTTGCCGAGCAATTCGCCGCGCGTGATCGCGAAGGCCAAAGCTTGCAGATTCGAACGCTCGGTCGTCAGATAGGTGGTCTGGCGCTGGATGTCGTCGGCGACCTGATTGCGCAGATAGTCGAGCTGGACAACCATGCGGCTGACTTCGTCGCGGATCAGCTTCAATTGGTCGTGATCCTCATCGACGGCGCCCGAAAGCTGGAACGCGGCCTGGATCGATTCAAGCAGATAGGAGGCGAGCGAGGAATCCGCCGCGACCGCCGTTTGAAGCGAGTTCAGGCGGTTCAACGAATTGGTGACCTCATTAAGGCTGGCTTCGGCTTCATCCCATTGGCGCAGCAAAATCGGGTTGCCGCGGGTCGTGCCGTTTTGAAGGCGCGCCGTGATGGCGGCGACCGTGCTGTGATACTGGACGGCGCCCGCCGCCCCGTTCGAACGCAGAAGCGAAAATTCACCGGCGTTCAAATTGACGGAAGAGCGAAGGCGAAGGACTTCGTCGCGAAGCTCAAGCGCGCGGTTGCCGACGACGGTGCCGCTCGAAGGGCCGAAATTGGCAAGGGCTTCCCCGCTGGCCTGGGCGGGTTCGTCCGCTGCGGCTTGCGATCCTTGCGCTTGCGGCGCTTGCGGTGCGTCTTGATCGGCGGCGTCTGCCGAATCGCTTCCGCTGTCATCCTTGACGGCTGTGGCCGCTTTATGAGGGGTTACGGGGGTGGCAAAATTATTGCCTGCAGCCCAGGCCGGAATCCCAGCCGAAAGAACAATGGCCAACAAAGCAGCCATTACAATCTTGCGCATCATCGCAAATCCCTTCGTTTGCATCTCGTTACACACCCTTGCCGCGAGGCCGAAATTGAAGATTCCAACCATAGCGGACATGTTTAAAGGGAACCAAAAGAAATTCCAAGCGTTCATATGACGATTCGTATAAAGCTTAGCTTGTTAACCTCTTGATAACAAGCGCTCTCCATAAGAGTTTTGTGGCCTTTCAGCCACAGGTGGCAAAACAAGCCTCAAAAAGAGGAAAGAAGACCCGTATGGCGGAAGAAAAAACGACGGCGCAACATGGAAAAAGCCGGATGGAAATCGTCAAGGAAGACGAATCCGGAATCCGTCTGGATCGCTGGTTTAAACGGCATTATCCGGCCTTTTCGCATGGGCAGCTTCAGAAATTCTTGCGCACGGGTCAGATTCGCGTCGAAGGAAAAAGAGTCGAATCCTCCGATCGTCTCGAAGCGGGGCAGGCGATCCGGATTCCCCCCCAGTTCGCGCCTTTGCAGAAGGGCGGGGGAGAGAAAAAAGGCGGCAGGAAAAACGCGATGCCGCAGGCCGAATGGCTGCGCGATTGCGTTCTTTTCGAAGACGACGACGTTATTGCGCTGAACAAACCGGCCGGATTGGCCGTTCAGGGCGGGACGGGACTGAAACGGAATCTTGACGATCTTCTGATAATCTTTGCCCGCGACGGCGTGACGAAGCCCAAGCTTGTGCACAGGCTGGATCGCGAGACGAGCGGCGTTCTTCTTATCGCGCGCAACGATTTTGCGGCGGCCCGCCTCGCGGCCTCGTTTCGCGAAAGAGAGACTGAAAAGATTTATTGGGCGCTCACAATGGGAATTCCGAAACCAAAAGAAGGTCGTATCGATGCGCCGCTTGTCCGTCGCGGCGAGAAAACGATCGTCACGGCGCCCGCCGACCCGGATTCGAAAACGGCTTCGACCCTCTATCGCGTGGTCGAAAGCGCGAAGAAAAAAATCGCCTTCGTCGTTCTTTGGCCCCTGACGGGCCGCACACATCAATTGCGCGTCCATATGGCGCATCTCGGCACGCCCATTCTTGGCGACCGTCTTTATGGAAATGAGATTGATCCGACGCTGTGCGCGGACGAAATGGGCGATGGTTTGCACCTTCATGCGCGGCGTCTGGTCATACCTCATCCGCGCAGGGGCGTCATCGACGTGACGGCGCCGCTTGGGCCGGAAATGCAAAAGACATGGGATTGCTTCCAGTTCGATTCAAAAGCCGAAACGCTTTTTGAAAAGAGCAAATCATGAAAGAGCCTGCGCCTCATCATCGCGATCATCACGCGTCTTCGGGGCATGCGCATCATGACCAGCATCGCCATGCGGCCCATCACCATGCCGCGCTTCATGCGCACAAGACGCATAAAAGGCATAAAAGACGTGAATTCTTTCGCCTTTTGGCGGGTTTGGCCCTTCTTTGTCTGACGGTTTTTGCGATCGCGGGCGGTGTCGCCTATGCCCGTTTCGATGCGGGAAGCTTTAAAACGAGAATGGCGACGGCAATTGAGGCGAAAACGGGCCGTCAAATCGTTCTTGAGGGGCCTCTTGGCCTTTCGTTTTCGTGGAGCCGAGGACTCAATCTCACGGTTGAGGACGCGCGGATTCTCAATCCGGCGTGGGCGAGCAGGCCCGATACGGCGAGGATCGGACGGCTCGATTTCGGCATAGGGCTTCGGGCTTTGCTGGAGGGCAAGGTCGAGATCGTGCGCTTCGATCTGCGCGACGCCAATATCCTTATTGAAACGGGGCCGCAAGGCGAAAGCAATCTCGATTTCACCTTGCCCCAGGAAACCGAAGACTCAAATGCGGCCGCCGCTTTGGACGCGGCGCTTGGTTCTGACAGCCTCGGCCTCGATCGCTTGCGCGCCGTCAAAATCGCCATTCTCAACGGAACCTTGGAAATCCGGCAAACCGACGGTTCCGTTCAAACGTTTGTGGCGAAAGAATTCCGCCTGTCTTTGACGCGCGCCAAAACGAAACTGTATTTCGATGGATTCTACAAAGGCTACCCCCTGATTTTAGATGCCGGAGGCCAGCCTTTGATGCAGCTTTTCGGGCCGGTCTGGTTTTTTACCGTCGACGCGCTTTTCGGCGGCGCCCATTTCCGAGGCGTGGGCGACTTTAAAAACGGTCTGCATGCGCTCGACGTTTCGGATCTGACCGTCAAGGCGGGGAAATCGGAGCTCAAGGCGGCGCTCTCCGTTATTTTCGGGGATCAAAGGCCCAAAGTGACAGGGCTTATCCGCGGCGCTTATCTCGATCTCGCAGAGCTTGCGCTTCAAGCGAAGGGGCCCGAAACCGACGATTTTCTGAATCCAAAACCATTGCCGCCCAAGACCTATTTCAGCCGCGCTTCCTTCGACACGGAAGGCTTGAAAGCCTTCGATGCGCATATCGATGCGCGCATCGGCGCCATTCCCGTCGGCCCTTCGCAAATCGAAAATCTCGATGCGCGGCTTATCCTGACCGACGGCGTTCTTCTTTTCTCGCCCTTGAAATTCGACGTGGCGGGAACGCAGGCTATCGGGCTTTTCAAGCTGGATACGCGCAAACCGGAAAACGAAATCTCCGTTTTGCTGCGCGCGCGGGGGGCGGATCTGTCGCAACTCGTCCATTTGGGCGGGTTCGAAAGCGTCTTTACGGGGCGCGGCGATATCAGCCTCGATATCGCGTCGGAGGGATCCTCGCCGCACGATCTGGCCGCCCATGCAACCGGCCAGATCGACCTGACGGCGGCGGCGGGCGCGGTGTCAAGCCAGATCATCGGGAATGCGGGGCACGCGTTGCTGGATTCGCTTCTTCCCGGAAGCGGCTGGTATATGGATTCGCGCATGAATTGCATGGCGGGTCACTTTGCGCTTGCAAACGGCAAACTTGAGACGAGGGGGCTTTTCATCGACATGGCGGATGTCGCGGTTGTCGGCAAAGGCGGCGCGGATCTTGGCAATGAGACGGTCGATATTTCCTTCAAGCCCTTCGCCAAAGGAACGGATCTTTCGACCCTGACCCCTCCGGTGCATATTCATGGAACGCTGCTTCAAACGCAGGTCGATGTCGATGCGAGGGCGAGCCTCGACAAGGCCGTCTCTTTGTTCACAGGCGGCAACCAGGCCGAGGCGATGCCGCCCGATTTCACGGACGTCGAAGGCGGCGGGGCTTGCGCCCTGACCCAAGCCAAGCTGAGCAAAGCGAAGTTCGGAGCGGCCGGCCAAATCGTCGAAGATGTCGTCCAGAAAATGAAGGGGAGCTTTAAGTCGTTTGGCGACAGGCTTGAACCTTCCTTCGGCGCGAATCCAATCCAATAGCAAAGGCAAGCGCGATGAAAGAAAAAGAAAAGAAACCGAAGCTTTACGGCATCAAGCTCGATAAAACGGGCCACGTCGTTCTGTGCAACGATCAGCCGCTTCTGACTCCCGGCGGCAAGCCCTACGCGTTGCCGACGGTCGGTCTGGCGGAGGCCATAGCCGCCGAATGGCGCGAACGAGGCGACAAAATCGACGCCTCAAAAATGCCGATGACGCGCCTTGCCGCCACGACGCTCGACCTCGTTTCCGAAAAGCGCGAAAAGATCATCCGCGATTGCATCGCCTACACGGCGACGGAGCTTCTTTGCCACAGGGCGGAGGGCGACACACCGCTCGCGAAAAAACAACAGGAAATCTGGCAGCCCTATCTGGATTGGGCGGCGCTGACCTTCGACGCTTTATTGCGCGCGGAAACCGGCATCATGCCGATCGAACAGCCCGCCGAGGCTATCCTCGCGCTCGAAAGACATATAGAGGCCTATGACGATTATAAATTGATGGGACTTCACAGCGCGACGGACGATGCCGGATCCTTGATTCTCGGCCTTGCTCTCGCGACGGGTTATCGCACAGCCGAGGCCGTGTTTCAGGCCGCCGAGCTTGACACCTTGGCGCAAGTCGCCTCATGGGGCGAGGATCCCGTCACGGCAGCGCGTCTCGACGCCGTGAAGCGTGATCTGGAAAACGATGCGCGTTGGTTCGCGCTTTTGATATAAAGCGCGGTCTTTTTACGTGGGGCCATCGGCGCTGAGCATGCAGGACTTCCCGATCACGGTGCTGACGTCGCGCAGCGTTTCAGGGACGTCCCTTTTTGTTTTATTGTCGATGGCTACAGGCATGACAATACCGGCGAATTGAGGATGGGTCGGGAATACGATGAGATGGCGGTCATCTTGCGTCGCTAAATGGATGATTCCGGCCCGAGGCAAAATGGCAGCGAAAGTGGACAAAAGATCAATGGCGACAGCTGGAGCCGTTGCGTTCGAAGAAACGATCGTCGTTGGCATCCATTTCTGCCAAGAGCAAGTAAAGAAAGGATCCTGAGGCTGAAAGTCAACACGCGCATGGGGGGCTTCGGTGGCAAAGATCTCACGGGCAGCTTCAAGCCATGTCGTTTCTTTCTTGTCGATGCGTTCTTTCCAGTGCGCTCCGACCTTATAGGTCGAGAGGATGTTTTTGGAGGTCTCGATAGTGACAAAATGATGATCGTCCGGTTGACTCACTTTTTTCGATACACGGAGCGCTTTCATCGTTTCCTTGTCACAAGGAAGACCTATCGGATTCTTGGGGGCTTGCCCATCGGATTCATGCCATACGCCGACCCTGCAGCCATCCGTTGCGACGAGGACCAACCCAGATTGATGCTCTTCGATCCGAACGATCTTAAAGTCGTCTGTTACGCTCATTGGGCTTGCTTCGTGCGCCGCGAATCGCATCATCGCCTTTAAGGGAAAAAGCCGGAAAATAGAAATGTCTTCCATAGAAAAAACCCTCTTAAAACGAATGAATTATTGCGATTAAGTAACAAAAAACTCATTTGAAAGAAAGCAAAAAAAGGGAGCGCATCATCGAAGCGCCCCCTTTTTCTTTGAGTTTAAACTTTAGTGGACGATGGTTTTCGAAGGTTCGGCTTCATAATCTTCGAACAAAGGCGTATCGCTGGGCAGCGGCGCGCCGAGTTCTTTCGCGCGATGCTGGCGATAGACGCTGCGCATCTGGGCGTAGAAATCAAGCGAACCTTCGCGAAGAGCGTCGAGAGCGTCGATGTTTTCCTCGCGCGTGACGATGCCCGAACCCACCGTATCGGCAATCTCAAAGCGCTCACGCATCGAGTTTCCGCCGGCTTCCCCAACAGCGTATTTCCACGGCGACAGGGCTGAATCGACGCCAAGGCCGATGGCGTCACGCACGTTCGAAGGCCCAAAGAGCGGAAGGACGATGTAAGGCCCGCCATCCTTGAAGCCCCAGACATAAAGGGTTTGGCCGAAGTCGCCGGATTTCGGCGTGAGGCCGAAGGAGCTTGCGACTTCAAACATGCCGCCGCCGCCAAGCGTCGAGTTCACGACAAGACGACTGAGGCTCGTTCCGGCGTTCGTAAACTCGCCCTGAAACAAGTTGTTCGCCATGATAACGGGCTCGGACATGTTCTTCAAAACGCTGGCGATCCGGTCGCGCAAAGGCGGCGGGATCATGACGCGATAAAGTTCGGCCATCGGACGGATCAGCAAACGATCGAGAAAATCGTTCACATCGAAGACCGTGCGGTTGACGGACTCGAACGGATCGTTCGCCGTGCTCATATCGACTTGATCCCCTTTGTTTTGGGGCAAGGATGAACAGGCGGAAAAAGCGAACAGGGCTGTGAACGCGAACGCGACAGCAAAGCGGCGGCGGTTAATCATGATCTCCTCTATCTTTTCGTCTAAGAGTAAAGCCAGAATCGACACACGTAAAGAGTTAATCCTTCCGAGGCGGTCCGAGGAGAGCCGGAAGAACCATGAATGTACATGCAAGGCAGTATAACAGGGCTATGGTTAACAATTTTCCCATGCCGCTCGTGCCCACATGTGCAGACAAAGAGAGTGATCCGAAAGCCACAAGCGTCGTGGCCGCGCTGAACAAAACGGCCCGCGCTATGCTGGATTGGAGCGGCGCGCTCACGCCGTCCCGCCAGGCGCTTACAAAGTAAATTGCATAGGAAACGCCGAGACTTAAAAGAAGCGGGAACGCGATGATATTGGCGTAGTTCAGCGGTAAATGAATGATGACCATCGTCGCCAACGTTAAGACTCCGGCAAGAAACAGGGGGGCTATAAGGCGCACGACATCCATCGCGTTTCGCAAAACCAGCCATGTCAGAAAAGCGATGGCCAAAAGCGCGAAGAGACCCGCTTGCACAAAGGCGCGCGTGATCGTTTTTCCGGATTCCTGAATGGAAACGGCCGAGCCGCTTGCGTTGGGCGCAACGGCCTGAACAGCCTTTGTGAAGGCGGCAAGGATGCGATCGTCGCGCGGATTGCCCTTGGGATAGACCTCTATCTTCGCGCGGCCGTCCGGCGTCATCCAGTCGCGTTTTAAATCCTCCGTTATTTGATCGAGCGTCACAGGCCCCGCGTTGAGCATCGTCCGGATTTGCGCAAGCTGCTGTTGCAGCCCATCGACCAACGCTTTTTGAAGGTTTGTCAGAAGTTTAGGATCGCCTTTGGCGACGACGTCTTCAAGCTCTGCGGCCAGTTTTTGGGCGGAGGTTTTTTCGGCGCCCAAAGAACGAAGCCCTTGCGCCGCCTTGGTCATGGCGGCGTAGATTTCCGCGTCGCTCGGCGCGGGCAGGGTGGACGGCGGGTTCAGGGTCGGCGCCAAAAGCGCGTTGGCGTCGTTGATGAGCGCGAGTTTCTGTTCCTGATCTTCGGGAATGAAGCTGGCCAAAGTCATCGTGTGATCGACTTCAGGAATCTTGTCGATTTCTTTCGCGGTCGCTTCGGCCATTTCAAGCGAGGGTTCGAGAATCTCGACGGTATAGGGATTGGCGTCCGGGTCCTTCATAAGATCGAAGAGCGTGGAAAGCGACTCCGATTTCGGATCCTTGAGGTTCAGGGGGTCGAAATCGAAGTGAATCTGGCAAGCCGCGATCGTCGCAAAAAGCGCGAGCAAAACCGTTGCGAAAAGAATTTTCCGGCGGTTCGCAATCATGAAACGGTCGATGGGCGCGGCCCAGGAAAAACCGACGGCGTCTGGTTCTGCCGGCGGATGTGCGACGGCAAGAAGGGCCGGAAGAAGCGTGATGTTCAGGAAAAAGGCGATAATCATGCCGCCGCCCGCGATAAGGCCAAGCTCGGCCACGCCGCGGTAATCTGTCGGAAGGAAAGTCAGGAATCCAAGCGCCGTCGATCCCGCCGCGAGCGCCAAGGGCTTCGCGATGATCTTGGCCGTCGCCAACATGGCTTTTGCGGAATCCGGCTCGTTATGATGCTGGTCGCGATAGCGCACGCCGAACTGAATGCCGAAATCGACGGCGATGCCGACGAACATGACGGCGAAGGCGACGGAGATCAGATTCAGCGATCCGACGGTCGCCATCGCGAACGCCGTCGTCGCGACAAGCCCCGCCGTCAGGGTCAAAAGGATCGGGACGATCAAACGGAACGAACGAAGCGCCAGAAAGAGAATAACAAGAACCAAAACAACCGAAAGGACGGTGGCGAACGTCGTTCCTTGCGCGACGCTCGCAAACTCGTCGTCGTTCAACGCGACGGATCCGGTCAGGCGCACGCGAACGCCGTGTTCGGGCGTAAGTCCCAAATCCTTTGCCATTTGCCGGATTTTCGCGCTTGCCGCGGCACCGGGCTCAAGATCGGCGTAATCCAGCTTCGGCTGGGTGAGGATGAATTTGCGAAGGTCGCGAAGCGTGGGCTTCTCATCCGTCATCAAGCTGCGCCAGGGGAAGGGCTTGTCGTTGCCGTTCCTGACGTCCTTGATCGCGTCGGCCAGTTGAGAAAGCGGTTTGTCGATGCGGCTATAGTCGAATTCGCCGCGCTTGAGCCCTTCGAGGACGAGCGCAAGCGTGCCGAAAAGGCCGCGGAGCGAAGGATCGGCGGCGAGCGTTCCAAGAACCGGCTGCGCTTGGATCAGATTGTCCATCAGATTGCTGAGTTCGTCTTCCGACAGGAAAAGAAGGCCGTTTTTCTTGAAAAAAGGAATGGAGTCCGGGCGCGTTACGTTTTGAAAATCCGCGGGATCGGCCTCCATCTTCGCCGCAAGCGAGGTTGCCGCGCCTTCGGCGGCATCCGGCGTGTCGCCGTCGATCACGACGACAAGCCTGTCCACTTTCTGGGGAAAGGCTTTTTCAAGCGCGACTTCGCGCTGCCGCCACGGAAGATTGGCCGCTAAAAGCTGGTTGATGTCGGTGTTGATTTTGATGGTGTGCGCGACATAAGAACCCAACCCCAGCGTCGCGATCAGCGCGGCCAGAAGAATGGGAACGCAAAAACGGCGGCAAGCATCGACAAGACGCGAAACAAGGGCGATCAGCATCAGGAAGGACTTTCTCTGGAAGAATAATCAGTCCAACCTTACATCCGCGAACGCATCGGGAAAAGGAGAAGTTACGTGGTGGAACCTGTTTCGCGCCAGTTGGTGAGCCAGCGATTGAATTCTTCCGCCGGCATCGGCTTCGCCATATAGAAGCCCTGCGCGTAATCGCAATTACGCTCCATCAGCATGCGCCAGATGCGCACGTCTTCAACGCCCTCGGCGATGATTTTCAGGCCGAGATTGTGCCCGAGATCGATGATCGAATTGACGATCACGGTGCAATCCTTGTTGTTGGCCATGTCGAGAACGAAACTCTTGTCGATCTTCATCTCGCTGAACGGCATGCGCTGCAATTCGCGAAGCGAAGAATGACCCGTTCCGAAATCGTCGATCGAAACGCCGATGTTCCGGATGCGCATCCGCAAAAGCACGTCCATCGTACGCGTTACGTCGCGCATGGCCTCGGTCTCGGTGACTTCGAGGACGAGTTGCTCCGGCGGCAACTGGTGCTGTGCGCACATTTCGGCCAGACGATCCGGCAGGCTCAATTCAAGCAGCGAGGAAGCCGTAACGTTGATCGAGACGGTCAGGGATTCGCCCGCATGATGCCAGCGCGCGGCCTGAAGCACGGCGGTCTGGATCACGTGATCCGTCATCGGCTGCATCAGTCCTTCGGCCACGATATCGTCGAGAAACTCGGCCGGAGGGAGGATGCCGCGCGTTGGATGCGCCCAGCGGATAAGGGCTTCGGCGCCCTTGACGCGCCGCGTCGCGATTTCGATGACCGGCTGGTAATAGAGGATCAATTGCCCGAGGGCGAGCGCATGCGCAATGTCCGCGCCGACGACGGATTTGTTGTTGCCGCCCGAAAGCTGATCCAAAGTCGCGCGGAGCACCGCGATGTCGATGGGTTTTTCAAGCGCGGCGATCACGTCGAGACCGTGCGCGCTGCCGAGGCGGCGCGCGCTGTTCAAAACGCGCGTGTCGCTGCCGCTCATCAGGCAGATCTTGGCATCTTTCACTTTGTCGACGAGAAGGCGAAGAAGCTCGACCCCGTCCGTTCCCGGCATCATCAGATCGAGCATGATCAGATCCGGCGTGAAAACGGAAAGCTTGGCGGCCACGCCCGTGGGGTCTGTGATCGTTTCGACCTCATAACCGCGATCTTCCGCGATTTCCTTGATCGTGTCGCAAATGTCTTCTTCGTCGTCGATAACCAGCAAACGCATAGAAATCCTCAATTCGGGTTTGGCGAGGAGGCCGAGTCGGCACTCCCCATATTGCTCTTACCGGGCAAATCCTTCAACAGGGGGGCGAAAGCCGCCTTGACGTCGGCGAGGCGATAAGGTTTTTCAATCACAGGGACAGGGTTTTGGTTCAGAAACGCGTTGACATGGGGCGACAGGGTATCGCCCGTCACATAGATGATACGCTTTAGGTATTGTGGCAAGGACTTTGCGAGTTCGGCATAGAGGCCCGGCCCGTCGAGAACGGGCATGCGCAGGTCGCTGATAATGAGATCGAACGGTTTTTGGCGGAGTTTCTCAAGCGCGATGGCCCCGTTGGCCGCAAGGTCGATCGCGTAGCCTTCCGGTTCCAAGAGATCCGCAAGTGTTTGAGCCAGCTCGATTTCATCGTCCACGATAAGGATTTTAAGACCTTCGCTCACGGCGTCGATGGCGCTGCTTTCCGGCGGTTTCGAATCTTCCGTCTGCACGGCTATCGGAAGCGTTATGTTGAAGGTCGCACCGCCGCCCGGCGTGGTCAAAAGCTCTATATGGCCGCCATGCGTTTCAATGATGTTCAGGCAGAGCGAAAGACCGACGCCCGTGCCGCCGTTGCCTTTCGTCGTGAAGAAGGGTTCGAAAACGCGCGCGCGGATCGCGTCGGGAATGCCGGGGCCCGTGTCGACGACCGAGACGAGAACGAAACGTTCGTCAAGCTGCTTCGATTGGATGGTAAGACTGTGCGTCCCCTTCCAATCGTGCATGGCTTGCGTCGCGTTTAGGGCGAGGTTCGTGAAGACTTGCGTCAATTGATCGCCGTCGCCCTTGATTTGGGGCAGCGTATGATCGAGATCGAGACGCAAGACGACGCTTTCCGTTTTGATCTGATAATTGAGAAGTTCCAGCGAGGCGTTGATAACGGCGTTCACGTCGATCGGTTTGCGCTCGGGCGGTTTGCGGCGCGCAAGCGAAAGAAAGCTTTTCACGATGCGCGAGCAACGATCCGCAGCCTTGCAGATTTTTTCCGCGCGCGTCTTGGTTTTCGGTTCGGCGCTGCCTTCCATCAAAAGGGTCGATTGTCCCATGACGACGGAAAGCGGGTTGTTCAATTCGTGCGCGACGCCCGCCAGAAGGCCGCCTAAAGCCGCCATTTTCTCGCTTTGCTGAAGGGCTTCCTGCTGCTTCGCGATCTGAACCTCGGCGGCCTTGCGCTCGGTCAGATCGTAAAAACCGATCACGACGGCGGCTTCGTTTTGATAGGCGATGCGGCGCGCCGAAATGGCGGCGGGAAGAATGTTGCCGTCGCCGCGCGTCAGGCCGACCTCTTTCATGTTGATTTCATGCCCCTCGGCCATGGCGGCCATGATCTCCTTGCGCTCTTCCGTGTGCGACAAAAAGCGGTCGAGCCGGTGGCTGATCAAAGTGCCGTGCGGAAGGCCGAGAAGCGATTCCGCCCCCGGGCTGGCGTACAGAACGTGGCTGTCCTGCAAGCGCGCGATCAGAACCGGAACGGGATGGGCTTCGGTTATGCTGCGAAACCGCGTTTCGCTTGCGCGAAGCGCCGCTTCGCCGCGCTTGCGCGACGTGATGTCGCCCGTGGATCCGACATAGCGCAAAATCTTTCCCGTTTGCGGCGCGCGCGTCGCGACGGCTTTGGTGTGAAGCCAGCGCCACGTGTCTTCGTCGTGTGAGATCCGGTATTCGAAATTGATGGTCGTCAGGTTCGCCGTGTCGCGAAACCGGCGCAGAGCCGCGAAGATCTTATGCCGATCCGACGGCAGTATCCGGCGCATCCAGACGCGAAGCCCACGTATGTTGCGGTCAAGATGAACGCCCAGAATTTTTTCGAATTGCGTCGAGAAATAAACTTCGCCCGTTGCGCGATTCCAGTCGAAAAGACCCTCGTTCGAGCCGCGCGCGGCAAGGGCGAAGCGCTCGTTGCTGACGGCCAGCTCGCGCTCTTTTTCTTCCTGTCGCGCCGCGAACTGGCCCGCGATCACGATCGCGAACATGAGCGCGGCGAGCGAAAAGGTCGAATAGGTGAAATGGGTGCCCGCACTCGGCTCCGTGAAAAAGCCGAGATCGTAAAGCGGCTCGGAAAGGCCCCCGAAAAAGAAAAAAGAAAAGGCGACCAGATGGCTGAAACTTCCAATGACTCCCGCGCGAAGCGTTCCAAGCCCCGCGATCAATACAGCGCCCAAGGACAAGGCGCCGAGGGTCGGAAGCGCGAAATGAACCGGCCTTTGATCAAAGGCGGTATAGACGAGCAAAAGCCCCAAAATACCGGCAAGCGTGAACAGAGGGCGCTGCATGCCGGGCATGTTCGTGTCGATTTCAAGAAAATAATAGGTGAAGAAAATGCTGAAGATATAGGAAAGGATGAGGCTGTAATTCTGCAGGAGATTTTGCATGGCGGTGCTGTGGATTCCGATTTGATCCACAACCTGCTCGTTCGTGCTGCCCATGTTGACGGCGAGGCACAGCAAAAGAAGCATCAGAAAAACCTGGCCCCTGTCGCGGATGACGATCCAGATAAAAAACAAATACAAAGTCGCCGTCAGCATGACACCGAGCGATAATCCGAACACGAGAGTCGATAGGCTCTCGCTCGCAGGAATCTGCTGCGTGGCTTGAACGAGGGGGGCGGCGACAAGATTTGCGGTTGTGTTCACGGCGCTCGAGGCTTGCGTGACGGCGGCCCATGCCTTGCCAGCGAACGGCAGAGAGAAGGCGAGAAGGGACAAAATCAGGAGGCTTCCTTTCGCCAACAACGGGCGAAGGATTGCGCTTAGTCCTTCAATACGGTTTTGCAGTCTCTGCAGCACGGGATCCCGCTTTTCAGTCGCTTCGGGGGATGGCGAAAAGTCGCTAAATTCTTTTATCTCATAGGAGATTTTATGGTTAACTCGCTAAGATCTAGCTAACGAACGGCGTCTAGCCGTCCTTTTCCGAGGTATGGGCATGAAAAACTGGCCCAAGGATTAACATTCTGTTACGACGGATAATCTTCTTCACCCTTCGTTCAAAAACCTTATGAATCCTTAATCCGAAAGAGAGAAAACATGGCTGCCCCGACAATCCGCGTCACCGACGATGAAGCCTTGGCCCTCCATGCTTCGGGCCGCCCGGGAAAATTGCAAATCGCGTTGACGAAGCCGCTCGCGACGGCGCGCGATCTTTCGCTCGCTTATTCGCCGGGGGTCGCCGCGCCCTGCCGCAAGATACATGAAAATCCCGATGCGGCCTTTGACTACACGATGCGCGGCAATTCCGTCGCCGTGATTTCGAACGGAACGGCGGTGCTCGGGCTCGGCAATCTGGGGGCCTTGGCTTCCAAGCCCGTGATGGAGGGAAAGGCGGCTCTTTTCAAGCGCTTTGCCGACATTGATGCGATAGACCTTGAAGTCGCCTCAGAAGACGTCGATGCGATCGTGGCTTGCGTGCGTTTGCTTGAGCCGTCCTTCGGCGGCATCAATCTCGAAGACATCAAGGCGCCCGAATGTTTTATGATCGAACAGCGGTTGCGCGAGATCATGAAGATTCCGGTCTTTCACGACGACCAGCACGGAACGGCGGTTATCGCGGGCGCGGGGCTTTTCAACGCGCTGGAGTTGACGGGCCGCAAGATCGAAGAAACGCGCCTTGTCGTGAACGGCGCAGGCGCGGCCGCGATTGCGTGCGCCACTTTGTTCGTCGAAATGGGAATCAAGCCTGAAAACCTTGTCATGTGCGACACGAAGGGCGTGATCTTCAAGGGCCGCAAGGAATCCATGAATCCGTGGAAAGAGAAGTTCGCCTGCGCAACGGAAGCGCGCACGCTCGAAGACGCCTTGAAGGGCGCCGATGTTTTTGTCGGCCTTTCGGCGAAAGGCGCGGTGACGCAGAAAATGGTTCTTTCGATGGCGGACAGGCCGCTTATCTTCGCGATGGCAAATCCCGATCCCGAAATTACGCCGGAGGAAGTCCATCAAGTGCGCAACGACGCCATTGTTGCGACGGGGCGTTCCGATTATCCGAACCAGATCAACAATGTTTTGGGCTTCCCTTATATTTTCCGCGGCGCCTTGGACGTGCGCGCCAGCACGATCAACGAAGAGATGAAAATCGCGGCGGCGAAGGCGATAGCCGCGCTTGCGCGGTTGCCTGTTCCCGCCGAAGTCGCTGCGGCCTATGCCGGAAGCAAGCTGACCTATGGCCCCGCTTACATCATCCCCGTTCCGTTCGATCCGCGCTTGATCGAGGTGGTGCCGATGGCCGTCGCCGAGGCCGCGATGAAATCTGGCGTCGCGCACAAACCGATTGAAGATTGGGATGCCTATCGCAAAGCCCTTGCGGGAAGGATCGAAAGCTAAAAACTTGTTCGCGATCGTTCCCTAAATCTCGACAAATACCGTCATTCCGGGGCTCGCCTCTTGGCGAGAACCCGGAATCCAGTTTGGTTTCTTTGCGACGAAAATAACAAACTGGGTTCCGGATAAAACCGCATTTTTGAAGACAAAAAAGCGGTTTTTCCGGAATGACGATTATTGTTAAAAAAGAGCGTGAACGGTTTCTAAGGCAACTTAATTCCGTCGCTGTCTTCAGGCGTCACGAGGGGTTTGCGCTTTTCTTTTTCCTTCGGATCTTTGGCCGAAGAGGCTTGCTGTAATTGCTGATCATCGTCATGGGGAAGAAGATCGTCCGCCTGTATAACCTGACCGAAAGTCTCGATCGGTTGCGTTTCTGCATGCGGTTTTTTTGGCTCTTGCGGTAGCGATTGGGCGGGCGGAAGTGTAGTTGCGGGAGCCTTCGCTGCAGGCGGCGGGGCTGTCGTCGGCGCATTCGCGGGCGGTGTCGGCGTAATGGTGACGGGCACACTTACAGAAGAAGGCGCGGCGATTGGCATGGATTGCGGCGCGGCAGGCGGCGCATTTGCCGCAGGCACAGTATTTGTTGCAGGCGGCGGGGGCGTTGCGGGGGTATTTATCGGCGTTTGCGGGTTCTGTGGTTGCCCATCAGCCGATATAGACTGATCGACGGGCGGCGCATTTGCAGGCGTTTGCTGATCCGCAGGAGGCGTCGGCATATCCGTTGCGGCCGCAGGAGCATCGGGCGCATCCGGTGTTGGGGGCTGTGCATCTCCGGTCTGCGGTTCCGGCGCTTTGGGGACGACTTCAAAAAGAAGCATATTTTTGATAAGCGGATTTTGCACGCGTTTAAGCCATGGCGGATCCTGCCCGTCGATCAAACGCTTCGCCATGGTCGGTAAAGCCGGTTTGCCCTGATCCTGCTGATCGGGAGATGGCGTTGCCGTTTCCTTGGCGCGGGGATCTTTCAAATACATGTCCGGCGTCTCGCGGCACAGAACCACAAGATCAGCGCCGCGCGCGCGAAGGATCTGTTCGGACTCGGCTTCGTCCGTCGAGGCGAAAAAGGCCAGCGAATCCAAAACGCCATCGGCATTCGTGTGATAGGGCGCGGCAATAACCTGATGCGGCGTGCGAAACAAAAGTTCGGCGCCCTGGTCGAGCGCGTTCATGATCAAGCGCGGTTTTCCGTCGTTATAGGGCGGAAGATTCAAAAGCTGATAAAGCGGATCGTCCCAACAATTCTGATCGCCGGACGTCGTCGCGGGGAAAAGAAGAACCCCCGTGTTAAAGGGCCGTCCGTCGATGATCGCGGGTAAAAAAACCATCGGCAAGGGGCCGACAAGAAGAATAAACAGCAACCTGAAATTGGCCAGTTTTTGCCCGCGATATTGCGCGTCGGCCCAGTTCAGCGAAAGGCGCAAGAACGCCGTCAACGGGACGATGCTGAACAGCATCATGTAAGTAGAAAAACGGGCCTGATAAAAGACGGCGAGGAGAGTCGCCGCCAGAAGGAGAAGGCTATTGAAAGTCCAGGGTACGATCTCGCGTTCGTCGCGTGCGCGGAGCATGAAAAAAGCGCAGGAAGCGAGGCCCAACATGGGAAATAAAAGCTTGACCAGCAGATCCAGATTGCTTGAAGCCAACTGCGCCAAAGGAAGGGCTTCGTGGATGTTCTCGAAGAAAAGCGCCACCAGATTTTGGTTTGCGCCGCCATAGGGCCCTGCCAAAAGTTCGGGATAGAGCGTGAAATAATACCCCCCCGCAAGGGCGGCGACGGCAAGCCCCGTCAGAATGCGGATTGGCGGAAAACGGACAAGCGACGCCAGCGCGACGCAGGCGCAACAGAAGGCGATACCGGCGGCAAGCTCCACAAAAGTTATCGAAAACGCGACGAGATCGGGATCCGCCCATGTTTCCGGATCTTTTGTCAGCATCAAAAAAGCGGCGCTCGTTCCCAAAAGCGTAAGGCCGAAAACGAAGCCCGCAAAAGCCGCCTCGCGGCCCTTGAACATCATCCAAAGGCCGATCAAGCCGGACAGCATTAAAAACCACGGCAGCGTTTCAAGCGCGATAACTTGCCCCAGCGAGAGAAATAAACCCGCGCCAAAAGCCCATTTTAAATGATTTGGCTTTGCGAAAAGACGAAGCGTCGATCCAAAGGCCAGCGCGGTGACGATGGGTGCAAGGCCGTGATGATCGACCCGCCCGGGGGAAAATTGAAAGGTCAGGGCCGTTGCGAACAGGGCGACGAAGGAAGTTGCCCGCGTCCAATCTCGCGGAAGGAAGCTTTCGCCGAGCCAACGCAAAACGCCGAGAAAAACCGCGAATAGAATCAACGGCCAGCAAGCGGCGGCGACGGTCGCGGCGGGAACCCAATCGAAGCCGATCCAATGCCAGAAAAGAATCAAACCCGCCAGAGGCAGCTCGGTCACGCGCGAGAAATGAATGGGCACACCCTCGGGCGGGTTCATGCGATGCTGGATGGTGTCGAGCCAGCTTTGCCCCTTCAGCCAATCGAGGATATGGGTCAGATAGGTGTAATCGTCCGAATCGTAGAAATGTCCATTTAGAATGGGGCTTTGCGGGTGAAGCAGAAAGCACCAGACGAAGAATCCCCATACAAGAAGGACAAGCCCCTTGAAAGGCGGGCGCACGCAACCGGCAAGAAGGGCGGAAGGCTTGGGGATTGTCATGAATTCGAAGGCGCGGATAGAAACGACCTTTTCTTTAACATCTAATGGGCCAAATCGAAAGACCGAAAGCGGGTAAAACTTGCCAAAACCAGTGTGAATTTTATGGGAAACCGTCATCGCGAGCGACCCCCGCGACCTGTCCCCCGTAGCTTTAGCGTAGGGGGAAAGCGGGGGGAAGCGTGGCGATCCAGACTCGGGTAGAGCGAAGTAAGCGAGTCTGGATTGCTTCGTCGCTGTGCTCCTCGCAATGACGATGCTTATTATTTAGCTCGGCGGTATTTCCCGTTTGACACTCCCCCGTTTTTTCTCCATCCTTGAAGGCGAGAGTGGTGAAAGCCTGCTCTTGGGGTGTCGAAACCTCTCCGTAACCGGTTCTTAGCGTTGCCGAAACAAACGCTGCCTCCAGCCCATGCGGCTGGGAGGCAGTGGCAGGTCATGCGCAGCATGATCCCTGATGTCCAAGCCTCGCGGCCAAAGGCCCCTGCAATCGCGTTACGGCGATTTTCGAACTCCCAGCCACCTAGACCCGCCTATTCGGCGTGGCCGAAATCATGGGGGAGTCGTATGCGCGTTTTTCTCGCGGGTCTTTTCGTCGCGTCTTTATTTCTTTCCTTTCCCGCTTTTGCCGCCGCGCCGCCCACGGCTTCTTCAGAAGAATCCTCGCCGCCCGTCACCCAAGGCGGGATGATCTGCTTCACGGTCACGCCTGCGCCCTTACACGGTTCCGTGCCGCCTACGTGTAACGAACTTTGCGCCGAAAAAGAGGCCGCTTGTTCGGGCGTGACC